>BNJS01003047.1_pt1 | contig 33909 bp, 49 predicted proteins | sample 8540461 | NCBI WGS metagenome assembly BNJS01 (sample SAMD00202454, study PRJDB9452) | human saliva metagenome | isolation source: human saliva | place: Japan
AAAGCAAAATTTATATATAATGTAATGGAAAAACACCCTAGAAAGATATATGAAGGAAAGAAGAAAACTTGGAGTAACAGGTTTAACTTGAATACCTAGAAAGAAGACTAGAAATGGTTTACAGACTAGGATTTGCAAAGACTAGAAGACAAGCTAGACAAATAGTATCTCATGGACACATTGTCAGAATGGAAGAAGAGTAAACATAGCCTTTTAGAGTAAAAGTAGGGAGATATAGTTTGTAATAGAAACCTCAAAAATGTAGAATTGAACAGACAATCAATGAGACAGAGACTAGAAAGTCTGAAGATGATTGAATTGATTTAATAACTTGAATGAATTTATTCAGATATGAACTGAGGAGTGATAATGTTTTGATTGTTCAAATGGAGAATAAAAGAATAATAGTTGATGAATTTATCAAGGCAGGCAGTCTATCTCCACTAACAAACAGTTCAAGAAAGGTGTCACTTTCTATAAAAGGCCTAAAGTAGTAAAAGCAAGATACGTTGCAGATATTGACTGAAATAGTGAATCCTATAATTAACTGCATTGTAAATCACAGATAGAAATATTAGAGCATGGAGTTTATTAGACAGGAGAAGGTTTTGGTTAGAACAGAAATTACAAAAAAAGATTGGCCAGTAGACTTATAATGCTGATATATTATACCAATTAGAAAAGTTTCATGATATTCAAGATACAATGTTTGCAGAATGACAGATTTTGATAAATTAATTAGTTAAACGGAGGAAGTATAAACAAGAGATGGTTATATCGCGCTGAGAATTTTGAATACATTTAGATTCACTTGAAATAGAAACAAATGGCACCCTAGATGATAGAAAATAATTAAAGAGCCATGGATATTCAGTTATTATTGATAAGTCTCATGACAGAAAATAAAGGAATTAGATTTACAGGTAAGATCTTGACTGTTAAAAAGTATTTGATAGAAGAAGTATCTCAATTAGTGTTTATCTTTAAATGAATTATTAAAAGAAAATTTGGGAAAAAACTATTGACTTAGAAAAGATGGCATTGTGATGTCGATCTAAAAAATGATCCTGAATACTGCAGAAAGAGATAATCATTTAAGGAACCAAATTATATAGGGAAATTAGGTAGAGCCGATTGCAGTAATAGCATATGATCAATTTTATAACAAAATTTAAAGAATAGAAAACAACGTTATTGAGCTAGTAATCTGGCAGTACCCATCGAAAGAATGATAACCTTGGCAAGAAAAGACTTTAGCAAGAAGAAGAAATGCCCATCCCACTGATGGCTGAAGAATATATAGCACACAAAAAAGAACATTTAACCAGTATCTGTAATCAAATACCAACCACAGTTGTTAGATGGACAATATTCAGTAAAAAGGGAGGAGAAGCAAAAAAAGGCATCCAATTGAGAAATTACAAAATTGGTGCATAGTCGGGAAAAAGGTTATAATGACTAGAACTATAAATGATGTCAATATTAGCAATGTAGAGAGAGCTTTATTTGACAATAAAAAAATAAGGCTACATTATATATAAGACTACATGCGATGGAAGTGAAAATAAGAATACTTATGGAGCAAGTACACTAACTTCATCTCCTAAAAATAAATATACAGAAAAACTCAAAAAGGAAAGTGAAAAAGTTTTCAAAAAAATATTGCTAGAAGAATATATAAAATCAACAGGAGCTAAAAATAGAGGTGTCATATATAGAGACGATTTAACAGGTACTAACTGGGCAGAAGTAACTAAATACTTTAATAGAATTAGGATTTATGTCAAATGAAGAAGAAGATAAAAAAACTTTCAGATGAAAAATATCAAGAAAAAGATTATAGATGGTTTAGTTAATGGAATAGAAAAATATTTAAAAAGTAACTAATGAAAGGAGTTCAAGCTATGAGTATACATATAGAGCAAAATTAGGAGATATTGCAGAAACTGTCTTTATTGCCAGGTGACCCTAAAAGAGCAAAATGGATAGCAGAAAACTATTTAGAAAATGCTTTTTGTTATACAGATATTAGAGGTATGTTAGGTTTTCACAGGAACATATAAAGGGAAAAAGAGTATCTATACAAGGAACAGGAATGGGTATTCCTTCAATATCAATCTATATAACGGAACTAATGAAAGACTATGGAGTTAAAAATTTAATAAGAGTTGGTTCAGCAGGTTCTTATCAAGAAGATGTAAAAGATTAGAGATGTCGTTATAGCTATGTCTGCTTCAACTGATTCTAATATTAATAATAGAAGATTTAATGGGGCTAATTATTCTCCTACTGCTAATTTTGAATTATTTTAGAATAGCTTTTAAAAGTTGTCGAAGAAAAATATTAAAAATAAAAGCAGGAAATGTTTTAACAAGTGATGAGTTCTATAATGATAATAGTAATTATTATAAGAAGTGGGCAGATTTTTGGAGTTTTAGCAGTTGAAATGGAAACAGATGGTCTATATACTTTAGCAATGAAATATAAGGCTAAGGCACTTTCAATTTTAACTATATCAGATTCATTAGTTAGTCCAGAAATAACAAGTGCAGAGGAAAGAGAAAAGACATTTTCTGAAATGATAGAACTTGCCTTAGAAACATGCTATTAGAATTTAAAATTATATTAAAGGAGTTATTGAGATTGTATAACTCCTTTTTATTTCTATAGTTTTAAAAATATAGATTAAAAATTAAAACTATCTTTTTAACTCCACTTTAAAACTAAATAATAAAAATTTTTGATACCATAAATAGTATTGTTGAAAGGTTTTTAGAATTTTTAAACATTATTTTTTAAAATTTACTTTATATAAAACACCTAAAAATTAATTTATATAAAAATATTATAATTTAATAATAAAATAACTTTTTACATTAAAAATAGTCTGTAAAAATACAACTTATTTTTATCTGTATAGCAAATAAAATCTAAAAATACTAAAATTTTATTAAATAAATAAGAAGATTAAAAATATGTTAGGATACAGAAAAAGCAATATTAAAGTATTAATAGTATCAAAATCTAAGAATAAATCTGACATAGATTAAGTTTATAGATAATAGCAATGAAATTACTATTTCATATAGGTTGTACTACACAACCACCATATTAGTATGTTCTATGGCTATACTAACTTGCTTTATTTTTAATTTAGCATTACACTTATGGCTTTATTATGCCTGATATACAGTGAATATTTTACAAGGCTACTGATTACTAGCCTTAACTCCATATATTCAGTTGCTAATGTTCGTTATAGGTATTAGATACCTATCTTAATATTATAACATATTTTTACTTGTTTTACTATATTTGTATTTAGTTTTTGAAAGTTTTATACATATATTAAAAAGTTAAGATATATAAATAAAAATAAAATATACTCTTACTTGAAATAAAATAGATATTCGTACTATAATAAGTAAGAGTAGTAATTTTATTAAAAAGAGGGGATTAAAAATGATAGAAAATATCTGGAATCTATGGCAGAACTTGGACTTGAACCAAATTTTACACAGAAAGAACTTAAAAGAAATGGTTAGAATTATCAAAGAAATATCATCCTGATAAATATCAAACAGAAGATGAAACTACAATAAAATTTGTAGATAATAAAATAAATGAAGCATACGAATATTTCAAAATGAAACATTTTGAAGAAAACAAAAGATAATAACACTATGGACTATGATTATAATAAATATACAAACTATTTTTACAGATAGTAAGTTTTGGGGAAAAAGATGAAAGAAGTAGCTAAAAAGTGGGATTAAAAGTAACTAGTTATGCTTTTATTCTTTATTATGTATTGCAAAAAGATGAAGTTCCATTGAGGGATAAAATAATAATAACTGGTGCTTTTGGGATATTTTATTCTTCCAATTGATTTGATTCCAGACTTTTATACCAATTGCAGGATATACTGATGATGTGGCAGGAATGCTATTTGCAATATGCATGAATTATGTTGATGATGAAATAAAAAGAAAAGTTTCACCAAACTTGTTTCTTGGTTTGATGTTGAAAAGAGATTATGTTGATAACTTATTAAAAGATATGTAGTAATATTTGTTATTTTTCTTTTAAAAACAAGACTTAATTGACAATATTTTAAAAAGATGTTATCATTTATGTACAAAAATAGATACAGAAATATGTACAGAAAAGGAGTATAAAATGTTAATTGTAAAATCAATAGATATTAGAAATAATTTTAAGTCTTGGTGTGAAAAGGTTGTCAATGGAGAAACAGTTGTTATTTCTCGTCCCAGAAATGAAAAATGTCTATATAATAGGAGAAAAAGAGTATAACGAATTAAAAAGCTAAAGAAAAAGTCGAATATTTAACTATGTTGAATGAAAGTATAAAAACAATTAGAAGAAAAAGAAACTATTACATTGACAATGGAAGAATTGGAGAAAATGGCTAATGAATAAATTCACATTTACAAAATTAGCTTTTGAACAATATATTTATTGGCAAAAGTGAAGATAAAAAGACAATGAAAAATAAATTCTTTATTACAAGATATAACAAGAAATGGTGTATTGTCTGGAATTGGAAAAACCTGAAGCATTGAAATATTTAGATGGACTTTATTCAAGAAGAATTGATGAAAAATAGATTAGTTTATAAAATAGATGAACTAGGTAATATTGAGATAATTTCTGTAAAGGTCATTATGAATAGTTATATCTTGGATATGTTCTTAGAAAAATTTGAAACAACTATTGAAAGATATATAAAAAGGAGAGATGTAAAATGAAAGAAAGTATTTCAAAATTTTTAAATGAAGGTAAAGCATTATTGATGGGATTAAAAACTTCTGATTTTGAAGAGGTGGAGAGAGCAATTATTGAAAATCTAAATACTCTTGAAAAATAAAGAAAATTTCTATGTCTATGAAAAAGGAAAAGACATTTAAACTTTTTTTCAAAATGAAAGTATAGAAGATGGAATGAATGATTTATTTCACTACCTTTAGATGAGCTATATCCTCAAGGAATAAGAAAAATACCAGTATTTTCTATTAATTAAAGGTGGAATAGAAGAAATATTAAAGAAAAAAATAATTTGGACTATATAAAAGAAATAGTTGAAACTAAAAAGAAACACCAAGATATAATTTTACAGTAATAATAGCAGATGAAGAAAATGTTCCTCCACAACTAGAAGATATGGCAGATTTTGTGGATAAACAAATAACAGACAATGAAGGTGCAATAAAGAAATATATTTTTAGATTTAGCAAAATTTGAAAAATTAGAATTAGAAGAAGAAAAATATAGAAAAATATTAAAATCTTTAAAAGATAGTATAAAAAGATATTCAGGAAAAATCAGAAAGTAAATTTGAAAATATGGTATTTGTCCAAGGTGGAAGATATCAACCATCTTTTGCAAATGAAGAAAAAGAAGTATTTTGATATAGAGGTATGTAAATATCCAACAACACAAAAGATGTGGATAGAAGTTATGGAGAATAATCCATCAGAATTTAAAGGAGATAATAAACCAGTAGAATGTGTTACTTGGTGGCAAGCATTAGACTATTGTAATAAATTAAGTGAAAAAAATATGGCTTAGAGCCTGTCTATGATTTAAGCAAAAGTGCACAAGGAATATTGATGATAAAAAGAATTAGGATGGAGAAACAGTTTATCCAGATGTAGCAAATTTTAAAAAAATACAGAAGGTTTTAGATTACCAACAGAAGTGGAATGGGAATGGTTTGCAAGAAGTGGACAAAAATGCAATAGAGCAAGGAACATTTGACTACACTTATTCAGGAAGTAACAATATTAATGAAGTAGCTTGGTATAAAGGAAAATTCAGGAGAGATCAAACACAAAGATGTAGGGATTGAAAGAAACATAATCAATTAGGACTATATGATTGTAGTGGAAATGTTTGGGAATGGTGTTATGATACAACTGAGAAATATAGAAGAAGGAAAGAACTATATATATAAGGCTTTTGATTCTTCTAATATATATATAGATGGATCAAAAGGTGGTTCTTGGCTCAATAATGCCGAGCTTTTAGTGCCGTTTTAGTCGTTACGACTATCGGGCTACTGATACTGGCAACGGTGTTGGGTTCCGTCTTGTAAGAACTGTTTAGTTTTTAGGTTTTTACTTTTTAGTTTTTGAAGATAAATTTTTCCCTCCAAAGATGAGGGAAATTTTTAAAAATAGGGTGATTAAATGTTTGAATCATTGTTATATGGTATAGTGGGAATAGTTTTAATGATAAGTGCAGTTATTCTTATGCTAAAAAGCATTGGGTGAAACTTGTCTGGGGTGCTTAGCTACAATATTTTGGTTAGTGGTTATTATATGGATATTTAAAAGATGCTCTTCTTAAAAATGAAATGGCTTGTTACATAAAAATAGAAATGATATAATAATAAAAAGAGACTTGAAAGGAGTTGAGATTATGGCAACATCATCATTTACTAGAAAGATAATTGTTACTGGGAAAAAGCAACAGATATGATAATTGATAAGCTCTTACTTGTGATACAATAAAAACTGATACTCAAGAGAGAGATTTTTTAGAAGAAAATAGAAAAAGGGAGGAAGAATCATTAAAAAGTTTGTATCTCTTTACAAAAATAATAGAAGATATATCAGAAAAATCTCAAAGAAAAAGGATTTTTAGGAAAGGATTTAGAAATAGAATTAAAAATATTTTAATGGTCTTATAAGTCATTTTTTATTGTAAAAATTGATGATGATATTGAAAAAATTTTTAAAAGAAAAATCATTATTATTTCAAAATAAAAAAATAAGGCTAGAACTTACTTTATTGTAGACAATGATAAGTTAAAAAGGTGAATTTGATATTCTTGCATACTTTGTTCTTTTCAACAAAAATATTGTATCTTCCAGAAGAACTATCTAAAAATCAAAGAAAGAAAATTGATGGATTATATAATAGTATTTCTGAAATACCAACATTTTTAATAGGACAGATTGGAAAAATGACGAAAAATAAAGAAAATATTTCAGGAAAAGAAATTTTAAAAATATGCTTGTAATTTTTATAGAGGAAGCAAGCGATATTGTAGCAGGACGTATTATCTTAATAGAGTTAAAGAATAATCAAAAAAATTAATAAATTTCTATATTAATAATGGATTTTCATTGTTGGATAATAATACAAAGAATGAAGAAGACTTATTACAAAAAATGATAAAAATAGTTGTATAAGAGGGATTATGAAAACTTTAAAAGAATTATTCAAAGAATATGATGAAAATAATAAAAAGACTTTAAAAGAAACATTTTCTCAAATGGATAGAAAAGATATTAGAGATAACAGAAAAATTTTTCAAGGATATGGAAAATGTAGGAAGAACTGTTAAAAGAGATTTTTGAAGATATGACTGAAAAGAAAAATAAATTGGATAAAAGGGTTGGTTTTTGAAAGCTAACTCTTTTTCTTTTAAATATGATATAATTAGGTAAATATTTTTATTCTTGAAAGGTGGTTATTATGAAAAAAATTACCAATAGGAATAGATGATTTTAAAGTTATAAGAAAAATGAGTATTATTATATTGATAAAACTAAATTTATAAAAGAACTTGGCAAAAATATAGGGAAAACATTATTATTCACTGTCCAAGAAGATTTGGAAAGACATTAAATATGTCAATGTTAAAAATATTTCTTTAATATAGAAAATAGAAAAACTATTTAAGAATTTATATATAGAGAAATCAGAATTTTTCAAGAACAAGGAGCTTATCCTGTTGTATATATTTCTTTAAAGGGATAAACGCCTGATACTTGGGAAAATTGCTTTATCAAGAATAAAAACCTTACTAAGAGAATTATAGGAAGAATATAGTTTTATAAAAGAAAAATTAAGTTTAAGTGAGCAAATAGAATTTGATAAAAAATTTGGTTAAAGAAAGATGATGGAGAGTATAGAAATGCTTTTTATTTAATGACCTTTTTATATGAATACTACAAAAAGAAGTTATTTTGTTGATAGATGAATATGATAGTCCCTTAATCAATGCCTATGAATATGGTTTTTATGATGAAGCCATACTATTTTTAAAGTGTTTTATGGGAAGCTTTTAAAGACTAACCTCTATTTAAAAATGGGTATAATGACAGGAATAATAAGAGTGATAAAAGCAGGGATATTCTCAGATTTGAATAATTTAAAAAGTATATTCAATCTTAGAGAAAGAATACTTGACTTTTTGGCTTTACTCAAAAAGAAGTAGAAAAAGCTTTTAAAAAGACTTTTACATAGAATATGAACTACCAGAAGTAAAGTCTTGCATGATGGTTATAGATTTGGAAATAGTGAAGTATACAATCCTTGGAGTATTTTTGAATTTTTATTCAATCAGAAGAATTAAGAGTATATTGGATAGAACTTCTGGAAATTTTTAATAAATGATATATTAAAAATGTAAGCACAGAAACTATTGAAAATACTAGAAAATCTTTTTAATGGCATAAGAGAGAAGAAAAATATAAGTGCAATTCAGACCCTATCTATATTGATGGGAGAAGATGAAATTTGGGAATTATTATTATTTAGTGGATATTTAACAGTAGATGAAAAATTGGAGAATCCATGAAGATATATATACTTTAAGACTACCCAATAGAGAAGTCAAAGAGTTTTTAGGAAAAAGTTCATTGATGTAAATTTTGGGGAAAGTACATTTAGAAAAATCAATGGAAGCTCTAAAGAAAAATAATATAAAAGGATTTTGAAAAATATCTACAAAAATATTCTATTAAAATCAACAAGTTTTTCACGATACAAAAAGTGAAATATTTTATCATGGCTTAATATTAGGAATGATGTTTTATTTAGATAGGGGACTATATTGTAAAAATCTAATGAAGAAAGTGGATTAGGAAGATATGATGTAAATGATAGAGCCAAGGAATAAGAATAACAGAGGCTATATATTAGAATTTAAAGTAACAAAAATGAAGACGATTTAGAAAAAGAATCTAAAGAAGCAATGAGAGCAAATCATATCTATACGATGTTTCATTGAAAGAAAGAGGAGTAAAAGAAATAGTATTTTTTTAGGAGTAGCTTTTTATGGAAAATTAGTAAAAAGTTAGTTATACTAATATATAAGGAGATAAAAAGAAAAAGGACTGTTACAAATTACTTCATTCATAAGTTTGTAACAGTCCTTTATTTTTATGTAGGTTTCTTTTATAGTTGTTGATATATATTTCCTCATCTAATTTTTTAAATCAAGTACATCAACTTCTTCTAAATTCCAGAGTTATTTACAAATAATTTTTTCATTTCCTTTAGCTTTAGAATATCTTGAAAAATAATCTTTTTTGCAAAAATTTATTTCTTCCTCAGTTAAATCAGTATTTGCAATTATATGAGGTCCTGGAACTTCTGAGCTTGTGTATAGAAATCTAAATTTTCTTTTCTTTTCTAAATTCATCAATCTTGTCATTAGATTCTTTATTTCTACCTACAAATAAATATCTTGCTTTGTGAAAATCTAAAAAAATCTAGCTTCCTTTTATAAGTTTAAAAAGCCAAGCGTGTTCTTCTTTTAAAAGTCCATCATCTTCTAAAACTTTAAGTCTACTTGAATATCCAGGGTCAGTAAGTAAACAACCTCCACCTGGACTAGGGATATTCAACAAGTCCATAAAAATTCCATTAATTCCATTTGTCTTTGCCTTGAACGACCATTTTATATCTAAAAGCTTTTTCTCTATCAACCCAACCCTTCAATTTCAGCCCTTTACTAGAGGTAAAAGTTTAGCAGATAATGGTCTTAAAACTAAATCTTCCATACCTGATAGTTTTTACTTTTTCCAAAAGCTTGTGAATTTTTGTGACATAGGTCTTTGTCCTAAAAACTTCTCCCTGATATAACAAAACTTGCATCATATTCCTCTAATAGTTCTCCTGCAATTTTTAAACATAAGTGAATGACAGTCTATACAAGGATTCATATTTTTCCTCTACCATAAACAGGGTCTTCAACTACAAGAGTATGTCTTTTTCTTAAAATCATATATATTCTAGTTTAATTCCTAATTGTTTTGCCATGCTTTCAGCTTTTTCATTTTTACCACCAAAAATGTGATACAAAAGTTCAAAGGCAATAACTTCTATGCCTTGTTCTTGTACCACTTTAATAGCTAAAGCACTATCTAAACCACTCAGAAAAATAAAGCTAGAGCTTTAATTTTTCTCCTTCAAATCTTTCACCTTTTTTCTAAATCAATAAGTTTCTTTTCTCTTCTTTTTCCTTCATAATAGACTTTTCATATTTTCAGGAACTATTGTATAAACATGTTTTTGCTATTTGAGCAAAACTTGCATTTTTTAATTTCCATAGCACCTGCTAAGAAGTCCATTATTCTTTGAGCTACATTTGGTCCAATATTTTTCTAAGTTGATTGTAATCATTTTTCTTTTTTCTATATAAGTAGCAATTTTTACAATCTTCAAATTGTTTTGGATCAATAAAAAAATTGTACTATAATCTTCATATCTAAATTCATCAACTTTTCTGCTTCCATTTTTGTCTTTTTGAAAGAGCTTTTGATGTTGTTTCTTGTTCTAATTCTTCATCTCTTTCATCATCTTCATCACCAGTATTAATACCAACTAATTCTTTGATATCTTTTTCGTTTTTTTAAAAATCCCATATTATCTATTCCTCCTTTTAAATTATTTAAAAATTTTTGTTTCCAACTCTTATAAAAAGTACTACCTTCTTGTAAAGCTATCTTATAATCATTGGACATTCCCATTGACAGCTCAGTAAGATTATTATTGAAAATATTCTTTATTTAACTCATCTTTAATCTTTCTAAGTTCTGAAAAACCATTCTCAAGATTTTTTTCATCATCTGTAAAGGAGCCATAGTCATTACTCCTATTATATTTCAAATTTTTTAAATTTTTGCAATTCTATTATATCATATTTTAACTCATCAAGTGAATAACCTTGTTTACTTTCTTCACCATAGACATTTATTTCTAATAGAAACATCCATAATTTTTGAGGATTGCTCTGCTTTTTATTTATTTCTTGTGCCAAACTTAATTTATTGACAGAATGAATTAAGTCAACATCATCTATAATATATTTTGACTTTTATTTTTGAAGATTTCCAATAAAAATGCCATTTAATTTTTATTTTTCTTTAAAATATTCTATCTTTATCTTTTTATAACTTGAACTTTATTTTCACCACAAATATTTTGTCCTGTTTCTAAAAATTCTTTCAATATCTTCAACAGATGAATATTTTGTAACAGCAACAAGTTTCACTTTTTCTGGATAAGGAGAATATTTTTTATATCTTCTAAAAATTTCTTCAACATTTGCTTTTTATACTCATAGTAATAAACCTCTTTTACCTTTTTCTAAATCATATAGATTTTAATAAAAATAGTGAGTTACATTCCAAATTTTAGATAAAATTAAAATAACTGAGCCGAGCAAATCTCACTGCGTTTCAAACAAAGCTGAGTTTGGTAATTCTGACGGTACATTCTATTTATTGTTAGAATCTGGACTTGTAACTACTATTTTTATCATTTATAAATTGAAATAAAATCATTAAATAACATCAGACCTTTATGGCTTAAAAATATCCATTTTCTTTTTCTAATAAATATCCCTCTTTAGATAAAGATACACATTTTATCTAAATATTTTTTCACTAGGAATAATACTCTTATTTAAAAAGTCTGAAAAGCCAACTAAATATCTATATTGCTCAATATCTTCTTCTGTAGAATTTCTTTTTCATCAATAGGAGAATATCTTTTATCCAACTTATTATAGTAATCTTTTAAATTAAAGAAATTCTTATATCTAACATTATCTAAATATCCAGCTGCTGATAGACCTACACCTAAATATTGTTTTATTCTCCCAATATATAGATTATGTCTTGCCTCAAAATCTCTTCTTTAGAAAAATTTGAAATTTCATAGTGTATATAGTCTTTTTGACTTTTAAAAATTCAATTATATATTCATACATATTAGCTTCTAAATCATTATCAGTTTCTTTTTAATTTTCCAGATTTTTAAATCTCTAAAACTTAGTTCCTTCTTCCCAAATTAAAGAATAGATTGATATATGATTAGGATTTAAAGTAACTAACTTTTTCTAAATCATCTTGAAGCATAGATAAAAGTTTGATTAGGCAAAGAAAACATAATATCTAAACTGATATTATCAAATCCACATTCTCTTGCTAAATTGTATACTTCAATAGCTTCTTCTGAATTATGTATTCTTCCTAAAATCTTTAAATTATCATCATTAAAAAGTTTGTATTCCTATACTCAATCTATTTGATTCCCCAACTTTTCTATATTCTTTTCAATTTATTGCTATTAACTGTTTTTAGGATTAACTTCAATAGTAATTTCAGTATTTTTTTATCATAAGAAAACTTAGATAAAATTTTTTTCCAAACTATCTATTGGTAGGAGGAAGGTGTCCCTCCACCAAAAGTATATTAGTATCTTGTTTTTCTGATAAATCATATTCTTTTTTATAAATCTCTATTTCTTTTTAAAAGATAATTTTACATATCTTTCAATTTGATTATTAGTTCCCTTTAATGAAGTAAAAATCACAATAATTACATTTTCTTTCACAAAAAGGGATATGTATATAGGTATTATAGATTTTTCAGCATAATTTATAAATTCTTTTTCCATTTTAGCTAATTTTTCTTCAGCAACTTTTATCACTATCTACCACTGAAATATAGAATTTTATTTTAGGCTCTGTTCCAGAAGGTCTTACTGTCAAATAAGTTTCGTCTTCTAAAACCATTTGGATAACATCTGCTTTTTGGTAAATTATCAACACCTTTTTGATAATCTCTATATTCTTTTACTTTTATACCAGCTATTTCTGTATGAGGTTTTTTGCTCTCATAGACTTCATAATTTTTTGTATTTCTTCTAGTCCATCTTTTTCCTTTTTAGTTATAGGAACAGTGGTTTCTAAACGCCAACCATACTTTTCATAGATTTTTATAATTTCATTATAGATACTAGAACCATTATTTTCAAAAGTTGTAGCCATTTTCTGCAATTATCATAGAAGCAACAACTGCATCCTTATCTCTAACATGAGTTCCAACTAAATACCCTATAGCTTCTTCAAAACCAAATAAGAAAGTTCCATCTAATTCTTTGTTTTCAAATTGTCTAATTTTTTCACCAATATATTTAAAACCTGTATAGAACTCTTAAAGCTTTTTACCATTCTTTTTAACAATAGTATCAAAGTGGAGTTGATACAATAGTTGTTATCATAGTTCCATTTTCTGGAATATTTTTTATGATTTAAAATATACTCTGCAAATAAAATTCCTATTTGATTTCCATTTGGGAAAAACCATTTTCCATCATTATCAAGAACTGACTAGTCCTACTCTATCTCCATCAGGGGTCATTTTGCTATACAAATTTTAGCTCAACTTTATCTGCCAACTCTGTACTCAATTTTAAAAACATTTGTATCTTCTGGGTTTGCATAATCACAAGTAGGAAGAAATTCCCATCTGGTTTTTCTTGTTCTTTTACAGGATATACATTGTGTAACCCATTTCTTTTTAAAAACTCTTTCAACAGGTCTTGCTGCTACTCCATGTAAAGGAGAGTACACAAAATTTTATTTTATCTTTTATTTTCTACATTTGGATTGATAGCATTTTCTTAACTTCTTCTATGTATCTATCATCTAATTTTTTACCAACATAAACAAGAAGTCCTTTATCTATTGCTTCTTTTTCTTCCATCAATTTTAATACCATTGAATATATCAACAGCTTCAACAGAACTTACAATACCTGTTGCTTGTGGATCAACTATTTGAGCACCATCTTCCCAATAAACTTTATACCCATTGTATTCTTTTTGGATTATGAAGCTGTTATCATAATACCTGCTTGTAGCTTTTAATTCTCTGACTGCAAAAGAAAGTTCAGGAGTTGATCTCACTCCATCAAACAAATAAACTTTTATTCCATTACCTGCCAAAGTCATTTGCAGTATTAATAGCATTTTCAACAGAATCTAATCTTGAATCATAAGCAATAGCAACACCTTTTCTTCTTTCCAACTTCTCCTGTTTCTTTTATAATATAGTTAGCTAAACCTTGAGTTGCTTTTCTTATATTATATTTATTCATTCTGTTTCTACCAATACCTCTTACACCTCTCATACCAGCAGTTCCAAAACTTAAATCTGTATAAAATCTACTTTCAATTTCTTTTTCATCATTAGCAAATACTTTTTTAATTCTTCTTTTTCACTTGCAGATAACATATTAGAATCTAACCATTTTTTTGTATTCATCTAAAAACATACTATCCTCTCCATTCTTATATTTTTTAGATTATCTTAGAATATTCCTCCAAGAACTTTTTCCTAATTCATCTTCTAATATTGGAATAGCACTATTGAAAGTTTAAGTTAACTTGATTAGCTGTACTTAAAACTCTTGTAGAATATTTTTCCATATTAGATGAACTACTAGAAAGTAGATGTCATACTTTCCTAGAATTTCCTTGTTTAACTGAATTTCTTGTTGCAGTTTGAACATTTCTTCCAGTTTTTTTCTGTAATTAAAATATCTGTTACCATTGCATAAAGCTGTATCATCTAACTAAGCTATCAGCTAATGTTCCTATAGCTGCTCCTGCAAAGCCCCCAACCAAATAGCTGTATATGCTCCACCTGAACGTTGAGCTCCTAATACTCCTCCAATTCCTGCTCCCTAAAAACAGCATCAGAGAAACCATTTGTCACTATCTAAATTAACTTTATCCACTTTTTAAAATATTAGCTTGTAACCAATATTTTGCTTCAGATGGATCATTTACAATTCTATAACCTTTTTGATGTAAGAATATTTGTAACCTTTTTGTTCAATATTTAAATTTTCTTTTCCAGAAGTGTTTCTAATTTGAATAAAATACTGTTCTTTTCATTTGCAGCTGCTGGCTCTAGCCAAATTGTATCTGACATCTTTGTTTGTACATCTAAATTTCTTTTTGATATTACTGTATGCATAGTTGAACAAGATACAAATGCAAATATAATAATAAACTAAATAATATTGTTTTTAAAATTTTTCATTTTAATCCTACCTCTCTCATTAATTAATATTCAATTTAATGTATTTTAACATACTTTTTATTTATTGTGAACTTTTAGAAATATTTAATTCATGTATTTTTCTTTTGTCATCATTTCTTTCATCTGGTGAGTAAAACAGAGTTCTAGGAATAGCGAATTGGATTAAAATGTCTTCTTTATCCTTATGATATTGAGCCATTAATAACGCATTCATTTCTCATTTTCAGATAATATTTTTATTTTTCCTCTACCTATCACACTTTCATAAGACATAGTACAGTAACCTTTTTCTTCATAATATTGTAACTCATGTTTGAGTGTCCATTTTCCAAAAGTGCATGTTTCTCTTTTCATTATTTCTACTTTTTGTTCCTTCTAGTGCACATATGAAAATAGTATAATCATTATCTACTTCTAAACAAAATTTGAGTGGAACTATATATGGGTATTCTCCATTTGTTAAATACTAATCTACAAACATCACATCTTTTCATTATTTCTATTATTTCATCTCTACTTTTAATTTCTCTATCTGCTTTCCTCAATTTCTCCTCCTTATTAAAAATAATTTGTATAATAATTTTAACATAAACTTAATATGATAACAACTAATACTTTGTTATTATGTCATTATAAATATTATTACAATATCAAAAATATTATGTTATAATTAATTAAAAGGCACATATGATTTTAATTTTATTAATTTATTAAGATCATATGAAGTTCTTCTATCAGACAAAGGAGTGAGATGAAATGAATAAATTTTTATTGCTTTATGTAATTGTATATGGTTTTAGTTTTCAAAGTAAAACTTTTGCTAAAAAGTGTTATTAGAAGAAAAAGTAAAAATAATATAGTTGATGTAGTTTATCTTAGATAGAAGCGGTTCTATGGGTGCTTGAGTCTGATACTATTGGTGGATTTAATTCTATGTTAGAAAAACAAAAGAAAAATAGAAGGAAAAGCTATATTACAACTGTCTTGTTGATGATCAATATGAATTATTACATGATAGAGATAGATATTTGCTAGGTAATAACATAACTGAAAAAGAATATTATGTTGAGAGGTACAGACTCTTTTAGATGCTATTGGTAAAACTATTGCTAAAAGAAAAAGCTATTCAAGATACATTAGGAAAAATGAAAAAGCAGATAAAGTTTTTAGTTTGTTATAATCACAGATGGATTTAGAAAATTCAAGTAGAAGAATACAATTCTACTACTGTTAAAAATTGATAGAAACTCAAAAAGAAAAATATGGTTTGAGAATTTTTATTCTTAGGGTAGCAAATATTGATGCAATAGAAACTGCAAATTCAATAGGTATTAGTCTTGAAAGAGCAGTAAACTATAATTCTGATAGTATAGGAACTAAAAAGAATTATGATACTTTAAATGAAAGCTGTTAAAGAAGTTCGTTCAGGAAATGAATTGAAAAAGAATGGAAAGGCGATATTGAAGCAGATTACAATGAAAGAAATAAAAATAGTATAAATTAAGTCTATATTAAAGAGTTGTTGTAAATTTTTGTAAAAATATAACAACTCTTTTTAAATAGTTCTTGCTAAAAATTTGAGATTAGTGATATAATTCATTTTACAATTAAATATGGGGATGCAAAGGTTTTCGACAGGGGTTGTGAGGTTATAGGCAGCAAGTCAGGTTTGTCGCTGTGAGACTAAAAACATCGTTTAGATGGAAACAAAGATTACGCTTTAGCTGCTTAGTTCAGCTACACCTTGGATAACTTATTCTATACGGGTTTTTCAAAGGTGTCGACTAGTATAGATTACCATAAATGATTTCTCTAAGTTTTATGGGACATTTTAGAGGATAGTTTTTAGTTAGCCCTGTTTGCGGGAGTAATATTACGAAATTTAATAGTAAACTAAACTTGTAAAGCTTATGGTCATTATGATTTCGGACACGAGTTCGACTCTCGTCATCTCCACCATTACTATCAATATACATAGGAAATAGTCTAAAGGCACGATTTCTACATATGTTTTCATATACTTTTATTTTCTTTTAACAAAAGTCTCAATTACAGACTTTTTATATTGCTTTATTAAAATTTGACTTAGAATTTTCTCATAAGTTTTTATATTCTCTCTACTTACCTTATAAAGATAGATTAACAAGGTTTGGTTTTTAATTATTTAGAACAGATATGTAATAAATTTGGAACTAAAATAATTGTAATTTCAGAAGAAATACAAGCAAAAATCAATACAAGAAGAATTAGCAGAAGATATCATATCTATAATACATTCATTTAGTGATAAGTTTATGGAATTAGAAACAAGATAAAAGAAAAACTTGATAAAAGGAGTTAAGCGATTAAGTATATATTCTCAAATAATATAAAAGAGGAGAAAGCTACTAACAAAAGCAAAAGAGAATATATATATGTACCGATGGCTAGTTGGGAATTAACGACTATGGAGAGTACAAGGAACTATGAGTAGATACATTGTATTGAAAGTATGTTAGTTGAGTAGTAATTTTCTAATGTATTAAATATATCTTAATACATTTTTAGTATGCAGTGTTATAATGTTAAATGAAATTAAAAAATATATATTTGGTAGAGTTCCCCTACCTAAAAATCCATTAAGAGCATTGAATTGTTATTTTATTAAAAATGGTGAAAATATTTTAGTTATAGATAGTGGTTTTGACCATGAAGAGTGAAAAAGTATTTTTGAAGCATTAGAAAATTAGGAGCAAAAGTTGGAAAAACAGATATGTTTTTGACTCATTTACATCTTGACCACTCCAGGATTAGCATTAAAATTTAAAAATAAATATCAAGGTAAGGTTTATTGTAGCCAAATAGATACTGATTACATAAATAAGATGAAACATGAATTGTATGCAGATAGGTTTGTACCTACACTAAAAAGTTATGGGAATTGAACCAAATTTTTAAATTTTTGAAACTCATCCTGGACTTGTTTATTGTGTAAAAGCTAGATACAACAATAGTTAAAGATGGAGATAAAATTAATTTTGGAGAATATAATTTTGAAGTTATCGATTTAAGTGGTCATACTCCTGGACAAATGGGAATATATGATAGAAAACACAAAATTTTATTCTCAGGGGATCATATATTAAATAAGATAACTCTAATATAAGTTTTTGGGAATTTAAATATGAAGATATTTTAGGGACTTATTTAAAAATTTAGATAAGGTTTATAATATGGAAGTAGATGTAATCTATTCGACACACAGAGGAATAATTGAAAATCCTAAAATTAGAATAGATGAGCTTAAAAAAACATTATCTTTGATAGAAATGCAGAAGTATATAATTTGTTAAAAGAAGGAGAAAAATTTTCTCTGCTCAAATTGCATGCTAAAATGCACTGGGACTATAGAGCGAAGAATTTTGAAGAATTTCCTAACAATCAAAAGTGGTTTGCAACAGGAGAAGCATTAGCTAACTTAGAACATTTAAGAGCTATTGGTAAAAGCAAATTATGAGTTTGTAGATGGTATTGCTTTTTATGAAAAGCTTTTATAAGAAATTTTTAATTTTATGATCTAGTCAAAAACCTTATTATTAAGATTTTTGGTCGTAGTTTAGTTTATTTACATAAGTTAAAAATTGTTTAGAAAGTTCATGTCTACCATGAGCAAGTTCAAAGAATTCTTTTTGTAAAGCTTTAGTTATAGTTTTATCCCCATTTCCAACTACTAATATTATCAACAGAGTAAACAGGTGTTACTTCAGCAGCAGTACCCAGTTAAGAATAATTCATCACAAATATATAATAGTTCTCTTGGTATAGCTTGTTCTACAACTTCATAACCTAACTTTTTAGTAAGTTGAATAACTGTATCTTTTGTTATTCCACCAAGTGCAGAAGAAGCTAAGTTTGGAGTTATTATTTTACCATTTAAAACTACAAATAAATTTTTCTCCACTTCCTTCACTAATGTTTCCTAAATAATCAAGAGCTATTCCTTCTTCATATCCATTATTAAGAGCTTCTAATCTAATAAGTTGTGAACTTAAATAATTTCCACCAGCTTTTTGCAAGAGAAGGTAAAGTATTTAAAGCAGGTCTTCTCCATCTAGAAACTTGTACTCTTATTCCCTTTATTAAGAGCTTCTTCTCCCTAGATATGCTCCCCAAGCCCAAGCAGCTATTGCAACATCTACTGGACATCTTGATGGAGTAACTCCTAATTCAAAATAACCACGATAAGCTATGGACGAATATAACCTTGTTCTAATTTATTAGCTTTTGACAGTTTCTATAATAGCTTGTTCAATTTCTTCTATTGAATATGGAATATCCATTCTATAAACTTTTGCAGAATCAAAAAAAGTCTTTTTACATGTTCTCTCAACTAAAAATTGCAGGGACCATTTTCTGTCTTATAAAGTCTTATTCCTTCAAATACTGAACTACCATAGTGAACTACATGAGATAATATATGTATATTAGCATCATCATGCCCTACTAATTTTCCATTCATCCAAATTTTTCTGTGTTAATCATTTCTAATCACTCCTTATAAAAAGCAACCCTCTTAGGTTGCTATAAAATAATAAATTAAATATATTTTCTATTTGTACCTAATTAAAGTTTAATTATTAGTATATAAAAAAACCATTGATTATATTTAATATCATAATCAATATAAGTAGGACTATACTAATAATGACTAAATTAGTTAACACAAACATAGATTTCTCCCTTTTTTATTAATTGAGATATAATAACCTAATTTTTAAGAAAAATCAAGTATTATTTTTGTTTTATTGAAATAATATCATTCTAAAGATAGATTACTACACTCACCGATAAGTGTTGATAATTTTTGGAATATCTCCTAAAATTATCATTCCCATAAAAGTTGCAGAACTGGTGTACAAACATAAAAGATGTAACTTCTGTTGTAGTTTGCAAGTTCAAAATGCTTTTGTCCAGAAAAAAATAAGAAATTATACTAGGGAAAAATTGACATATATATAATCAAGATTAAAGAGTAAAACTTATAGAAAACATATTTGCTATTGAGCTTGGGGAATATATAACAAGTAAAAATTCCACCAATTAACATAGAATACATACTGACATCAAAAAGAAGAATATTTTTAGTTAAATATCTTTGAGAAATATTATATAGACTTAATAATAGACAACTACTAACATATATAAGATACCTTTATTTACTGTTAAAAGCTCCATCCCAAAGAGTAAGTATTAAAATTCCCACAAAATGATATTCCCATTGAAAAGCCAACCAATTAATTTTATTTTTCATTAAAATAAAATATGCAACTATTTCGTTATGCAGAGCAAGTGCATTTATATACACTTAAAGTTGAAGGACTTGAAAGCTAAGGTTGCCATATTAAAAATGCTATATACCATATCCTGAAAAAGCCTGCAAATATAAAAAGCTGGAATATCTTTTAATTTTGGTAAAGAAATTTTTGTTTTATTAAAATAAAAATAACTATAATAGAAGAAAAATATCTTAGAAACCCCAAGGCTTGTTGCATCAACTTCTTTTTAAAACAACTTTAGTTAAAACAAAAAGCTGTTGCTCAAAAAGATTGCAATAAAAGCACATTCTTTTGCAGTTAATTTTGTATATATTTTTTAGATTCATTTTCTTTTATCCCCTTTTATAAAATATTAAATTTATTTTTAACTGAAAAAGTGGAAATCTTAAATAAAAATATTGTATAATCTTAAAAGAAGACCCCTGTAGCTCAATTGGATAGAGTGACTCCCTCCTAAGGAGTAGGTTGTGTGTCAAGCCTACATCAGGGTGTCGCCATATTATTGATTTACTTTCTGTAAAAGTATATTGTTCATTTTTCTTATCAAAAGAATAGATATATGTTTTTCGATTCCACTTCAACTTCTTGAGTAGAAGGAGCATATTGTGTAGTAACTGTTTTAGAGAAAAACCAGGTCTAGTTTTTTCAAAAGATGAAGTTATTCTATGTTTTTCCAGATGTAGATAGAATCCTTGTTTAAAGCCTTCCATGAAAAAGTTACAGGATAGCTATCATCAATAGCAATAAGTCTTATGCTACTTGGGGTAAATATAGAGCCAAGTAAACTTGAAGTTTTTGCAATATATACTTTAGCAGCCTTAGATTTTCTAACCATTCAAGTAATTCTTTCTTTTTCTTCTGTTTGCATACATGTACATAAAAATTTGATATCCCAACTCAAAAATAATAAATACTGTAACATAAAGATATATATTTCTCATAATTTTTCTCTCCTTTAAATTTTTAATTACTTGTCTTTTTTATTGTGTTTATTTTTATTTACTTTTTCACTACCATCTAATTTTAAATCATTTATTAGTTCCATAAATTGTCCAATTCCAATTAATTTCACAATCAATAATAGTTTCAATTCCATTTTCATTAATAGCATACAAAGTACATTCTGTATCACCCTCTTGAAGAAACAGTTTTAGCATCGAAAATGATATTTATTAAAGTTCATATCTATCTTCTTTCTTTCCATTTTTAACAATGAGTTCTTTATCATTAACAATTATAGTAATAAAATTTCCCCAGATCACTAAACCATATAAGATAAAAAAATTAAAATAGTTATGATAATTGAAGTTAATTGTGTTAACTAGATTTGTGCTATATAAAAACAAAAATGAAAAGTGCACTCACATAAAAAGATTAAAAATTATTCTATATATCCTACTTTTTATAGACTTTTTCCAAGTATTTTCACCTCCCCTTATATTAGTAAAAATATATAATAAAATATAACATATTTTTAAATAAGTAAAATTATAATTTAAAAATTTTCTTATTTTATATTTGCATCCTTAGTATCAATAATAATTGTTACTGGTCCATCATTTAAAAGTTCTACTTTCATATCTGCACCAAATTCTCCTCTTGTGTTTCATACCAAAAAGATTTTAATTCTTCTATAAATTTTTAAATATAAATCTTTTGCTAAAATCTGGTTTTTGACATCAATAAAAGAAGGTCTATTTCCTTTTATTGAATTACCATAAAGAGTAAATTGAGAAATTATTAAAAGCTTTTTCCTTTACTATCTTCTAAAGATAAATTCATTTTTCTTCTTCATCTTCAAAAATTCTTAAATTCTTTAGTTTTATTAGCTAAAAAGCCATTTAACTTCTTTGATAGTATCTTCATGTGTAATTCCCAAAAAGAACTAAAAGTCCTTTATCAATTTCCCCTATAACTTTTCCATCAACACTTACTCTTGCATATTTAACTCTTTTGTATAACTGTTCTCATTAAAATCACCTCGTATTATTTTAGATATATAAAGTTCACTTATATAGACAAATTAATATTTTGGAAAAAAATAAAAAAATATGATATAATTAATCAAATAATTTTTAAAGGTAGGTATTTATAAATATTATGAATAATAATCTTTATTTTAACAGAATTTGCAAGAGTTATCAACTCAGATAGATATCAATATACAGAAAGTGATATTTTTCTTATGGAAAAGTATGCAAAATAAAAGTTAGCTGTCTTTGATATGTTTTTTAGAAAAACAGAAGATGGTGGTTTTTGCAGTTGTATCAGGGAATACAGAAGTTATACATCTTATAGAAGTTTTAAATACTACATCAGAAGATGAAAAAGAAAAATATTTTTCTAAAAATTTTAGAAGAAGAACATCTTATAAATTTCTTATCTAAGATGAAATTTACAGGAGATTTATATGCAATACAAGATGGAGAAATTGTTTATCCTAATGAACCTGTAATAACTATAAAAGCACCTTTTAATAGAAGCAAAAATATTAGAAACCCCTATTTTTAAATATAATGAATATGAATATGGCTATTGCAACAAAGGCATCTATGGTTACAAGAGCTGACAGATCCAGTAAAAGTTTTAGCTTTTGAAGTAGAAGAGCTCATGGTTTTGATAGTGCTGTTGAAGGAATCAAAGCAGCTATAATTGGTGGTTGCTATGGGCACTCTAAATTTAGTTACACTGAATATAAATATGGAATACCTTCTAATGGGAACGATGTCTCATTCATATATTCAAAGCTTTTGGTGTGGGAGCAGAAGCAGAAAAAGAAGCCTTTTGTTACTTTTTATAAAACATAGAAGACAAAGAAAAATAATTCTTTAATTCTTTTAGTTGATACTTATGATACTATTAATATAGGAATTGAAAATGCAATAAAAAGCATTTAAAAGAATGTGGTATAGATGATAGTTATGAAGGAGTTTATGGAGTAAGACTTGATTCAGGAGACTTAGCTTATCAATCTAAAAAGTGTCATAAAAGATTTGATGAAGAAGGCTTTTACAAAGGCAAAAATAACTTTAACTAACTCTCTTGATGAGAAAACTTATCAGATCACTTCGTGAACAAGGAGCTTTGTGTTGATATGTATGGTGTTGGTGATGCTACAGCAGTGAAGTAAATCTTATCCTTGTTTTGGTGGGAGTATATAAAATAGTTGAGCTTGATGAAGAACCTTTAATAAAAAAATATCAGGAGATGTTATAAAAATTTCTAATCCTGGATTTAAAGAAGTATATAGAATATTTGATAAAGATGGTTTTGCTTATGCTGATTTAATAAGTCTTGTTAAAGATGATAATGATAAAGAAAAATTACTAAATAATGAAGAACTTATGATAAGAGATGAGAAAAATATGAGTTTAAAAAAATAGTATATTGAAAAAAGATGAATATACTTATAAAAACTTACAAAACTTTATATCAAAGATGGTGTTATTGATAAAGAATTGCATGATGAACTATTTGATATTATGAAATCTCAAAAGCATTATTTTGATTCTTTAGCTAAAGGTTTCACCAGAAAGAAAAGAGATTAGAAAAATCCTCATAGCTATAAGGTTGACTTTATCTTCTGATTTAATAAATTTAAAAATATGGCTTAATAAATAAAATTAAAAATGTCTAAGAAAAAAATATTAATTTTTCTTGGTAGATAATATGTTTTTATAATATATAACAAGGAAAGTGAAATGGAGTTTGAAAAATACAATATATAGAAAGAAAAACTGGTGAAATAAAAACTGAAAAGGTAATGGGAGAAGGAGCATTAAAAATTTTTTATATTATAATCCTTTTTGGAAAAATTAGCTTTACACACAATAGTAAAAAGAAAATTTCTATCTGATTGGTATGGAAGGAAAATGTCTAAACCTGAGTCAAAAGAAAAAAATAAAAATCTTTTGTGGAAGAAATGGGAATAGATATGAGTGAATACAAAAGACCAATAGAGGATTATACAAGTTTTAATGACTTCTTTTATCGTGAATTAAAAAGATGGTGCTAGAAAAGATAGACTATAATGAAAAATGTAATTGTTTCCCAGCTGATGGAAAGATTTTAGCTTATCAAAAATATAAAAAGAAGTTGATAAATTCTTTGTAAAAGGTTCTGAATTTACTTTAGAAGAGTTTTTTAATGATAAAGACTTAGCAAAAATATGAAGATGGTACTTTTGTAATAATAAGACTTGCACCCTGCTGATTATCATAGATTTCATTTTCCAGTAGATGGAGAAATTTCAGAAGTTAAAAAAGATTTCTGGGGATTATTATTCTGTATCAACTCATGCTATAAAAACAAATTTTTAGAATTTTTTGTGAAAATAAAAAGAGAATATGCTATATTGAAAAACAGAAAAATTTGGAGATATTGCAATGTTTGATATTGGAGCTACTATGGTTGGTGGAATAGTTCAAACATATAAAGCTAATTCTTTCTGTAAAAAGGAGAAGAAAAGGGATATTTCCTATTTGGAGGTTCAACTTGTATCTTAGTTTTTTTGAAAAAAGATAAAGTTGTTATAGATGAAAGATATAATAGAAAAATACTCAAAATAAAAATAGAAACAAGAATTTATATGGGAGAAAAATTTGGAAATGAAAAACTAAATACTTTAAAATAGGAGATTTAGTTATATATATCTTCTTAATAATTTTTCTCTATACTTATTTTAAAAATAGGTAGTTTTAAAGATGTTAAAGGAGCTAAAGGCAGAAATATGGGTTGATGGTAGAATTAAAATATGTCTATCCTTTACAAGAAGAAGAAAAAATATTTTTTGTTGAAAACTAATTTAGGTGGTTGTAATGTACAATTTAAAAGATAATATGGTAAGGGTAACAACTTCCAACTCTCCACTTAAAATAGCTGTAAAACAAGGTTTTATAAAATCTCCTGGTGAGGTTATAATTGGTATTCCAGACAGACTTGTAATAAAAAGTTGTTGGAGATTCTGAAGATGATTCAGATATAGATTTTGTAGCAAAGGTAGTAAAAAAGAGGTTAATTAATTAAATGAATTTCAAAAATATATTAAAAATTATTGGAATAATATTGATTTTTGTGATATTGCAGTCATATTTTTACGAAACCCAGAAAGATTTTGGAACTATAATAGAAAATTGGAAAGATTATTTTATGACAATAATAATGTCAATATTTTATAGCTATTCTTTTTAGACCAATAGTTAAATATTTGAAAAAGAAAAGAGTAAAGATAAAATGATATGATTAGCAATAAGTCTATCAATAGTCTTTTGTAGTATTGATATTTATATTTTATCTCTAATGATTATTCCAGAAATAGTTTCATCATTTAAAAGCATTAAATAATGTATATCCTTATATTTCTAAATAAGCATGACAACTATGGAAAAAAATAATTGATTATTTAGCTGAAAAAGAATATTTATACATGTAAATATGAAATAGTAAATAGATTATTTTTACAAATTTTATTACAAATAATATTACAGATATCAGAAAGATAGTTTCAGCACTTTTTATTTGGTAGTCTTCTTGACTGGACAATAGGTTTTACAAATTTATTTTCTAGCTTTTTGTATTAGCATTTTAATTTTATTAGATAAAAACATCTTATAAAAACATTAGAAAATATTATAATAATTATATTTGAGTAAAAAAATACTCCTTATGTTATGAATAAATTAAAATGTCAAAAGGATATATTTTCTAAGTTATGTTTCAGGTAAAAATTAATAGTATCAGCAATAGTTGGATTATGTGTATATTATTTCTATTAATTACAGGGAACTCCTTATGCAGCTTTAAGTGCAATTTTATTAGGAGTAGGAATATGATACCTTATGTAGTTTCTATTATTGGAGGAATAATAGCATTTTTCTTAATTTTATTAGTAGCTCAATAAAACTATTATTCTATTGATAGCAATAACAATATCACAATTAGTTGATGGCTTTTATAGTTGGTCCCAAAAATAATAGGAGATAAAGTTGGTCTTAACACATTTTTGGGTTATGGTATCTATGATAATTTTTGGAAATTTATTTGGTTTAGTTGGAATGTTCTTAGGAACTCCAATATTATCAATAATTAAATTATTTTATATAGATTTATTAAAAAGCTAAGCAAGGGGAGAGACAATGATATTTGCAGCATCTACAACTATGGGTTTAGAAAGTGTTGTTAAAGATGAATGTCTTTGCCTTAGGTTTCAAAAATATAAAAGGTTTTTTGATGGTAGAGTTGAATTTGAAGGAGATTTTAAAGATTTAGTTAAGGCTAATATATATTTAAGATGTTCTGATAGAGTATTTATTAAAAATGGCAGAATTTAAAAGCTTTAACTTATGAAGAGTTATTTCAAAAATATAAAAGCTATTAAATGGCAAGATTTATAGATGAGAAATGGAGAATTTCCCTATTTCTTGGGTAAGTTCTGTTAAATCTAAAACTATATTCAAAATCTGATATACAAAGAATCAGGTAAAAAGCTATTGTTGAAAAAGTTAAAAGAAAAAATATAAAGAGAAATCTTTCTTAGAAAATGGTGCTTTATACTCAATAAAAATTCAATGTCATAAAGATATATTTATTATTATGCTTGATAGTTCAGGAGAGTCTTTAACAAAAAGAGGATATAGAGCTTTAAAAATGCTTGCTCCTATTAAAGAAACTTCTAGCAGCAGCTAGTATATTTATCAAAATGGAAAGCCTGATGAAGTTTTACTTGACCCAATGTGTGGAACAGGTACTATTGCAATAGAAGCAGCTATGATAGCTAGAAATATTGCATCCAGGAGCAAATAGAAATTTTTGCAGCTGAAAAAAATGGTCTATCATTGATAAAAATCTTTGGACAGATATAAGAGATGAAGCTTTTTCAAATGAAGATTTATCAAAAGAATTAAAAATTTATGCCTCAGATATAGATGAAAAGAAGTATAGAAATTGCAAAAGAAAACTCTGAAAAGCTGGGGTTGAAGATGATATAATCTTTTGAAGTAAAAGATTTTAAAGATATTGAAAGTCCTGCTAAATATGGAGCTATGATAGTAAATCCTCCTTATGGTGAAAGACTTATGGGAGATGAAAGATATTGAAGAATTATATAGAGATTTTTGGAAAATTTTTGTAAAAGAAATTAACTAAATGGTCTTACTATATAATTACTTCTATGAAGACTTTTGAAAGAGCTTTTTGATAAAAAATCAACTAAAAATCGTAAACTATATAATGGTGGTATAAAGTGTTACTATTATCAATATTTTGGAGATAGAAAAATGGATATAAACACTAAAATAAAAGATTTTATAAACTATGCTAGAGAAGTATGTCTTCAAAAAGTCTTCTTTTGGGCAGATAATATTAAAGTGGACTTAAAAAGTCAAGATAATCTATATGAAGTTGAGAGAATAGAAAAAGAAGTTATCTCTAGTATATGAAAATATATATTTATCATCTTGATGAAGAATTTTTATTAAATCTTTATAAAGAAAATAAAAAGCTTTTGAGCAACTAGAAGAAACAATAGAAAAATGAAAAAGATGCTAATTTAAAAAGATGAATATATAAAAACTCAAATTAAAAAAGAAAGAATTAAAAGGTAATTCAGGGTCAGAAGTAGTAGAAAATATTTTTAAATATAAAATTAAAGAACTAAAGAAAATTAAAGGTGATTTATTACAAAAAATTAAATAAATTACTAGATAAGGAAGAAAAATTAAACTTTAGATTTATCAAATGCTATTCAGGAAGTTGAGCAATTAGAAATAATAGAAAAATTACAACCTGTTAGAGCAGAATTTAGAATTTATCTTTACAACTAGATAAATATCAAAAGAATTAGAAGAAACTAGAAAAATAAAGCTTTAAAAATGGTATTATGAAATATGGTACAACTAGATAAAGAAATACTTTTTAAAAGCATATAATTCACAGTAGGAATTAATTATAAAAATTAATTTATATAAAAATCCAATGGGAAAGGAGGGAAAGATGAGTTTACAAGCTATTATCAAAACAAATAAGGGGAGATAAACCTAAATTTATTTTCAGATGTAGCTCCTGTAACTGTACTTAATTTTATAACTCTTGCTAAAAACTGGTTATTATAATGGTTTAAAAATTTCCATAGAGTTATAGAAGATTTTATGATACAGGGTGAGATCCAACAGGGACTGGTGCAGGTGGTCCAGGTTATCAATTTGGAGACGAATTTAAAGAAGGAGTAGTATTTAATAAAAAGGCTTTGCTTGCTATGGCAAATGCAGGTCCAAACACAAATGGTTCACAATTTTTATCACTCATGTTCCAACAGAGTGGTTAAACTACAAACATACTATCTTTGGAGAAGTAGTTTCACAAAAAGATCAAGATGTTGTAGATAGTATTAAACAAAGACGATACAATGAATGAAAGTGATTATAGTAGGAAACACAGATAGATTAATAGAAGATAACAAAAGAATTCTATACACAATTAAAGAATTTTTCTAAAAATCTAAAAATCAAAAATGTATTAAAAATATGTGGAGGTAGTTTTATGATTTTTATTAAATCCAGTTGTTCTTTTCAGTTATTGTTATGATAGTTTTATGTTTATTAAAACTTAATGTTCTTTTAGCCTTTAATTGTATCAGCATTAGTTGCTGGTTTTTGCTGCAGGTATGCCAATAGGAGATACTATGGGTACTCTTATTGGTGGTATGGGTGGAAATGCTGAAACTGCACTAAGTTATATTCTATTAGGAACTCTTGCAGTTGCTATAAATAGTACAGGAGTTCAAGTATTGTTTCAAAGAAAATAGCTTCTGTAGTTAATGGAAAAAAAGTATTATTAATAGTATTAGCATTTTTGCATGTTTTTCACAAAATTTAATACCAGTTCACATAGCTTTTTATCCCTATATTAATTCCACCTTTATTAAAATTAATGGATGAATTAAAAGTTGATAGAAGAGCTATGGCTTGTTCTTTAACATTTGGTTTAAAAAGCACCTTATATGCTTTACCAGTTGGATTTTGGAGCAATATTTCCAAGGAATCATTGCATGAAATGACTAAAAATGGAATGACAGTTGCACAAGGAGATGTATGGAAATCTACATGGGTTTTTAGGATTATTTATGATAATAGGTTTATTATAGCTATTTTTCGTAGTTATAGTAAAGATAGAGAATATAAAGATTTACCTTTAATAGGGTATAGAAGAAGTTAAAGCTGATAAAATGGAAACTAAACATTGTGCTTTACTTGCAGCATCTGCTGCTTTTGTAATACAAGCTTTGTCAGCATTTGAGTATAAATAAGTTCAGGTTCTTTACCATTAGGAGCTCTTTGCAGCATTAGCAATAATGTTAGTATTCGGAGTTATCAAAATGGAAAAGATATAGATGAATTTATCAATGGTGGAGTTGGACTTATGGGACTTATAGGTTTTATAATGCTAGTTGCTTCTGGGTATGCAGCAGTTATAATAAAAACTGGATCAGTTGGAGAATTAGTTGATAGTATCCATGTATTAATAGGAGGAAGTAGCTTTATAGGAATATTATTAATGCTATTAGTAGGACTTCTAATAACTATGGAATTGGGACTTCATTTGGAACTATTCCCAGTTGTTGCAGCTATCTATATTCCTCTATGTATAAAACTTGGTTTATCAGTTCCTGGAGCAGTTGTGGTTCTTGCAGCAGCAGCAGCATTAGGAGATGCTGGATCACCTGCATCAGACTCAACATTAGGACCAACATCTGGACTTAATGCTGATGGTCAACACGATCATATCTGGGATACTTGTGTACCAACATTCTTACACTATAATATTCTACTAATAATTGGTGGATTTATTGGAGGAATGTTCTTCTAAGATTATTTAGAAAAATAAAAATATAAAAGTATAATGAATTAGGACTATTACAGCTGATGAATTACCAGAGCACTTGTAATATGGAAAGTGCCAGTAGTGGAATGTTCGCTAATAGTCCTAGTTTCTGTATTAGTCATGGAGGTGCTGAAAATGGAAAATAAAAATATCCAAGTTCTGTTTTAATTAAAATTTTTAGTCTGTAGTTTAGTAGGAATATTTTTATTCTTTGTTCCTGTAAGTTTTTAATGGAAAATCAACAATACCATTAGACCATATAGTGAATCTTGTTTTAAAAGTTCCTTATTTTAAAGAAGTATATGGAACAATAGTTATTTTAGTGGGAGTATTTTTACCTTTTTACAAAAACTTGGAATAAAAATACAACTTCTATTAGTATTCTCATTGTTAAAAAAATATTAGCACTTCCATTTTTATTCATGGTTCTATTTAATAAAGGACCTGAATTCTTTAATGAATAAAGATGTAATTCCTTTTATATGGAATAAAATTGTTATTCCTGTAACAACAATAGTACCTGTAGGATCTATATTTTTTAAGCTTAATAATAAGTTATGGGCTTATGGAATTTGTTGGAGTATTTATGAGACCTGTGATGAAACCTATTTGGAAAACTCCAGGAAGATCAGCAATAGATGCTGTTGCTTCATTTGTTGGAAGTTATTCATTAGCACTTCTTATAACAAATAGAGTTTACAAAGAAGGGAAATATACATCTAAAGAGGCTGTAATTATAGCAACAGGATTTTCAACAGTTTCAGCAACATTTATGGTAATAGTTGCAAAAACACTAGATTTAATGGATAGTTGGAACTTGTATTTCTGGTTAACTGTTATAGTAACATTTTGTAGTTACTGCAATAACTGCAAAGAATTTATCCAATTAGAAACAAAGCTGATGCTTACTTTTGAAAATCAAGAAGGAGATGTTGAAAAAGATATTCCAAAAGATAAGTTTTAAAGTAGCATTTAATGAGAGGATGGAAGTTTGTGCAAACAGTGGTTCAATCTTAGAAAATAGTTATGATAAATTTAAAGATGGAGTAATGCTAGCATTCAATATAGGACCTTCTCTTATGGCAGTGGGTACTTTAGGAATAGTTCTAGCTAATCATACTCCAATATTTGATTGGATAGGATATCTAGTATATCCCATTTACTTTAATATCTGGATTTGAAGAACCACTTTTTAACTGCAAAAAGCATTAGCACTAGGAATTGCTGAAATGTTTCCTACCTGCTGTCTTAGTAACAAAATTAAGTTTTGAAGTTAAAATGTTGGTTGCAATAACTTGCGTATCTGAAGTTTTATTCTTCTCAGCTTCAATACTGTGTATGATGGCAAACAGATATTCCTATAAGTTTTAAAGACTACCTAATTATATGGTTTGAAAAGAGTTGTACTTTCAATTGTAGTTGCAGTTCCTTTAATCTATTTAGTAAAAAGGTACTAATGTAAAAATATGGGCTGTTGTAAAATAAATAAAAAGTAAAAAGTAGTCGTTACTGAGTAAATTTCCATTCGTACTCACTTATTTTTACTTTAGAATTGAAATTTTAATTTTGCAACAGCCCTCATTTTATTTATTATTTCTTTTTCTCAGCTAAGGCAATATATCTGTATACTGTAGATGTTGAACAAAATAATTTTTAGAGACAAAATCAATAGAGTCTTTTAAGTTAAAGAAACCTCTTTCATATAGAGCATAGATAGTTTGTTCTCTTTCTTGTCTTGTAGGTCTTCCTATAGGAAGTTAAGTTTAGTGTTTACTTCATAATAAACTTTTTCATGTAATCGTCTATGTCCTCATCTTCATTATCCTCATTAGCTTCTTTTTAAAGTCATCACATAGAACATTGTATGAAACATCTGATAAATAGTTTTTAACAAACATATCAGGATGTATAATTCTAAGTAATTGACAATTTAGTTCATGAAAATTTACTATCATCAAAATTTACACATAGCATACCCACAACTTTTGATTTTCTCTAATAAGCATACTAGAAGAACGAACTTTCTTTCCATTTTTAAAAAGTACAGTATTATTTACCATATTTTTCATCATTATGGGAAGATTTGTTCTTTAAAAATATTAAGAGTTTCACTAGAAATAGTATCTTCTAGACTCTATCACTAACTTCTCCAGTTAGCTATGGCTATCATTCTTACTTCTTTCACCTTTAACTTCATGTAAAAACTACTTCAAAAGAAGGTCCTAAACTTTTTCCCAAAAATTAACTAACAATTTATATTGATTCAATATTTCATTTTTCATAGCATTTCCTCCAAGCCATAATTTTAGGTTGCTATAAGATATATCACTTTTTAATAAAAATATACATATTGACAATATGATTGTGTGATAAAATTATTTTATAAGTACATTAAAAGTTACTATATATAAAATGATAATTTTTAGTATATTATTTTCAATTAAAGAGTGCTGTCCGCTAATCAAAAAATGACAACCGGGGTACTAAAATTTTTAGGAGGTCTACAATGAAAGAATATTTACTTGATGTACCAGTGCCACGCTCTTTTTCTTATGTAAAACGTAACATACCTGAAGTGACAGTTGAACAAAGGGAACGTACTTTAAAAGCAACTCACTACAATGAATTTGCTTTTCCAGCAGGAATGTTAACAGTTGATATGTTATCAGACTCAGGAACTACTGCTATGACAGATCAACAATGGTCAGCTATGTTTTAGGTGACGAATCTTATGGAAGAAACAAAAGGTTACTATGTATTGCTTGATACAATGAGAGACTGTTTCGAAAGAGGAGATAATCAAAAGAAGATTATAAATCTTGTTCGTACAGATTGCCAAGACATAGAAAAAATGATGAATGAAATGTATCTTTGTGAATATGAAGGTGGATTATTCAATGGTGGAGCTGCTCAACTTGAAAGACCTAATGCATTCTTAATGCCTCAAGGTCGTGCTGCTGAATCTATTTTATTTGAAATAGTTCGTAAAAGTACTTGCTACTCGTGAACCAGGAAAAGTTTTACTATTCCATCTAATGGTCACTTTGACACTACTGAAGGAAATATAAAACAAATGGGATCTGTACCTCGTAACTTATATAATAAAGAGTTATTATATGAAGTTCCAGAAGGTGGACGTTATGAAAAATCCTTTCAAAGGGGATATGGATATAAAGAAATTAGAAAAATTAATAGAAGTTGTTGGAGTTGAAAATATTCCAATGATTTACACTACAATAACTAACAATACAGTTTGTGGACAAGCAGTTTCTATAAGAGTATCAGAGAAACTTCTAAAATTGCTCATAAATACGAAATACCATTTATGTTAGATGCTGCAAGATGGGCGAAAAACTGCTACTTTATTAAAAATGAATGAAAGAAGGATATAGAGATAAATCTATAGCTGAAATTGCAAAAAGAAATGTTCTCTACTGCGATGGATTCACCGCATCTCTTAAAAAGATGGACATGCTAACATGGGAGGAATTTTAGCTTTCCGTGATAAAGGATAACTACGGAAGAGATTATGAATTTAATGAAGATGGATCAGTTAAAATTGGC
>BNJS01001464.1_pt1 | contig 33907 bp, 41 predicted proteins | sample 8540461 | NCBI WGS metagenome assembly BNJS01 (sample SAMD00202454, study PRJDB9452) | human saliva metagenome | isolation source: human saliva | place: Japan
CATTCTTCCTTATATATCGATGTTTTTCCTGTAACCGGTGAGTGGCCCAGCGTGTCTGGCGTCGACACCGCCGTATGGTCGAACCCCATGATAGCAATTTCTTCGGGTCGATGTGACGCCATTCCGTGACCATTTGGAGCTTTACAGCTTCCATGCCGATGAGCTCGATGGCGCGACGACCTCATGTTTAGTTTTCTGCTTGACGACAGAGCCAGGGACCAACCATTATGAAAGTTATATCTAGGAGGGAAAATGACTACTGTCGACGTTAATCCCCTAATCCTTCGGTGGGCACAACACCGTAGCGGCCACTCAGATACAAAAATGCGCACCAGATTCCCCACCTGGGATTCATGGATTCAACAGAAAGTAAAACCCATTATCCCAGCTTGAAATGCTAGCTGAATACACACATGTTCCATTTGGCTATTTCTTTCTTGCTAAACCTCCCAACGAGGAACTGCCTCAGCCTCAAGCAAGCAGCAATTTATTGGACACTTTCTATCTGCAGATCAGCGGCGACAAAAACTGGTCATGTGGAATACCTCACCACGATGGAAATCCTAATTCGCTCTCCTTCACAGACAGTACTAAAAACATGGATGTTGCTACCGCGGCCTGATAGCAAGCTCTGAGTTATGACATGCCTCATCGACCAATACCTAGTGTTGATAGCAGGAGCCACCTCATAGCCCAGTGGGAGAGACTCGGAGGTCTTGTTGTTTTTAGCTCCATGGTGGGAAATGACACCACAAGAATGCTTGATCTGGCAGAATTCCGGGGCTTCACGCTCCAATCCCACATCGCAGCCGCTTATATTAATTCATGCGATACTGTAACCGGCCAAATTTTCTCCTTCCTCCGTGAATGTGCCCACGTATGGCATGGTGATGATCCCGGGATCATTACTAGCGGAGCCCCCTTTAGCAACCCAAGCAATGCTATTGAACATTGGTGTGATGATGTTGCAACGGAAATCGCTGTCCCTGCCACCGATTTGCACAGTAACTTCAACACCCATGTCAATTTAACCTTGGAACTTGACCGGCTATCCCATCGCTATCATTGCCCAACCTCAATCATTCTGCGAAAACTACGCGCTACCGGCCTTATCACATTCCATAAAACAAACAACATCAAGGATGATAATAACCGGGATTACCATCATCATCTCAGTGAAAGGCTAGTCAGCGCGATCATCCGCAACACCCAACTTGGGATAACTCCTATGACTGAGGCGCTCCGGTTACTCGAATTCGGCAGCATCCCGGAGTTTGATACGGCAGCCGCCACCTTCGGGCGTCGCAAAGCATAGCGATAATTATTGCGCGCAACCTACTAGTAAGCGCTGCTCAAGGGCATTGTTTGCCATCACCGAAGTTTCCACGTGTCTTCCGGAGGTCCGATTAACTCGATGTGACGTCGCGATAACAGCGTTCGGTGTCCACGCAGTTTCTTACGGGACCCCGGTCGTGAGGGCGAAAACGGACACACCATTTTCAGGAAATAACTCTTCTTCTTGTGGTCAAAATCGTGAGTTCCTGGCCCGGCTGTTCTTGCCTCTTGTTGAGGAGCACCAAATTTCCCCAACCGAGTGGGTCACCACGCCCGTTCGCCATCTGCTAAACCACTCAGCCACTGACTGCCTTCGCCGGGATTTGCGGCAACACGTGCTCGATACTGATGGTTTTGTGATCGTAGGAAAGCTCAGGGGTCGTCGGCCAGAATCCAGATCGAGGCGTAGCAACACATATTTAAGGCAACGCTGTGAGCGGACGAATAGATTTCGCTATCCAACTGCTCCCGGGTGGCTTTCTTCTCATCCTCGCTGGCTCAGAAACTCGGTGCTGCACACTTGCCGGCAATGGCTGCTGCAAAAGCGCCATATGGCGGGTCGGTGCGCGTTCCGATACAACCGCCGCACCAGCGTAGCGCTGACCAGCTCAATTTTCCAAAAGAACGCGCTTGAGGAACTTTTGGGGTCATCACCGTGTTCTTCAACGCCCTACAGGACCACGGGACGCTAATCGTTATTATTCAGACTGGCTGAGTCGTTTCAGTGATTATTCACTCTGCTCCACAGGGGCCGCCAGCGAAAAATCCTGGGCGCAACCGCGCATCGGCTAGACATACGGTTCCAGCACCTCATCAATAAAGGCCTCCCCCTGCACCATTTACTAAGAATCTGCTCAGAATTCGGATAGCAGATTCCGGGTGTATGAGCCTGGGTGAGAATCGCACGTATGTACGAAATGGCGTGCCAGCTCTTCCCGGCAGGCTCCTGCTCCAGGTTCTCCACCGATCCGCATATTCGCGGCGAGGAGCTTTCCGAGATCTCGCCGATCCTGCGACGAAAATATCCGAAGGTAGCGGCGGTAAACCCGCGCATTCATCACATTAAAAATCCGGTATGCACTGTCGGGTCAGCCGTACTCACCACAACCAGCATGGTTCTATGGCTGCTACATATCAGGTTCGCCGGATCATTGCGCGTCCAATCGAATAATTGTTCCGTAGCGCTGGCGTTATCGCGGATTGCCGCTGCGATTCGTCACCACGCAAGGTTATTGCTCAACCGAACAACATCTTCCGTGGCATGCTTTTTGCACATATTGGTAGAAAATTCGATGTCCCGCCGCCGCAGGTGAGACGCGGCAGCTGGTTTCTCTTCCCTCCACCGCGGAGCTTTTCGACGCGCTCATGGATGTCTTTGCGCAGGCTGGGATCCTCCACAATGTCCCGTAATACCGCCAGCAACAGGGTCAGGGTCACGAGTCGTTGTTGCCCGTCAATCACCTCGGCGCGTGGCGATTGCGCATCTGTCACCAACTGAATGGACCCCAAAAAGTATGGTTCATCCAGTCACGCTCAGTGCTTCCTGCAAATCCACAAGCAGTTGCCGCATGTACACACCTGGTGTAAGGGCCGCTGGTACTCCGGGATGACAATTCGTATTCATCGGTGAGAGGTTTGTCAGGTTGATCTCAACTGCCGCAATTGGCTGCAATGGTACTGTCGTGCCCATTCTTCTCACTCACTGTTGCTACTGGTGGTTTCATAATCCCCCATATATTAGGCGATATTCAGATACCGGGAAAACTGCGGTTTCATCTCTTACGATCCGGTATTTTTTGCTAACTTGCCTATCATCACCGCCTCCTCGTGCAAACTCAGCGCCCTGAAGTTGCCCCTTCAAAAACCAAGCTGGTCCAGATGTTATATCTGAATCCTTGTAAGTGATATAGAATCAGCATATTATTAGATATGAACGTCAGCCGATTGAGATTTCGCGGCTCAACAGAGATTTCAGGAAAACCCGGGTACTCAACAATGTTAACCTCCACCGTCTCAAAGGCACGAGTCACGGATTCCTCGGACCCAACGGTGCCAGACAAATCCACCACTATCCCTGCCTCCTCGGACTCCATCACCCCACCACCGGAACCTGCCGCATCCAGCAACACCGACACCAAAACCACCATCCACAACGTCGCGCCTATGTCCCAGGGGATGTAGAACTCTTCCCCAACCTCACCGGCAACCAGAGTCCTCGACACCCTCGCCAAACTCCGACCCACCGGAGACAACAAGACGCGCCGAGCCATTGAACAGTTCCAACTCGACCCCACCATCACTTTCTCCAAAAGGCAACCGGCAAGAAGTCGTGCTCATCGCCGCCCTCGCCGCCAACGTCGATATCCTCGTCCTCGACGACCCACCCTCCGGACTCGACCCACTTATCGAACAAACATTCATCAACATTGTTCAGAACGCCGCAACGAAGGCGCAACAATCCTACTGTCTAGTACATCCTGTCGAAAGTCCAGAGACTCGCCGACGACATCAGCATCATCGAAACGGCACCATCGTCGAATCCGGATCCTTGAAACAACTCGCCCATATCCGCGGCGTCCGGATCGCGCCACCAACCGGACTCGACCACATCACGAACAAGACAGCGTCAACCCCACCCTCAACGCCTCATCGACCAAGGCGCATCAGGCACCATCACCCCCGCCAACCTCGAAGAACTCTTCCTCGAATTCTGCAAGACGGGCAGGGGCAAACCCGCCAGCAACGAAACCCAAAGGCAACCAGGGCCCCAGCAACAAGGAGGGGAGCCAGCCATGTAACCTCATCAATCCATCTCGCACCCACCGTTCTTCCTCCTCGCCTGGCTCACCACTCACCTTATTCTTCGCGTCATGCTAGCGCCTACTGGCAATAGCTACACAGATGCGGAATCGCTGGCCAAAAGTGCGGGAACAGATGACAATTCATTCGGCCTGGTAGTGATCTGCGGGAAAATCCGGAACCATTCAACTATGCCACCCTGGGCTGTTTGGAAACCACTAGCGAGGATTCATCCTTGCCGCAATCATGGGCCTATTGCTGGGGTCGAGTGTATCCGGGGTTTGGAGAAGCGGCCAGGCGGAACTGCTGCAATCTAATGGTCTCTCCGCCGAGTCTTCGCCGCGCCGCACTCACCGTCACCATCCTCACCAGCGTCTTGTGGGGCGTGCTGGTAACCATTAGCCTGTGGGCGAATGCCGGCATTTCCAATGATTTTACTGCTAATGGCAGCCTTCTCACCGGATACTCCGCTTTCCTCCTCACCTGCTTCTTTGGCCTGCTGGCCATCATTGCCGAGGAAGCATTCGGTTCGGTACGCGCGGCCCAGCAGGCATCCTCCTGGCGATACTCATCACGTTTAGCACGAGGGTTATCGCCGACGTGTACGACACCCTTGGCTACATTGGCTCACACCTTTGGCTGGGTCAAAGTGGTAAAACCATATCAACATGACGGAAACCAATGGTTGCCCACAATAATATTCACCATAGTTCTACTACTCATGTCCATTCCTATTATTGTGGTCAAGCGGGATCTGCATTCCCAATGGGTGCGGCTGCGGCCCCGCAAATACCGCGCCGCCGGCTGGGGCCCGTGGACACTGCGGTGGCGACTCAGGGACCCGTAATCGTGTGGTGGGCTGTTGCCATCATTTTTATTTCCACCGGATTTTCGTCATGACCGGGAAATGAACAGCGTGTTGAAAAACTCACCGGGAACAGCAGAGCTAGCGGCACAAATGGTGCGCAGATTTGCGAGATACGTATGCCTACATGTCCGGGTGTCGTGGGTCTTATCATTGTGCTGCGCGGCAGTCCAACTGAGTGCTCGCCGAGCACAAAGCGGAAAAAGCAGAGGATTGGTCACGCTCATTCTTACTACGACAAGCGCTATGCTCTTTCTCCAAAACTTCCTCTACGATGATTGCCACCATCGCGACGTAATCCCGCGGCCTTTCTGTCTGCGCCGCTGCATCGCTGATTCCACGTTTCTGACGATCAGTTCAGCACCGTGGTGGGCAATCATTGACCTGATTGCGCCAGCGGTAGCATGCTGCGGTATTGCGGCATTATGCTTGGCAATTCGGACCAGCATCATCGCATGGCTGGTAGTGGCAGCCTCAGGTTTCCTGTCATTCTTCGGGTCGTTACTCAAATTGGATAAGTGGGTGTTGGATTTGTGGCGGTGTTTGCGTGGGCTCCGCATACGGTGGATCATTATCGTGGCGCGATTGTGCTGTTCGCAATTGGGCTCGGTTCCTGCTTCGCGAGCACTGTGATTTTCGCCAAACGAGACATCGTGGCATAGAGAGTAAAGGGCCTGTTGACGCTACCGAAAGCCTGTAGTCGTCATCCTCAAACGAAGATTACATTTCTCTACGCCATATGCCCTCATTATGGCAAACGATACGAAATAAAGCTTTGGAGGAAAACAAACCGCATCCAGTAAAATTCCTTTAAAAAGTCCTGGTGGGAAGCTATAATGGTCGCACAGCTCACCTAAGGAGATTAATGCCATACCACAAACAGCACGAGTACCAATCAATGAAAAGACCCTCCGATGGGCACGTGAGCAAAGCCGAGTGGACCGTGATGAACTGGCAAAACATCTCCATGTTCAACCTCATCGTATTGATGAGTTTGAGACGGGCAAGGCCCAACCAACTTTTCAGACAACTCACTCGCATCGCTTTAAAAAACTGGATCGCCCGACTAGGTTTCTTTCTTGCACACCACCAGAACACTCTCTGATCTTGCCGGAGCCGCTGGTTTTCGGGGTGGAACCTATGATGATCTCCCCGCTGATTTAGCGCGGGAAATGCGGCGAGCAGAACGGTATCGGAAGACCATGCTGGAACTTAGTGGTCGGCCAGATCAACATTATCTTTTACCCACATCACCTGGGATAATATCCCGGAACAGGCCAACAATATACGCCAACAACTGGGTCTTTCTGAATCCTTTGCCCCGAGGTATTCCCAACCTCAACAGGTTTTTACATTCTGGCGTAATTTGCTGGAGTCTTGGGGATTTCTCGTGTTTCAGACCACCAAGATTTCTCTATCTATTTCGGGGACTGTCCATTTACCACAAAAAAGGTACCTATTATCTTGGTTAGTAAGCTCCGATATGCCCGTATGTCAGAGTATTTACGCTCTTCCATGCAGGCTTGCTCATGTGGCCAATCGAACCAGTGGTCTTTGCGCGTTACAGGAAAAACTCCCATGAAGAAATTAGTGCCAACAGGTTTGCCGCAAATTTCCTCATGCCAGAGGCAAGCGTGCAGAAACTCACCGAATATATTGATACTACTAATCCGTATGAACAGGCAGAACAGCTAGCAAAAGATCTCAAGGTCAGCCCACTGGCAGCTGGAGTACGGCTTCGAACCTTCAACATTATTAGTGATGCTGATTTAGCAAAAATACGTGGTCAAAGCGATAAGCATTGGAACCAGCAACGAGAATCACGCAAGCACAATGGTGAGTCACGTTCCCCATTGGCGACTACGATACCGCGATCTCGGCACCACCTACGCAAGGAGCCGTCGCCCAGGGCGTTAGAAGATCAGCGTGTCGATATGATGGATGCAACTTATCTTCTTCACGCAAAAATCACAATAGAAAAAATGCTTGATGAGTAGTACGGCACTGGGGGAACAGAATGAAACACACTCTAGACAGCAACATCCTCATTGGGCTTATCCAACGCTATCCACGTGATATTTTCCCCAATATTTGGCACAACATTGAGAAGCTGGCAGAAAAACAATGCTGTTTGCATTTGCAGTGCTGTCCATGATGAAACTTCACAAGCAGATGATGATCTCTATGATTGGGCAGTTACCCTCGTTTGTCTGTCCTCCTACAAATGAAGAATTTCAGATCGCTAAACAAATGGGTGAAGATCATCCAGGCTGGGTACGGGAGATCACAACAGGGGCCGATCCTGGCTGTGCGCATGCAAAAGTGGAAGGCTCCATTGTTAGCTGACCGAAGAAAGACGAAAAGGACCTAACACACAAAACCACAATCTAAGAATCCCCAATGTGGCAGATGAATATCAGGTCAAGACCATTGACTTTTTCGCTTTCATCCGCCACCAAGGATGGAGCTTCTAGAATTCCCTCTATATTCGATAATCAAGTGAGTATCTAAATCGCACATCAGATGATCTTATATCTATTTCACTGGTACCCTAGGAAAGAACAACTGATCGACTATGGGTATGAGGTGGTTCCGTGACGCAGCTTCCGCCGTCGCAAAGCATCGACGATGACTACACGTTCCGGCTACTGGGGGTCCTCACCGCGGCCGGGCGCGAAACCGCCGAAGGGTGGAGCGAGATAGGATTGCTTATCAATTTCGACCCCAACACGTACGAATTACGCACATTCAGCAACGTTGTGTGGCGCGGCCAACACTATGATTCTTGGATTACCGATGCACTGCAAAACGAGCTGATAAACACGGCACTCGGTTGGCTTAAAGCGCTTTACGACGCCGGGTATCCGCTCTGGACCTCCATGTTTCTGGGAATAAATTCCGATAAGCATTTCTTATGGAACCCAGCTATGAGGCGGATTTCGGCCCGTGGCGAGTTGATTTGGAGGGCGACAACTGGCCTACAGTGGCGGTTGGACTGCGGAAGATGGGGAACAGATACGCAATGAGCCGAAAGAACAACAAAAGCGAAATGACGATGCGTGGACTGAAATCCGCGCCGCCATAAGCGCGCCAGAAGTGGAGCTATTACAGCTGCTCAGAAGAGACGATAGTGGTGATCTTAATGAAGCAGTCGAATACCTGTTTGGCACAGCTGTGCATCAAGGAACGCTGTACGACATCACCTTACCTGTCCTGCGATTCTGCATTCGTAGCTTGACCAGTTCAGTCTTGAGGCAACGGAGTGGGTGGTGTTATGGATCCAATTGGTCGGGAGCCTTATCAGGGACTATCCCGAGAATCCCTATGCGATACAGTTGCACAAGGAGAATGTTTCCGTGGTGGAAGCCTTGCTCGCACTCGATGCCGAGAAAGGTGGCGAATACTATACGCGGGCTTTAGGAGCATGGGCCTGGTATTTTAACGCAGAAGATGAGCTGGCTTACAGGGTTCGTGCCCGGCTCCGGGAATATCCAGTCGATGGTGGCACTGTTGCCGCGTTAGGGGCCTGGGGCGGAGACACCAGCGCCTACCTCACCAGCGATGACCTGGGCGTACGAACAGCCGCCGCTTTCATGACAGCAGCAAGGCGGGGACAGCTGCGCTAATAAAGTATTATCCGACCCGAAAACTGAGACGTCTGGGAACAAATTATCGAACCAGATGGGCGGATTGATGATGTGGTGGAAGAACTAGTTGCCCGCGATCTGAGCGGGATTGCTGAGGCAGAGCGCACGCGTCTGGAATCTCTGCCTGTATTCTGCCCTCCATCTACTACCAGCCGTGAAACCTTTCCTGCAACTCATTAACATAGGAAATGGCAACGGGGTATTGAATACGAAGCAACCGCACGATTCCTGGGCGCTGTGGTAGACGATGACAGTCTCTGGTACAACGAAAACCCGTACACAACTGACGCGCTCAAAAAGCCGGACTGCCTTCCAGTAGGAAGGGTGCGGGAAAGTGGTAAAGAGCATGAAGGACTAGCCTGCCCGAGTTCTTCTCCCCCATCCGCTACCCGCCCACGATGACGCGCCGTGCGAGCCCTCGCCGCCCCGGCGCGAGATGCCATGATCCAGGCGGTTGTTGACTGAGCAAACGGTTGTCTAGTCATTGCTTTCCGATGCTGCAAAACGAACTGATAACCACGACATTTGGTTGGTTTAAAGCGCTTTACGACGCCGGGTGTCCGCTCTGAACCTCCATGTTCCCGGGATAAATTCCGATACACGCTTCTTACAGGGCCCAGCGACACAGAAGATTTCGGCCCCTGGCGAATTGGGCAATAACTGGCCTTTGGCGGCGACTGGGTTCCAGACGATGGCTGACTAAAATATTCCTCATTACCCTTGAACTCGACCTCGAACATGATCCCGAGCTCGCGTTCGAAGCGCCATTTTAACCTCATCATAAATAGTGGTTGAAGTTTGCTCCGCAGTCTCAACTGATGCCACTAAAGCGTACTTAATCTCTTCCCTTTTGCGAAGATACCGTGCATCATCCATGCATTCAACATGAATAGGGAAAGCATCTCCCTCTACAAAAGTCATGGCACGGGTCCCTTCAATTATTTCATGCTGAAGGCTGCCTTTTCTTACCATATTAGGCTCCGCCTCAGAACGCTTAGCCGTTTCCGTACCATCTTCTTTATATTCAAAATATACTTTTGAACCACGATAGCGATTAAGCGTACCGACTGTTGGTGCTGCAAATGCAAGTGTAACTGTAAAGCGATGCCATTCGCTTTGGAGCGAAGCGACAGGGGCAATGGAAGATTGTAAGTATGTCGTTGATCTTTAGTGATGCTTCCGCCTGCAATCACCATTGCTCTATTCCTTGCCGAAAACCCTAAGCGGCTGGGATCAAGACAGCCATAGCCCAGAAGTGGAGTTAATTGTTTTCGATTTTTTTCTTTGAGATCAAGATCTTTTTTCCATTCTCCCCAGCTGCTGGCATGTACCAAAAGAGCACGGACAAGGAGGGGATGATATAGGGCATCGGGTAAATTATTCTCCGAATTTCCTTCTTCTAAAATATCGAAAAGCTTGCTAGCTTCATGTGTTACTAAAGCAGCAGCATTACTCGTTCCAATGCAAAACTTTGTGCCATTGATTGCGCCTCCTCGACTAGGAACGGCGGCACGCACCCCTGGCCCGACTACAGAGGAATCTGCAATCTCTAAATCAATATTTCCTTGCTGTTCTGGTGTTATTACTGGGCGTTTACACACCACACGTCCACCCATATAATACAAATCTGGTTTAATGGATCGATTGATACCAGGCCCTCGCCCACTATAGTGTGCGGGAAAATTAGCACGATTGACATCTAAAACGGTATCCGGGACCTTAATAGCATCTGCCTTATCATTATGTGTAGCACCTATAGTTAAGACATTGATGGCATCACCTGGCGAAAGAATTCCCAACAACAAGGAATTATTAAAGGTTGCTTGAACTGCTGCAGTTCGCGCAGATTCAATATTGCTCAGGGCCTCAACAGGGATCGTGATCGGAATTTCATTATGGTTACCAGCACTCACGATAAATAATAAATTATAATTAACTGCAAGCCAATCAAGCACTCTTCCGCCGGGACTCATCCTGCGAGTAAGCACACGGGCTGGGTCACCAATAGACAGATTAATAATACGTACGCTAGGCGCCACGGCCTCACTATCTCCATCGCCCTCCATAATCCTTCTAACTGCTCTAATTAACAGATCAGGAAATAAAACATTGGAGATTACCTGTTCCATGTGCAACCAATACCTTCTACAGACTCCATAATTGGACGTGACATAAAAGGCCTATCCAATGGGGAATCAGGCTTATTTAAATCCCCATGGATAATTAGTGACGCCATCTCAGTACCATGCTGACGCTTTATTACCGGATAATGATTTTCAAGATCATCAGGATCATCTATTATTAATCGTCCTCGGAGAGCACCATGATTCGAAACAGGCAATCCATCAAGCAACGCAACCCTTGGCTTTCCTTGAATTCGCTCCCCCTCATTAAGAGCAATGCCTTTTATTAGATCATCATCAGCGATTGAATCATTATCTTGCCACCCAAGAGCCATTGGCCTATATGGGCTAACAAACATGATCTCATCAACTGTCAATAGTTGTACAGATTCAGCACCTTCAGCTAAAAACAATTCCACTTGCTGTATTGGCAACTCAACTAAAAGCGCATGGTAGTTAATTTCTGGGATTAGGGCTCTGCTGATGACTTTTCCAGCCACATTCGATACATTATTCCTAACAATCTCTTCAGCTTTAATCTGCTTGATTTTATCTTGTCGATACCATAATTCCACTTCAACTTGAACAAAACTCTGGGAGTTTCCAATTACTTCAAGTCGTTCTTTCCATTCCTCATAGAGACCTGTTTCTTGAATCCGATCTTGTAGACGCTAATGTCTAATAGCAACAAGTTGTTGAAACATTTCTTTGAATTTATAAAGCCCACGATCCAATGTCGCCTTTGGATCCGACTTACATTTTTCAAAAAGCTGCAGAGCTCCTCAATAGCCGCCATGTTGGACATTACGAGATACAAGGAATGTGATACCAGCTTGTCAGTTTTGTTTCCTTCCTCATCCTTTAAATAAAAATCGTCATCTGGTTCCGTATCATCACCTACGAATTCAGATAGGAATTCGAGTCCCTCAATCTTGTTGATGGCATTGCAAAAATCTTTGACGCTATCAGCGAGGTCCAAACACAATAACTAAATTTGGATCGACTTCATCCGGGATACCAACCCCCATTTTTGCCCGCTGAGCCTCAAAAGTTGCAACTAGCTTACGAAAGTACGGTTCAATCCGACTTACTTGACGACTTGAATTTGGCGTGACCAAATTCGGAAACCCTTTTTATCCGTTTACGTTCTCCCACTATTGCAGGGCCCAAAGGCAAAGAGTGGCTGTGATTCACTGGTCATTGTGTCACCCTGTTCACGGCGATGCTCAATACGTTCTCATGCAATACGACGCATATTAGCATCTGGAATTCCAAAATTGCACGACGGCGAACGTCCAAGGCAAATTCTTCTAGTTCAGCAAAGCTAGCACCAGCAAGTTTATCAGCTAGAGTTCGTGGCGTGTACCCAAGATCTCCACCAAATCGAGTGCAGTTTTTCCAAAAACCCTGACAGCCTGCGCACGTGTGGCGTCACAAGTTTAACCTTAATTTGGAAAGCGCCGCCATGCTGCACGATCCAACAATTCGCTGTGATTAGTCGCCCCGATAAAAATGACATGCGCCGGAAGTCGATCGATCTGCAGCAAAAAGGTCGATACTCGCGCTTGATTTCGCCTGTTTCATGCTCATCAGGCGTTCTTTCCGCAATGGTATCAAGTTCATCAAAGAACAACACGCACCGACGAGTCCGCACAATTCAGAATGCATCATCCAAGCGAGCCGGTTTTCCACCAGAAAACTAGAGATAATATTTTCGTACCGAATAACATAAAGTGGCAGCATCAATTCAGCCGCAATCACTTCACTATAGTTGTCTTTCCATTACCTGGTGGACCTGATAGCAGCAGTCGATTCCGAGGCTCAATACCATAGCTACGAAGCAGATCACCACGTTGTTGCTCCTCGATAAGCTCAGTCACCACACGACGTGGAATGGGCGCCAATTCCATATCATTTAGCCGCCGCTCGGGGGTGACCTTATAAACGAGATCATGCACTGTAGCAGTGCGATCATCACTCATGCCCTAGCTACTTTGCCCTGTTGTGGTAATAATTTCAGATAATCGATCAGCAAGAAGATGATGCTGTTTAGCCCGCTCCTCTGCGATTACCGACTCGACGAGAACTTTGAAACGCTCGGTCGCCTTGTTTTTCTGCTGTTACAAGGTCCAGAAGCAGGTCAGCACGTGCCACAATCCCTGCCTCCTTCAAATAGATATTCCACTTAACTCTCGTGTGAGTTTACCGACAAGCACGTAATTTTACTGGTAAGCCGCACTATAACACCCCCGTAAGACATTTTTCTAGCAGCTACTTTGCCACTTCAATTTCCTGGCTCTTGGCTCTCCCCACATCCGCTACCCGCCCACGATGACGCGCCGCGTGAGCCCTCGCCGCCCAGCGCGGATGCCCACGGTCCAGGCGGATTTGTTGCGTATGAGCAAGTTGTCTAGTTCGTCAGCACTGGCGTCGGGCAGGCGGGCGAGGAGATAATCTGCCACTGGGAGGCCGTCGGCCTGGTTGTGCAGGATGTACATTGCGGTGGCTATGTGTTGTGCGCCCATCCGGGGTGTTGCCGGAGCCCATGCCCCACGCGGTAGTCGTCGAGGGGACGCTGAGTTCTCGACAGAGCGTTTCCATCAGGGTGTTGTTGAGGGCAATGGTGTAGCCGCGGTGACCTGCGGATTGCCGATGTTCGGTGAGGGCGGCTTGGATCCATTCCCAGAGGGCGGACGCCATTTGTTTGGGAACGCCTCTCATATAGGGCTTTGCGGGTGACGTACTTTGTGCGAGTTGGTTTCTAGCGGTCGCTGAGTTTCGTCCATGAGTCACCCTGCCATCTTGTCGCTTCCGTACTTTGGCTTCCTCCCACCCTACCTGTTGCGAGTGGCGGATGAGTGCTTTTGTCGCCTGATGGTGTCGCGGCGTGGCGCGGGTGGGGCCTGATTGGGTTTAAAGCAGGGGTTGCATGGCTGCTTGTTCCTGCTTCGCCAAGGATTTCAGCAGTTCTGATGCTTGCTCAGCGTGGGTTCGGTCACCGGTTGCGCCGACTTGTTCGGAATCAAGCGCGATCACCTGGGACCAATCGTGCGCAATGTTTACGAAGGCGTTGTCGGGCCGCCTTGATGTTCTCCGCCCCGGTGAGCTGGTGGGCTTCCTGCAAGAAATCGGTACATGTTGCGGAAGAGGGCCCCACCGGTGCCGACACGCTCCATGAGCATGGCGGTGGTGGCAAACTCTTCCTGCACGTTATTGGAGGTATCATACCAGCGTAGGATTTCCCGACTGGTTTTCTCGATACCCTTATAGCACAGGTTTTTAATGGGTGGGTTGAGGTAGGTCGCGGCGTTCTTGCGGATCGCGGTGGTGACTGTCTCCGCAAGGGTTTCACGGGTCATGGGTTGCGGGTGTTCGGGGTCGATCGCCAGGGTGAAGTACCGGTTTCGTGACGACATGGGCCCTTTCTCATTGCGGGCCAGGGCCAGGCTTTCCAGGGACGTTACGACGGTCGTGCCTTGCTGCTGCGTGTCCACCAGAAACGCCTGGTGGTCGTCGTATCCGCGAATGGCAACATAATGGCCGGCAAAGTGGGTGGGTTGCGAGAAATATTCCAGATAATAGCGAGTCAGCTTCAGGCCGACCACGTGGCCGGCGTCGAGAAGCTCTTTGACCATCCGCCACGCTTTGGCCTGCGAGGTTGTTTCTTTAACCGTGAGCAATAGACCAAGGTTTGTGGCAATGTTTTCGGTGATAAGATCTGGTTTTATGCGACCGCCAAGGAAGGGGAAGTCCATGGTTTTCATTTTCCATATGGTGTAGGCCAGCCCCTCCCCCAGGCCGAAGAGCATGGGTTCGCTCAGGTGTATGCCGAGTTGCCCCAGCAGGGTTCCCACAGTGGTGGTTTCGCAGTGTTGACCACGAATGGTTGCGTGTCGATCATCACGATTCTTGCTTTCCTTCCGATTGCGCAATTTCGGCTGGTCCGCGCCCCGCTTGCTAACGTCGGCGTGTGACTACCGCCGACGTTAGCAAGCGAGGCGGACATGAAACGTGGTGGGGCGCTGTGGGCTGTAATCTTTACCGTTTCCCACACCGCTTTACGACGCAAGCCTGACGGTTTTCAGTACCTTCACCACCAGACCTGGGACTTTTCGACGCCCTGAACGCCTACCATCAACAGTATTTTTCGCCCATAACGGTAAGCTTTACGATGTTCGAGTTGGCCCTCTAACATGCATGCCCGATGACGCGAAAACACCATGGCGGCTTCCCGAGATGGCCGTGGATGAATGGCTTGCCACAATTAATACCACAACCTAGCAATCCTTTGGTGATATGACCAAAATCCAGGTTGGTATCAAAACCACTGTGAACAACGTGTTTTTTAGGCAGCGTTTGGGAGTACTGCACATGTTTGATGGAAGCTGATTTATCACGCTCGCTCATCATCCAGATCCAGTACAACATCACCCCTAAAACCATTTCACGATGCCTTATCATATGGGTTCCACATCCTTCGACCTTGCTGTGGCGAATTGTACGGTATTATGAAGCTTATTCAGCCGCTGGGAAAACTTATCTACACGAACAGGTAGAAAATTAGAAAGAACATGCTATCTAGCTTGGTCCTCCTTGCTTACAGAGACTAGTCATGTTTGGGGACACTGAATAAGTTTCTATGACAAGGCATGCTGGAATCGCCTTTATTCAGAGGAAACAATGGTAGAAGCTTATTCAGCTGCTGGGGAAACGGGGTTCGGCTGGTGGTTGGTAGAACATTATCTTTCGTATCACGTTAATCGCCCGGATGGTTGTGGATTGGGGGAGCCTACTGGGGGTAGATAGAATCCGCCATACTTTCAATTGGGCCATAGATCGCTCTACCACATACCGGATAGCGTTGATCCCCTGTTGAATCGTTTCTGCCATTCAAGCAAAAGGTTTGCCTGGTCTTCTTTTCAAAGATGTGTTGCACCCTAATCCCACATACCCTTGTGTCTGCGGTGCAATGCCAGGGCGACATATGGCCGAATAAACCAGTGCTTCTTACAGCATAATATTATGTGTTGACCCTGGTAATGGCTCAGAAATATAAAATATTTCACCTGCCTGATCTACTAAAACTTGAAGGTTATGTCCTACCCTATGGTGTTTCCTGCTATGCAAATTTCTAGCATTTTTCCACCACCAGCAAGGTAAAAGCGTCCCGTCGAGTACGTATAATCTTATAACCTGTTGAGGTTTAGGTCTGCTGGTTGTGGCGGAGTGGTAACAACACATCAACGATATTCAACACATTATTAATGACCTGGAACTGGTTGCGTGGGAGGTTTCAAAAATACCAGCTAGAGTTTGTTGCCGCAGGTTTTCTTGCAGGTAAAGCATGGGAACTTACACACTAGTGAAGAGTCCTAAGCATGGTGGGTGGTGATGTGGTAGCCATGATTTGGTAATGATATTCGCTAGGGTGAGAAGATTCTCGTAGGTGAGTATGCTAGGATCAGCAGTGCGAGGTCGATAGAGTATTTTGTTGTTGTTCACACTTCTACAAATACGCTACCGACCTCGTTTTCCTATAGTTCCGGGGGAATCATTAGGCGAGTAGTATGGCAGTATTTATTTCCCCAGCAACTGAATAAGCTTTTATAAATCTATTTGACTAGCATACCCAATAAGACTAGTAACAAGCATGAGAGACTGAATGCAATTTTTCTTGATTATACTGCTCTGATGAAACAGCGTGAACACTCGCATGACGTGAATAATCGACAGGAACCGGATCTGTACCCTCCAGAATTTCGCATGGGCATTCCCAATCGGTAACCGAGACAAGTACGCTTTTTACTCCTAAACGTTCTATGACATTCGGAATAATATTCTGTTCATCATTGATGATTCTTTTTGATCTTTTTATCAGGAATTAAATAAAGGTATTATTGTGTCCAGAACTACTGCATAAACATAGCCTGAGCGGAATAGAAATGTCCATAACGCATCACATTAATCCCATCAAAAAATAAAATCTTTCAAACCATCAATTGCATCATTACCTATTTTTCCCCAATTGCTTGAGCGCCATGTCACAATCGTTAATAAGTACATCATTAAACTCTTTCAATATCTGTCGCCTTTTTTCATGATTCTTCGCCTTTAGTAGATAAAAATATTACTTCATGATTTCGTGGCACAAAAATAAAGTGGAATTCCTTCCTGCTACAAATTCACGCACAGCGGATATAAATACAGCAATATCATTATCATCTAATCCATCCGCGCATTCCCGCAAATTATACGGCAACTGATCAAGCTGATAAAGCCAAACAACAAGATTCCTTACTTTTTGCAAAGATTCCCTCATTGCTTCCAGCGACTCAGGATCAAACATCGGCTGCAAAGAAAGAGGCTCCATAAAAATAGCAAATCTTCGAATTATGCTATTAATTGACTCTGCCGTCTTTTCCATCTGCGGAACTACTGGATTGCAAGACTTAATAAACGATTTCAGGTTTTTATTAATATTGCCAGTGTATTCTTCAACCAGTTTAGAGACTGGAGCAAGCGACTCTTGAAGTCGATCATTCACCGGTTTAGAGATTGGAGCAAGCGACTCTTCAACCAGTTTAGAGACTGGAGCAAGCGACTCTTGAAGTCGATCATTCACCGGTTTAGAGATTGGAGCAAGCGACTCTTCAACCAGTTTGGGAGACTGGAGCAAGCGACTCTTGAAGTCGATCATTCACCGGTTTAGAGATTGGAGCAAGCGACTCTTGAAGTCGATCATTCAGATGATTATTCAATATTTCCTTCTCAAAATCTTCCGATAAAGGGAAACGCGTCATGCTAAATCGCCTCCGAACTTTAGCAAAATGGCCTGTTGAGCAAATTTCGATATTCCATGTGCCAGTCTGAAACAACCATGTTGTTTCCAACAACATCTATCCCCGTAATCACAGAAAAACCGGCCCCTCACATTTGAGCTTCTTTAGAGAGGCTTGGGAGGGGACTATCGCTACCCACTATATATCAAGTGTCACCAAGAATAGCAACTTCAAACTAGTCTTTTGAGAATGGAGCAAGGGTTCATCCTACTTAAACAAGCTTTTCAACACTACCCTATCTCTCTGATCCTTCTAAGAACATTCACCAGGTAAATTTCTGCGTTAGACAGCAGCCTTATCGTATTTGGACCATTCCTTCTCGGTTTAATGCAGGATCGTACGCAATCATTCACAGCCCAACCGTTGTAGCAAGCATCAAGTTTACACGCCAAAAAATGTCGCCCGAACTGTGCTGCAACAACCACAGTTGTTCCCGAACTTGAGAATGGATCAAGAACTATGTCACCGACCCTAGAACTAGCGAACAGAAATTTGCGTACCAGTTCCTCGGGATTCTGGGTTGGATGCGGAATTTTCTTATTCATCCTATTGCAAGTAGCGAGAACCTCAGCGACTTCCGGCTTCGCGCCCATTGGATGCGGCGTCCATTAGTCACGTTTTTACCATTCCCGTAAACAGAGGCTTCCCTTGAGGATAATATCCGGCTGGCCTGCACAATCCGTTCCATGCTCCACGCAATGTATACTTCCTGAGAAGCAAAATTATCCTAGTCTGCTCTGTTAATGTGTAGAGCGGATCGGCAAAAGTTAAGTCAACAGAACCATCATCAAGAGACTTCAACCATGCGAGAGAATCCTCTCAATAAATGATTCCCTCCGACACAATCTGCTTATGATATTCCCCCATTTCTATCAGCATAAACTCAAAGCTTATCCGCACGATCTATCACTGATCAGATGTGAGCTTCCCGAACATCAAGCAGCTCATGGGATAAAACTTCCACTGTTATTTCTCCCAAACGCGCATAGTTATTCTGCTAGCTATTCAGGGCAATCCGCTCCATAAGCATCAAATAGGAAGTAGAACAGCTTCCTTCCAATCCCTACAGGGATAAGCTCTTCAATCACCAATATTGGCCCAAACACTCCTCACTCACCTACGTTGCAGGCTAACCCAACCCACCAACCCCAAACCAGACACGCGCAGCCCAACAATGCATCAAATCAAACCTTGTCAGCGTTGGCCTTACTCCAGCGCTGGTAAGCAACCGTCGCGGCTAGCACCAGGATGCCGCCTATCCAGAAATGCGGCATCCACAGACACAACCGCCACCAGCCGTAACGTGAGAGTGATTCTCCCGCCAGGAGCTTCATGATTCGGCGCGGAACCAACCAGTCCATAGGCCATGAGCAGGACCCCGAGACCCAGCCGAAGGCCAGTCGCAGCCAGCAGGGGCACCCTAATAGTATCCGGATATAGGAGGGCACCCCCGAAGACGACAAAACCCAGCTTCACCAGCCCGGAGACGAACACGACAGCAACAAACCAGGTGGGTCGTTCCTGGGCCAGCCGCAGCCCATCTCCTTGAAGGACCGTGTCGACCAACCATGGGGAGCCCAACGCCCAGGACAGGCTGACGCTACCGAAGAAGCCCCACCATAGCATCATGGCGATGGTTAATGCCCGCGACGACCCTGGCATTTCAACCTCTCTCATTACCAAAACGGTTTACTACTTCTTCCCCCCAGACGCACGCCCTGATTTGAATTCGACCACGTCCCCGTCGGCCATTACATATTCTTTGCCTTCCTGCCGTACTTTCTGCCTGCAGCGCGGGCGGCGGCCATAGAGCCGGCGGCGTCGAGATCGTCGAAGGACACGATTTCGGCTTTGATGAAGGCCTGTTCAGAAATCGGTGTGGATCACGCCGGCGGCCTTGGGGGCGGTGTCGCCCTGGTGGATGGTCCAGGCGCGAGCTTCTTTGGGGCCGGCGGTGAGGTAGGTTTGCAGGCCCAGGGTGTTAAAACCCGCCTTGGCGAGCGAGTGGAGAGCCTGGCTCGGTTTGGCCGATGGATTCGAGAGTTCCTGCGCTTCGTCGTCGTCAAGCTCTAGCAGTTCGGCCTCGGTTTTGGCATCGAGGAACACAGCAGTCGGCGGGGGCCACCAGATCGCGGAGCTCTTGTTTTTAGCTTCGTCGGTCAGGACTGCTTCATCGGAGTTGAACACGTACAGGAATGGTTTGGCGGTCATGAGGTGCAGGTCGCGGACGAGCGCCAGGTCGATTTCGCCGGAGCGGGCGGCGCTATAGAGGGTGCGGCCGTCCTCCAGGATGGTTTGCGCAGTTTTGGTTGCGGCCACGGTGTCGGCAAGCTCTTTGTTTTTCCGGGCTTCCTTCTCCAGTCGCGGCAGGGGCTTTTTCGATGGTTTGCAGGTCGGCGAGAATCAGTTCGGTATTGATGGTATCAATGTCGCTGGTGGGGTTGACCTTGCCGTCCACGTGAATGACGTTTTCGTCGGCGAAGGCCCGAACCACCTGGCAGATGGCGTCGGCTTCCCGAATGTTGGCGAGGAAGGCGTTACCGCGGCCCTCGCCGTGGGAGGCGCCCTTGACGATGCCGGCAATGTCAACAAAGAACACGGTGGCGGGCAGGATGCGTTCGGAGGAAAGAAAATTTCGGCAAGCCGCGCAAGGCGAGGCGTCGGGCAGTTCGACCAGCCCAATATTGGGGTCGATGGTGGCAAAGGGATAGTTGGCGGCCAAGACATCGCTACGGGTCAGGGCGTTAAAGAGAGTTGATTTGCCAACGTTGGGTAGTCCGACGATTCCTAGGGTTAAGCTCACGGGCACAAATTTTATCACGCTTATTGGCGCCCACCCACGGCGACGGTCGTCGACAAGCGATGCACCCATTTGGAGCTAACTATCTATTGCCACAGATTCACTAACAGGGGGTAGTTTAGGGGCAAAGCTATTCTCATGAAGTGGGACAGGGTTTCCATGGGACAGAGTGACTAGAATCAGCACGATATCCCGCAAGGGAGTCCTGGCACAAAATTACCGGAAAGGGTGTCTCATGACACAAGAAGCTGCTCCCACCCAACGGAGAGAGGTCTTTTCGACCCGTTGGGTATTTGTGCTTGCCGCTATCGGTTCCGCAGTGGGGTTAGGCAATATTTGGCGCTTCCCCTACGTGGCCTTTGAAAACGGCGGTGGCGCATTCCTCATTCCTTATCTCATTGCCCTGCTCACCGCCGGCATTCCCCTGCTCTTTCTCGACTATGCGCTGGGGCACCGGTATCGCGGGTCCGCGCCGCTCATCTTCCGACGGTTTAAGAAATGGTCGGAACCCGCCGGCTGGATCCAGGTGGGAATCTGCTTCTTCATCACCATTTACTACGCAGCAATCATTGCCTGGGCAGCCCTCTACACCATCAAATCCATCACCCCTAGCCTGGGGTGACCAGCCGGAACAATATTTCCAGAAAGAATTCCTCCACCAGGACGCCACCCATGTGCTGTCTACCGAATTCGTGTGGCCCATCTTTATTGCCCTTGCTGTCGTGTGGATCGCCTCTATCATCGTGCTTGCCATGGGTGTGGATTCGGGCATCGGGAAGGCATCGAAAATCTTCATGCCCATCCTCACCGTGCTCTTCGTCATTGTGGTGATTCGCGCCCTATTCCTGGAGGGCTCCGCCGACGGCTTGAACGCCTTCTTACGCCCAACTGGTCGGCACTTTCCAACCCATCGGTGTGGGTCGCCGCCTATGGGCAGATTTTCTACTCGCTGTCGGTGAGTTTCGGCATCATGATGACCTACGCCTCCTATCTCAAGCCACGTACCAACCTGACCGGTACCGGCATGGTGACCGCGTTCGCTAACTCCTCGTTCAAGTGTTGGCAGGCATCGGCGTGTTCTCGGCACTGGGGTTCATGGCGGCCCAAAAGCGGCACCACCGTGAAGATGCAGCCTCCAGCGGCATCGGCCTGGCGTTTATCGCTTTCCCCACCATCATTAATGAGATGCCGGGCGGCGCCATTTTCGGTGTGCTGTTTTTCGGCTGCTCACCATCGCCGGCTTCACCTCGTTGTTCTCCCTGTTCGAGGTCGTGGTGTCGGCCGTGCGCGACAAGCTGAACCTGCCGCGGAAGCAAAACCGCCATCACGATGGGCGTCATCATGGCGGTCTTGTCGCTGGCGCTCTTCGCCAATACCGGCGGCATCGTCAACCTCGACATCATGGACAAGTTCACCAATAACGTTGGCATCGTGTCCATCGCCCTCATCCTGATCGTGATCCTGGACTGGGTGCTGCGCCGCATCGACGAATTCTCCACCCACCTCAACATGGTGTCATCCTTCCGGGTGGGCACCATGTGGCGGATTTGCGTGGTCAATATCACCACCCTGGTGCTGGGCTTCACCCTGTTCCAAGAACTATTCGGCCTGCTCAAGGAGCCATACGGTGGCTACACCACCACCCAGGTGGGCATCTATGGTTTGGGGCGTGCTCGTCATTATCCTGGTGGCAGCGGCCATCCTCACCACAATGAAATGGCCCGAGGGTGTACCGCTTGACGGCCCGCCCGGCTCGGACTTCGGCGTCGACCCCGAGGTGGAACGGGTACCGAAGATCCCGCAGCAATACAAGCATGACGAACGGCCCCGGATCGCCGGCTTTGCTATCGAGCAGTACACAGACGAGGAGTTGCACTCATGACCGGCATCGCAATCACCATGATGATTATGTTCATGATCGTCATTTGGGGTGGACTGGCAGCCACGCTGGTGCATTTACAACGCCACCCCGACGAACAATCCAGCCACTTTGGCACGCACCCGCTCACCACGGATGAGGTGCTCATCGCCCAGGAAATCCCGCGACGACGTGTAACGCGTAGCCCAACCAGGCGCCCGGGTGGCCCCGCCGCGGTTATGATCCGCAAAGCAATGCCCATGCGATGGACCTCTGGGCACCGTGGGGGCGTCGATAAGCGACCGGCCATCGCGGACCCCGGCGATGATATGAATAAGCGACACCGAAATAAATGTGGCATAAATCAATGTAATTAATAATAGATCGCCAAAATGCTCCATATTTGCAGCCCCTAATTGGGTACCCCCAATCCAAAAACCATCGCACCAACCAGCACAATCCCATATAGTGGAATTGAATAGCGCCCCATCTAGTCACTGCCATTAACAATCCAATGGCCAATTACTCCTTTCGTGAGGTTAAATTTACGCAATATTGCCCCCACCAGCATGGCTACAAACATTACACACCCGAGGTTGACCCCATTTGGTGAATTTTTGCCACAATGTAGTGATGTGAGTGAGTACCATTCGACGACCCCGGAAACCATACCGGAAATGCCCGAGCAGTTAGATGCCGCGCAATTCTTTGAGCAATTACAACCGGAGGATCCCGTCGCCCACATCGACCGTGCTGAAATCATCGGCAACGGCATTAAACACCTTGCCTCATGGTGCCTACGCCTGCTGATTATTGCCGCCGCCGCTTTCGTCATCTGGCACATCCTCAGCCAAGTGTGGCGCGGGGGCCTGCCCATCGTCCTGGCCATCATTGTGTGCACCGTGCTGTGGCCGCCGGTGGCTAGCTCCGCAAACACGGCATCCCCGCCGGTCTGGCCGCCATGATCGCCATCCTGGGTTCCTTTGGCGGCTTCGGCTTCCTCATCTGGCTGATCGCCCCCTCGGTAGTCAACCAGTCACAAACCCTCTATTTCCAGGCTTTCGAAGGGGTGCAGCGCCTGCAGCTCTGGCTTCAGGGGCCACCCGCGAACCTCGACCCCAGCGACCTGAGACGACCGCATCGACACCGCTGCCCAATGGCTGCCAATCCAAAGCGAGCTCTATCGCATCGGAAGTGTTTTCCGGCCTCGGCATTGCCAGCTCGGTCATGGTCACCATGCTCGTAGTGCTGGTGCTCACGTTTTTCTTCCTCAGGACGGCGATAAATTCCTGCCCTGGCTGCGCGCGCAGTGGTGGGACAACGCGCCGGCTGGCACCTCACCGAACTACTGACCGCGGCTGGATCACCCTCAGCGGTTTCATCCGGGCCCAGGCGCTCGTGTCGCTGGTGGACGCCGTCTTCATCGGATCGGGCCTTATCATCCTCGGCGTGCCTTTAGCACTAGCGCTGGCGGTCCTCACGTTTATCACCGGGTTCATTCCCATCGTGGGGGCGTTCATCGCCGGCACCCTATCGGTAACGGTGGCCCTGGTCTCCCTGGGCGTGACCGAGGCCGTCATCACGCTCATCATTGTGCTCCTGGTGCAGCAGCTCGAAGGCAATATTCTCTCGCCACTGCTGCAATCCAAAAGCCGTCAACCTGCACCCGGTGGTGGTGTTGATCTCCGTGACGGTCGGCGGCTCGCTCTTTAATATTGCTGGCGCATTCTGGCCGTACCGTTTGCCGCCATGGCCGCCGTGCTCTTCCGTTACCTCCACGACATGACCGCCCTGCGCGCCGGCGAAAAAACCGCCGCCCAAATTCGCTTTGCGACGACCGCAGGTTCGCTCAGTGGCATGCAAAACGAGGCCGTAGCAAAACGCCTCCTGGCGGCCCGGCAGGCCTATATCCGCAACGACGAGGCCGCCAAGCAAGCGGAAAGCGGAGGCACAGGGCCGCCGAAGACACCGCCAATAATTCATTGGAAAAACCGACCACTGTATCCAAAGTACAGCATATTGGGGGGTTAGCATTCTCCACAATAACCCGCATAGGCAAAGCCGGCATAGCAGCAGTCAAAGCGTTCTACCGGACCTAAAATATGGTAACTACCAGGTGAATCTTACCTAGTTTCCCGACAGATCTGATACCTACCACATGGTTAAAGAAGATCAGGAAAACCCCAGTTAAGTCTAGTTGTCTATTAAGTCAAAGCAAAGATTATGCTGAAAATCCGTGTGTGGCTCGTGGTGCGCCGAATCCCGCTTTTCATGATAAATCGGTAACATGAATATTCGTGTCTAATGTCTCCGAGAAAAACCGCAGCCGCTCATCTGGCGCGAAGTTTTTGGCATCCCATTATGGATGTCACTCGCGGTGCTCTGCGGCGGGTTATTGGTGGGGTCGCTCATCAGCCTGGCCAGCGGCAAACTCCGGATTGCCATTCGTCGCTGTTTTTATTATTGGTGTTGTTTTTCCGTCCTGCTCACCGAACCGCGATCCCTGTTTCTCTCGGTTGTGAGCATGCCCATTTTCTTCTCGATCGCGGCCGGCGCCACCGGCTGGTTCCTCAACCAGCAGATCAGTAGGCCCAACGGATCCGGGGGCATATCAAAAAGCCAGATCCTTTCGGCAATCTATCCCCTGCTGCAACAGTTCCGGTAATGGCCATAGCCACCATCGGCGCTGGCATCATTGCGTATCTCCGATGGCACCTCGTCACCCGCTATGTGCAGCAATCAGAAGAAAGCAGCCGAGGACCGCCGGCGAGATACCGAGACTCAGAAGCGCGCCATGAAGCAGGCGAATCGGGTGCGGACGGCCGCACATAACACTGCCGAACCAGCCGACGAACCAGAGCAGACCAGCGGCCCTGCCCATCCCCCCAGCACGGGCAGCATCACGGTGGCGGAACTCATTAAACGGAATCAACGAGCCGCCCAAAAGGGCCAACGGCGCCGGGCGGAGCCGCCAAAACCAGCGACACCAGCCTCCAGCAAAACCGGCGCCCGCGCAGGCATCGGCACGCGCTCTCCAGAAGGACGACCCGGCCACCCCAGAGAAACCACGCCGCACACCCGCCACCCCCAGGGCCAACAGCCGCACTCCCGCCAAACCACCAACACCACCGGTCAGGGCCACAACCTCCGCCACAATCCACGTCAGACTTCACTCCCGGCAGATCCCACCGCAACGGCAGACCCAGCAGCCGCAACGGTCGGCGACTCCTCAACCACAACGCCAAAACCCGCCGCAACGGCGGGCCGCGAGGCGCGCAACGCCACAACGGCGACCGGTCCGCCCCCGCCACTGCGACCCGGGGTGGACAACAACCGCCCCAATCCGATGCCCGGCAATCCCGACCCGGCAATAATCTCACCGCCCGCCAGGGAAACCCCCGGCAGCAACAACGCAGCCAAGCCGCCAGTCAGTCCGGGAGTGGGCAGCATAGCAGCGGCCAGCAGCCCCGGCAACAACAATCACGGATGCAGCGCAGCACAGCAGCCACCCGCAGGCGTCACGTCAACAATCCAGCCGTCAACAACCCAGCTCGCGTTCCGCCCACGCCAGCAATCGGCCCGGCAGGCACGCCTCGCTCTTCAGCGGCAAGTGGTACCCATTCGGCGGCTTCCCAGGCTTCCCAGGCCAGCACCGGGCGGCGCGCCGCCCGTCAGGCTGGGCATCAGGCCAATCGCCAGTCGACCCAGCAGCCACAGAAACATGCCCAGCGCACCGCGCGCGCAGCCCAGCGCCGGGCTGCAACCCCAACCAACCCGCGAGTCGTCGGGCCGCTACCACGAGCAATGGGTCCCGAAGCAGTCGACAGGATCGGCAAAACCCACGGCAGGATCATCACGATCCACAAAATCCACGGGTAGCACCCCACCGAGCCCAGGGTGCGCCGCCGCGGGCACTCAACGATGACCTATAGAGCTGACGATCCAATCGCCGGTTTGTTCTATCCTTTAAGAGAACTTAACCACTACGACGATTGGATGAGCCAGTCGACGAAGAATTAGCCGTACCTTCCAGCAACGAACCAGACATTCCCCGCACCCGCATTAGGTCACAACAACGAGACGCCCTCGTGTACGGCCTCAATCTTGCCCTGGACGATGGGCAATTAGATTACGAGGAAACCCAAAAACGCGCCACCATTGCTAACCGCGCCACCTATATGGATGAGGTTATGCCGCTACTGAGTGACCTCAACTTCGGCCGGAATCTTCCGGCCACCACAAACCCACAAATCCTGGATGTGCTGACCCAAGCCCAACAGCAGGGTCTCACCGAAATTGACGCAATTGACGCAGCAACCACCGCGATAACGCAGCCCCAAAACCAGGCACTCACCAACTACTCAAATGCCTCTAAAAGCACCGCATCAATAGCAATATTCAGTGGTTCATCGAAGCGGGGACCCTGGTTGGTGGGCCCCAAGCACAATGTATTTGGCGCCTTTGGCGGAGTCCATATTGACCTACGGCAGGCTCAATTAGCAGGGCCGGTCACCACGATCAGAACAGCCATGTGTTTCCGGTGGTGTCAACATTAAAGTGCCGGAAAATTATCGCATCATCGAAAGTGTTTTCCCCCTATTTGGCGGTGTCTCTATCACTGACGGGAAGGGGGTTACCTTAAAACTCTCAGACCTTCCTCCGGATGCTCCGGTCATTGATCTTCGGGGGATAATGGCCTTCGGCGGTTTGGAAATCAAACGGGTGCCAATAAACAAATAGCAACAAGATTGCTACCCCCATGCTGGGGTTCTGGTCCGAGCGAGCATAGCGGAATGGGCGCATACGGATGCAGCTTCATGTTCGAAATCGCCCATCCTACGGCCGGGTTGCCGCAATCGCATTATTGCTGCCAGCACCAACGAAATGTGCCCGGAACTGTCTGCCTCATCGATTCTGACGACTCCCCAGAATCCGCCAACCCGGTTCGCACCGGTATTAAGCAACACGGCCTAGTGTCCCATGGTCGCTATCTGGGGTTATCCCACCAGCAATGGTCCCTTGAAGCTTATTCAAGCGTTTTTAAATAGGGCCCTCACTACCCGGTGAACGATCACCCCCGAAAGCATAGGAAAACGAGGCCGGTAGTGTACTTATAGTAAGTGTGTACAAAAATAAAATACTCTATCGACCCCGCACCGCTGATCCTAGCACACTCACCACAGATAATCTCCTCACCCTAGCCAATATCATCACCACATCAGGAATAGACCACCACTGCCCACCAAGCCTCGGAGTCTTCACCAGCGTGCAGATTACTATGCTTTACCTGCAAGAAAACCTAAGGCAACAAACCCTAGCTGGTATTTTTGGCACGTCCCAACCCACTATCTCCAGAGCGATTAATACTGTGTTGAACATCCTTGATATGGTGCTCCCACCCCCACCAAGGCCCAAGGACCTTAGTCCCCAACGGCTATACGTGTTAGACGGCACGCTCGTACCATGCTGGTGGTGGAAAAACGCCAGGAACTTGTACAGCGGGAAACACCACAAAGCAGGACACAACCTGCAAATACTCACTGATCAGGCGGGTGAAATATTTTATATTTCACCACCACTACCCGGATCAACGCATGACATCACAGCTATAAGAAGCACCGGTTTATTCGGTTATATGCAGCCCTGGCACTGTACTGCGGATAAAGGCTATGTGGGGTTAGGGTGCGACACACCTTTTAAGAGAAGACCAGGTAGACCTTTACTGGAGTGGCAGAAACGCTTCAACAAGGGAATCAATACCATACGGTACGTAGTAGAACGATCCATAGCCCACCTGAAAGTATGGCGAATACTATCCACCCCCAGCAGGCTCCCCCGAAACACAACCATCCGGGCAATCAACGTGATACGAAAAATAATGTTCTACCAACCACCAGCCGAACCATGTTTTCCCAGCGGCTGAATAAGCTTCCTTACAGAATATGGGGTAACAATCCGGTATTATCCACCCAACAAACACATGTGGATAAACTGCTAATAGCCGTGGGCGATCTCGATTCGGTGGTAATATCCCCGCCACCACCGAATCGAATATTTTTCGATATTGGTCGCGGCACGTCAAGATAAAGACCCCCTCCCACCACGAGGTTTATGCACACACGGGTGGGCGTCGAAAAGCTTCTTAGGACTTCGCGCGGGGCGGACGCAGCTCACGGGGAAGCGCAAACACCGTCTTTTCCGTGACCGTCGTCACCTCCTCCACCGAGGTGAACCCGCGCTCGGCCAGCCACTCCAGCACCCCATTCACCAGGATTTCCGGCACCGACGCACCCGACGTCACCCCAATGGTCGAAACCCCATCAAGCCACGACTCGTCAATCTGGTGAGCGTAATCCACCAGGTAGGACCGCTTCGCCCCGCCTGCAACGCCACCTCAACCAGCCGTTTCAGATTCGACGAGATTCCGCGACCCCACCACGATCACCAGGTCGGCGTTTTTCCGAAATCACCTTCACCGCCCCCTGCCGATTCTGCGTGGCACTAGCAAATATCGTCACTCGGCGGATCCTTGCAGCTGCGGGAACCGGTTATGCAGCTCGTGACGATCTCCATCGTCTCGTCCACCGACAATGTGGTCTGCGACAACCACCACCAGGTTCTCTACCTCGTGCAGGGAACTCCGGCAGCTTCGCCACCCGCCACCCCATCAACCAGGTGCGTTACCTCCGGTGCCTCCCCGCCGTGCCTTCCACTTCCTCATGCCCCTCATGCCCCCACCAATAAAATGTGGTATCCGTGCTTCGCAAACCGTTTCGCCTCATTATGCACCTTTGTCACCAGCGGGCAGGTGGCGTCCAAGGTTTTCAGTGATAGCTTCGCCGCCTCCGCATGCACCGCCGAGCTCACCCCATGGGCGGAAAAATCACATACGCCCCCTCCGGCACCTCATCGGTCTCCTGCACAAAATCGCACCCCTGCTCCGTGAGCATCTCCACCACATACCGGTTGTGCACAATCTCCTTGCGGACATAGACCGGCGCACCATATTTTTCTAGCGCCCGCTCCACGGTTTCCACCGCCCTGTCCACCCGCGCAGTATCCTCGGGGGGCAGCAACAAGAACTTTTTTCGTCTTCGTTATTGTCGCCGGCGCATCGGCCGCATCAGTCGCATCAACATCGGTGGCAGAAACAGGAGAAACGGGGGAAGTCATGAGCTACAGCTTAAACTACTTTACAGATACACCAAACACCCGCATCCCAACGGCTCATTTACAAAAGGAAAACCATGGCAAACCACACACGCCGGAAACCGCCTGGCCCGTCCGCGAGCTCAATTCAAGGTCAAAGGCTGGATCGAACGGCTCGAGCTACGTCTGGGTGGAAGGACAAAATCACCCAATACAAGGCAAATAACCGGTGGAAATTCTCCTACCTCACCCTCCGCGACCCAGAAATCGAAGCCAGCATCCAAATCACCTGCAATACCACGCTGCTGACCAGCGCCGACAATCCCATCGCCCAGGGTGACCGTGTTGTGGTCTACGGCAAACCATCCTTCTATGAAGGCCGAGGCTCGTTCTCTATGGGTGACCGAGATTCGACCGGTGGGCGTGGCGCCATGCTGGCCCGTATCGAACAGCTCCGACGCAGACTCGCCACCGAGGGGCTTTTCGACGACTCCGCAAACACCCCTCCCTTCCTGCCCAATAATATTGGGCTCATCACCAGGCGTGGTTCCGCCGCCGAACGCGACGTGCTCTCCGTCTCTCAAGGCCGCTGGCCCGACGTCCAGTTCACCATTATCAACACCGCCGGTCCAGGGGCTCCGGGCCGTGCCGAGAAATCAGTGCGGCCCTCGCCGAACTCGACGCCAACCCCGACGTGGATGTGATTATCATTGCCCGCGGCGGCGCGTTCCGTCGAAGACCTCCTCCCGTTCTCGGAGGAAGCCCTGCAATACGCGGTCGCCGAATGCCGCACCCGGTGGTGTCCGCCATCGGCCACGAACCGACAATCCCATTCTCGACAATGTTGCCGACCTGCGGGCCGCTACTCCCACCGACGCCGCCAAACGTGTTGTGCCGGACGTCCTGGCGAGCTGCAACAAGTCCGGGAGCTTCGCGGTCAGGCCGCCGCAGCCCCTCCGGGGTTGGGTGTCCCGCGAACAGCAACAACTCACGGCCATTCGTTCCCGACCGGTCTTAAGCGACCCGCTCACCGGCCTGCGGCAACGCTGGATCGACGTGCACCAACACATCACCGCAGCCCGGCGGGAAATCCAGCACCTGCTCGACCGAAACCAACCAGGTGACGGCCCTGCGCAGGTGGCCACTCTGGGCCCGGCGGCCACCCTGGCCCGCGGCTACGCTGTTGTTCAGGTGGTGCCCCGGGATGGCCGCCCCGCCGAGGTGGTCATGAGCATCGACCAGTCACCGCCGGGCAGCCAACTGCGTATCCGGGTGGGTGATGGTGCTATCACCGCGGCCGCCATGCAAACCACCCCCGCCGACTAGCTACCGACCGGCCCGGTGTTCGGCTTGGGGTGCCCCAGCGAAGGCCCAGCTGACCCCTCAGCGAGGTCCGACCCCAAGCGCCGGCGACATCTCACATCATCACAAATCGGTGCACGGGAGCGGTGCGCCGAAGTGGATTTGCCGGAAACCGCATACCTCACCCGTCCCCGGCACCGCACCCCGCAACCACCCCTCACCATCAACAAACGTCTCATCACTATATTTTTAAGGAGTAACCACCATGAGCAGCACCACTGTTTTCGGCCAAGGTACCGGCGATAACGCTTTCGACCCGGTTGAAAGCCTCAACTACGAGCAGGCCCGCGATGAACTCATCGAGGTTGTGCGCATCCTCGAACTGGGCCAAATGGGTTTGGATGAATCCCTCAAACTATTGGGAACGCGGGGAAGCGTTAGCAAAACGCTGCGAGGAGCATTTGGCCGGGGCAGCACGCCGGGTGGAGGCCGCCCTCCAAGGCACAACAAAAACCACCGACAGCGACGGCAATGCCAGCAATGCCGGCAACACACATGCAGAAACCGCCGAGGTCCCCGAGAACACCAGCATCACCAGCGACAACGGTACCGCTGGCGCAAAAAGCGCCTATAACACACCCGAAACCGCCGCAGGGCCCAAGCATGGTAGTGCCTATGGCGGCGGTTACGGCGGAGCCCCACGCCACGACACGCTGTAGCCCCGAAGACCGCCAAGGCTAGCGTTCCACCGGGATCGGGTCGGCCGCTATGGTGCGAATGAGCAGGTCATTGAATTGATCATCCGTGGCGGCACCGGTCACGATCAGCCGCACATCCCCAAGATCCACCACCCGCACGGCACGGGTGTCCCGGTCAGTGCCGGTGTACACCATGACAGTGTGGCCGGCTGAGATCATAGGTTGAGGTCTGTTCCCGCACATGCTCGTCCAGATTTTTCGACCGCTTGTTCGACCGGAACGTCGGTTTGGGTGAGCTGCGCATAGCCGTTGTTACCATGACCCATCCGACGATGGGCGCGGGTTTGCCGAGCCACCGCGCCCCGGCGCGCAGAGTTGGGGGTCCAGTCGTCGGGAACTTGGGGGAGCCGGATGGGAAAGTTGGAGGCGCGGGCTTCGAGATTGAAGAAGGTTGCAGCGTCGACTTTCACGACCGGCGTGTTTTGGGGGGTGTTGCGGCCGTAGCTGCACATTCCGGTGAAGGCGACGGATGCGATCGTGACTGCGAGAATAGCGGCGAGTGAGTAGATGATGTCTCGGCCGCTTTGGAAGATTTTGGGTTTTTCGTCGGTCACGGCGTTCAGTATGGCATGAATGATTGGGTTTTTCCGGCATGCTTGATCACACTGTGGTGGTGTGGTGCCGGGAGGGCGTCGATAGGTTTTGGCGTCTCACCATGTCATACGCGCCATGATTACCACCCGTGTGCGCGGCAAGACCAAAATTTTTCCGAACATAAATTTGGCATCTTCGGGTTTCGGTCGCCTACAGTCCCGGATTTTACCCTAATTCGGGTGAGAGTTCCCCACAAGTCGGGATGGAAATGGAAGAATGAAAGGCGGGATTTTTTATCACTTTTCCCACTGATTTTATGCCATATTTTTTGGCGCTCACTTTTGATTATGAAGGAGTCTGTGACCCCATGTCACCATCTCGTCCTGGTATTCCTGATCGTAACTTGGCTCTTGAATTGGTTCGCGTCACCGAGGCCGCCGCACTGGCTTCCGGCCGGTGGGTGGGCCGCAGTAAGAAAAATATGAGGGTGATGGTGCCGCGGTCGATGCAATGCGCACCTTAGATTAATTCGGTTCAAATGAATGGTGTCGTGGTGATTGGTGAAGGGGAGAAAGACCAGGCACCGATGCTGTTTAATGGTGAGCGTGTGGGTACCGGTGAGGGGCGCCGAGGTGGATATTGCGGTGGACCCTGATTGATGGTACGACGCTCATGGCCGAGGTCGCCCGAATGCGATTTCGGTGCTGGCTGCCGCCGAGCGGGGTTCAATGTTTGACCCGTCGGCGGTTTTATATGAAAGAAGATTGCGGTGGGCCCGGATGCCGTGGGTTGTATTGATATTACGGCGCCAGTGTCGCATAACATTCAGGCGGTGGCGAAGGCAGGGGATTACGCCCTCGGATGTGACGGTGGTGGTGTTGGATCGGCCCCAGGCATGCCGAGTTGATTCAGGATGTGCGGGATTCGAGCGCGAAGGTGCGACTGATTCGGGATGGTGACGTGGCTGGTGCAGTGGCCGCAGCACAGGACACCAACTCGGTGGACATCATGATGGGCGTGGGGGGCACTCCTGAGGGCATTATTGCGGCGTGTGCCATGAAGTGTATGGGTGGTGAGATTCAGGGAATTTTGGCGCCGAAGGATGCTGCCGAGGCGGAGAAAGCCCAGGCTGCTGGCCATGATTTGGGTAAGGTTTTGACCACGGATGACCTGGTTACTTCAGATAATTGTTTCTTCGTGGCCTACGGGTGTGACCAATGGTGACATGTTGCGGGGCGTGTCGTACCGCGCGAATGGTGCAACCACCCGGTCGCTGGTGATGCGGTCGCGGTCGGGCACGATTCGGTATATCGAGTCGGTGCATAAGTTGGCGAAGTTACAGGAGTATGCGGTGGTGGATTATTCGCCGAAGCCATAGGGTTTTTCGCTTGTCGACGCCCAGGGTGTGGCGTAGCTCTCGGGGATTGTGCCCCACCCGAGAGTGATTTTTGGTACATACTTTAAGGGGTAGTGTTTTCGGCACTCAACCGATAGTTATAGCTTTCTATTTTGTAAGGTGGTCTTTTTGATGACTGAATATCGCATCGAACACGACACCATGGGTGAGGTCAAGGTTCCGGTTGATGCCCTGTGGCGGGCGCAAACCCAGCGGGCAGTGGAGAACTTCCCGATTTCCGGTCGGGGGTTGCAGCCCGCCCAGATTCGAACCATGGGGTTGTTGAAGGCTGCGTGCGCCCAGGTGAATAAGGATCGGGGTTTGCTTACCGATGAGCAGGCGGATGCCGTGTATTGCGGCCGCGAAGGGAATCGCGGACGGTAAGCATAGATGCCGAGTTCCCCCATTGATGTGTTCCAGACTGGTTCGGGCACGTCTTCGAACATGAACACCAATGAGGTCATTGCGTCGATCCCGCTGGGCCAAGCAATACGTAACTGAA
>BNJS01003472.1_pt1 | contig 33830 bp, 48 predicted proteins | sample 8540461 | NCBI WGS metagenome assembly BNJS01 (sample SAMD00202454, study PRJDB9452) | human saliva metagenome | isolation source: human saliva | place: Japan
TTTCCCATGGTATTAATGATTGAAATCTTCTCTCCATTTCTACCTTTTAATTTTAAGCCTAACTGGTTCATACGAGCCGCAACACCCCATGTACATTGTCCATAGGCATAGGCCATACCATCTCCACCACCAGGAACAGAATGATCATACAAGTCCCCACGAACCCCTTCAAGGGATTGCGGGTCACTTTTTGCCTGTCCTCCATTTGTTTGACTAAAGCCTTTTTCAATTTGGTAATACCATTCCGTTGCTCTGGTTTGTCTTTCCAGTAGTTTATCACCAGAATTTCCCTCCCAATAGGTGAGGAAGAGTTGGGCGAGATTGGCTGCACTGCCCGTATTTTTAAAGAAATCCTTTAACCAACTTTGATAGTAAGGACTATCCCCATGAAGCATAAAATCAAGTTGGAGGTCTAAATCATACCACTTTCTTATTTTTGCTATGTGCATAATTCAATAAAGCTGTATGACGTGTTGAACCCATCTGCTGTATCCGTCCATTGACCCTAACCCCAAACCTCTATGAAGAATATTAGGATAAGCACCACTATAAATGGCTGGACCCTCCAATCGCTAACCAGCTTTCATCATCCCATGAGGAATCGGTAGCGCCAACAGGAGGAGATAAATAATCTCCTTCAGCTCGTTTAGGATTAATAGAAGACTCTACCGACCAATTTCCCAAAATTGCCGCAATGGCTTGGGGACTTGCCCCTTGAGATTTCAAAAACTCATAAATATGTTTCGCTCGTTCAAACTCATCCCCACCAAACTGACCAATGGCAGGTAAGATAGTGGTCTGAAGTTGAATGACTTTGGGAAAATAAAATTGCGGATTGACATACACCAATTTTTCTTTCTTGTTCTTATACTTTTGATAGGAAACTTTCAAACCTGTATCGTCTGGTGTCTCACCAATAACATCACCAGTTAAGACCCTTGTTCCCTCAATCGCACGGCCATTATGAATGGAATACAAGGTTAAACGACTCTCATTCTCTCCTTTTCCATTAGTGAGAATTACATTGTCACCATCTAGAGATACAACTCCATCCATTGGTGCGACAATTGTTTGGTGAGCCTTCGCTTCTAGTAGAATGTACTCCTGAAGGGTAGGTTTTCCGTCTAAATCATAGTATCCATAACGATAAGTCATGGTTAGACTATCTTCGTTGCTTTTCCCCTCAAATGGATTGTCCAATTCCTGCATGGAAGCATACACACCCTCTTCTTTTAGTTCCTTTATTTCCTCTTGATCGTCTTTCGAGAGTTTATACTTAGGAGTTTCATAGAGGTCTTGCATGGATTTCAAATCTTCCCCATCGTTTAAATCATGCCACAAAGTAGATAGATAATCCTTGTAAGTTTCTGAACTAAATAAGTGAACTGGTTTGTGTAGCTCATAGTCATGGAATTTAAAGTTCATATAGCCCATCACATCATCAACTTTTGTGTAATAAGTAATTCCTTTGTCATTTGTACGAGTATGTTCTGCGTCTTCCCAAGTTAGGTGGGTATAAGCTTTTGTTAATTCAAATTCATCTTGTTGAATCAAACTAGCAGATGAAAATCCTAAAAAGAAGCTCATCATAAGTAAAAGAAGAAAGACTATTCCTCCAACTATCCAGGTTACAGGATTTCCAGCCGCAAATGTAAAGAAGGAAAAGGCTGCTTTTAGTTTTTGATAGATATTTCGGACACTTGTAAGACCTTGTTTCTTTTAATTTTTCGATACCGATTTTTTTAAAGGAACTTGGATTATCTTTCGCTAGTTTCCATCCTTTTCCATCCTTAAAATGATGGTATCGCTCTTTTGTGTTGGTCAGCCTTTTCTTGGTAAAACGACCTGTTGCTTGTCCTGTTTTGACACTAGCTTTTCCAAGATTATAAGAAAGCCGACTGTAGCGTTTCCCTTTTCTAATGGTCTCTTGAAGTGTGCGATAGCCTTCTAAATCTTCATTTTCTGAAGCTAACTCTCCACCTTCTCGTCCAAGGACATAAAGAAAAGTTTTGACTTTCCTGCTGACTTTTTGGGACTTATAGGCTTGTTTAGTAGATTTTAAATTCTCTTTTGCGTCCTTGACTTCTTTCTTAGCTTTTAATTCTTCTAAACTCTTCCCTTGAAAGAAAAAATTAGATTTTGCTTTCGATTCCTGACCGTAGAGAAATTTTTGATTGGTTTTTCTTTCTTTATGACTCTCTTTTCTTTCTTCTTTTGCTTCTACCTTGGCTTCTCTAAATTGCTTCTTGGCTATTTTCAATCGTTTCCTAGCATGAGGTAATCGTCTATCTCTTAATTCTTTGCGATTCAAAAGAGATGGAGGACTATTTTGAAGAATATGATTGTAGTCTTCATTTGCTTGTTTTACTCTAGCCTTTGAAACTTCTCTCATCTCCTCTAGCTTTTCTTTTATCTCTTTTTTCCATGCTTTTTCATCCAGTACAGCGGAATCTTTTTTCTGTTTCTTCACCTCCTTCTTTCCTTTTTTCAAGAATTTTTTCTCATCTTTTAGGCTTCTTCTAAATGCCTTTCGGGCACGTATGATTTCTCTTTTATCCTTCATTTACCTTCCCCTTAATTAGAAGCCATTTTATCAGGATCCGTACTCATGATATCAAACAATTGAGTACCTTGAGGAATCTTATTTTTAAAGGGAACAACAACTGAACCAGCTTTTATTAGTCCTGCCCCTTTTTCTGGATTGACTAGGTATTTTTCGAGTTCTTTTGACAAGCCTAAGAGTTGAACCAGTTCTTCTCGGTCATTTTTTGCCTGCTTGAGGAGAATCATAAATTCACTATTTGCAATAATCCGTCTACCATTTGGATCTAACAATAAGGTTTCGACGTTTTGAGTTATCCCAGTCGGACTGGCTCCATATTTTCTGACACGACTCCATAATTTAAAGAAGAAATCACTGGCATATTTATCTAATAAGAGAAGCTGCATTTCATCAAAATAAATCCAGGTTTTCTTCCCTAATTTTTGGTTCCGAACAACACGATTCCATATCTGATCAAACACTACCATAAGAGCGATTTGTTTCAGCTCATCTCCTAACTTCTTAACGTTATAAATCAAGAAATTAGATCCTGTCTGAATATTGGTCTTATGAGAAAAAATATCAAGAGAACCTTCGACATATAGTTCCATATCAAGTGCCAAATTCTGCGCTTCTTCTTCTGGCTGTTGACTCAAGACAAAAACCCATTCTTCCAAAGAAGGCTCTTTAAATGACTGATAGGTCAGTCTGGTGACTCGGTCGATAATCGATTTTTTTCTCTTCCATCCATTTTTTTCTATCCAATAACTTGCCGATAAAGGATAAAAGAAATTCTGATTTTACCTTTACAGGGTCTTCATCCATATTTTCCTCAGACAAGTCAAGGACATTGAGATAAGTTTGGGAATCAGGCGCAATATCAATCATTTCTCCCCCAAAAGCTCGTCCAATGACACTGTACTCTTCTTCTGGATCCACAATGATAATTTCAGTATTTTCACCAGATTCCTTGATTTTTGGTCGTGATAATTTCATGCTTGGTTGCCATCCCTTTCCCAGCTCCAGATGTTCCTAAAAATCAGACCAGACGGTGTATTTAATAGGCTTCGATCAATGGTAATAATATTGCTTGAGATTTGATTGATACCGTAATATTTCCCACTTCGGTCTTGTATGTCTACTGAAGTCCATGGAGAATTCACTGCTACATTGGACGTTAATAAACTCCGTGATACGCCCTCTAAAAAATCACAACCAAATGGCAGCAAACTATTAAAGGCTGCTTCTTGCATATATGGTAGTTTATCAATCATTAGGTCATTTGAGCCGGCCACTTGTTGGAGCGTGTCTAGGGCTTGTTTAAGTTCTTCTTCATCCTGACCAAAGACCCCAATCAAGAAGACTGTTTGAAACAGTTTATCTCCTGTCTCTGTCATGGTTTTTAAGAGTTCCTCAGCTTCATCGATATTGCTTTCTAATACATGACCTACTTTTTCCAAATAGATACCTGTACGAGCTAGTTTTTGTTGTTCCCCAATCTTTTGGGATTCCATCAAGGTCTTCTTTGTTCGTAGTTTCTTCATGGCATCTGCCTTGGTCGAACTTTGAGCATGGAGGCTCACAATCAATTCCAAATCTCCTTGCATGAGGTCTCGAATAAACTGATCTCCTAATTCCATACCGTAGTCTCTCACATAGACAATCTGCAATAAGCGGTCATTGATTTGTAGGTAATTCTTGTTTTTAAAATCCAAGAGATTAGGTGCTATGAAGTGACGAGTTGTCTGACCAGATTTCGTTAAATCACGGTAAGAAAAAGGAAGATGGTGTTCTCCTCTAAGCATATCGGCCAACAAGTTGACACGCTCTTCTCCAGCCAAGGATTCAAATCGTGCATCAATTTCTGAGAAACCACTCTTGAAATATTCTCCTATTTGGGACAAGGAACGATAGGCTTGTTTGGGATTAGAATCCTTTCTACCAAAGCTAATCAGTTTCACAGCTGAAAAGTTATTTTCACCACTGTCTAAATTCTGATTCATCATTCGATTCAATTCTTTACGATAGGTATCATACCCATCTTCTTTCCTCATACAAAACACTTTGTCTGAATTTTTCTAAATTCAATCTTTTATTAAAGATAGTCAATTGGAAGTTGGTTTGGTCATCTAGGGAGTTAATCAAATCAGAATACTTCTCAATGATTGCGCCCTTATCTTCTAAACCAACGGTCTGGTAATTGACATCACCAAGTAAATAGCTTTGTGAGAAATAATCTTCTTTTACCTGCATCAGACCATTTTGATACAGAGCTTGATAGGAAAGAGTATTAGCCGTAGAGGGTAACACTTCCTCTTTTTTTCCTTTAACTACTTCTTTCTGATTAGTCATTGAGGTTTTTTGTTTCTTTAATGTATTTGATTTTCTTTTCATGTTCAGGTCCTTTCTTTCCTGTAATTGTGCGTAGGGGAACCGTTAGTTCAAAATGAAGACGGTATTTCAAATAATGTTCAAAATATAAATCATTGGGTTTATAGACTCCAAAAAGCATGAGGGGGATGGTAAAGGCAAACACAAAACCGTAAACAAACCAATCTCCAAATTGCCAGAAAAAGAGATTCAAGCCCAAAACAATAATTGTGACAATAAAGGCTGGTAAAACAAAGATGATTTGTCTTGTGGTGAAACCTAACCAAGCCCTGTGTTGGTATTTTGAGATGTCTTTAAAGACACGTGTATTCATGACTTTCCTTTCTAAAAAGGCTAAGAAGCATTCACTTCCTAGCCTTTATCTAATTACATACCTAAGATTGAGCGAGCCGTACGTTGAGAACCAACGAGGGCAATAATCAGTAAGATAGCTTGTACCAAACTACCAAACATAATCGCAAGTGATTGCAAGACTCCTGCACCATTTGAAACAGCTATTTTTCCAGCGGATTCAAATAAAGGAACAAGAGAAACAATCAGAAAGATAAGAACCCCTTGTACCGCATAGACCATAATATTTTTTAAATAGCCAATACCAATAGACTTCCACTCATCACTTAAAAATGTTGGAATCGTAAGAGGGGCAAATGGGATCATAAGGTAGAGTTGAATAAATCGAATAGATACCAAAAGATTGACCATGGCTGCACTTACTATCCGAACAAGCCAAATTAGGAGGGCGAAAAAGCCCACAATCATACGGCCAATAAATCCTGAACCTTTTAATCCAGAGATGGTATCATACTTTGCCCCACCGTGAGCCACAATCGAGGCCACTTGTTCAATGGCGTGACTCGCAATCCCGATGATGGCTTCTACAATCACGGTAGTGTTGGTAATTACAACTGCGACCATAATATAACTAATCAACATCGGCGCTAATGCTTCAAAGGTCATCGCTCCTCCTGAGTTAGCAATTTTCTTTGCCATCTTCGAAAATTCTAAGATGAGAACAACTGATAAAATCGCAACTCCCAGAGGCTGCATGACACTTTTAGTAATACTAGACATATAAGTCCAAACGGTTGGATTGTAGCTAGATAGAGATTTAATCAGATCTACCGTAGATTGTAAATCCACATTAAATCCTTCAAATAAATTTTCAGCTGATATTTTTTCAGATGCAAGGTAAACAAAGGGTGAGACTAAACTAAGATTCATGTCATTGTTTATCCTCCTAAATTGAAATCTGGGTTACAAAGGCTCCAGCAGCCCCTACCATAACTCCACCGACAATTTCAAGAATGGCATTCCGAACACCTGGTCCACCATCTTTGATGTTGGTTGCAAGATTGACAATCCCCACAACAACGAGAAAGGCACCAACGGCAATCAATCCCTTCTGTAACAAAGACATAGCTTGTGCAAACATGGCACTAGCGTCTACTCCATAGACAAAACCTTTAAAATGCGTAATCATCTATTTCCTCTTTTCTATTTTTATTTTAAACTAGATTCAAAAGTTAAATCACGAATTCTAAGGCCTTCAAGATGATTTTCTTGTCTTTGATTTAAAGGATTGATTTGATAGTTCCACCACCGTTCATCGGTTTCTTGATTGGCTAGGTACTTCCAGTTTGGATGCTTAGTAGAATTGTATTTTTTGCTTTTAAAGACAGGCATATTGGCAATTCGAACCAGGCATTCATGCCGTTTCATATTTCCGACTTCATCAGGTGTCATTAGATCACGAGCAATCTTTTGATGAGAAAGGGATCCTGAACCTGTCTGGCCAAAGGAACGACTAGTATTTCGAACATCAATGGTTTGTTTACCGAGTAAACCACTCATAAATTTAAAGGTATCTTCATCATTCCCACCTAAGTAGACTAAGCTATCACAGTTCCCCAAAATGGTTTTCCAAGCTTCTTTTTCTTTATAGAGCCCTTGAAGTTGGGCAATATTTTGTAGAATAGGAACGAGACTCATGTTCCGAGAACGGACTGTTGAGGTTTGTTCAGCAAAAATCTGGAATTTCTCCGATATTTGGGAACTCATCTAAAGTAAAACTCTCACATGAAGAGGCAATTGACCCTTAAAAATCAATATCTGCTTGTCTTGTTAGGGTTTGAAATACGGTTGAAAAAGAGGGCTGAAAAGAAAGCGAAAAGGTACTATCGTTATCTGGGATAACTAAGTAAACCATTGATTTTTCCTGGCCCCATGTCTTCATATCAAGGGTATCTCTTTTGGTCAAATCCATGACACTTTGAATATTGAAGAGGGCAAATTTAGCAGTGGTTACAGCTATAACAGAATCCAGAGTCTTATCCTTATAATTTTGAAAAATCTGCCCAATTTCGCATGGTAAAATTTTTCAGTTCCATACTTTTTTTAGCATAATTTTTCAAATAGAATTTCTAAGACACTTTTTTTCTTGATTTTTCACCCTTGGATAAGTGTTTAATGAGTTTTTGAGATTTCAGCAAAAACTTGGATAACGCCCTCGTTTTTTTCGCTCTTCCACTTCTTTTTGACGTTTCAACAAGTTTTGGTATTCTGTTTGACTCAAACGACTCTCTTCAATGAGCTGTTCTCTTGTTTTGGGTGGATTATAGAAATCGACCAAGTAAGAGGCTAAAGCTCGTACCAAAGTCATAGAAGCTTCATCCCAAAATGGATCACTACGAGAGCCAGAGCCTTTGGTGTTATTAAAATAAACCGTCAGCATGCGATTCAAATCATTTTCTGTCTCTATATAGCGAAAAGGATTGAAACCATCTGAGTTCTTCATATTGACTAAATCTAACACCTTTACTTGGTAACCATTTTCTAAAAAGAGTTTACCTGTTTTCTCGGCCAAATGATCTTTAGGATCCACTACAATATTAGAACTATTCATCTGAATCAGATTGGGTTTCACAAAGCGAAATGTCTTCCCACTTCCTGAACCTCCGATCACCACAATATTCTTATTTCTATCATATTGGGGTGGTTTTTTATCTAACAATGTCAAACGAACATCTTGTGCTAAGATCGTATCATGAGAAAATTCCTTACCGTAAAAGAGCTTCTTTTCTTTTAGAGTTCCAAAACGGGCGCTCCCGTATTCTACCCCTTCTCGGTATTGTTTTTTACCAGTCTCTAGATAGAGATAAACCAGTAACATCATCACAAAACCTAGTAGAAAAAAAACACTTGATTTTCCAGTAAAAGAAACATTCCATGGCGACTGAAGAACTTGATCTTGACCTTCCATCAGAAGATGAGTCCATTTATCTAAAGTATTTCCAGTATAGGAATCATACAAAAGCGTCAAACGATGAAAAAGATAGCCTAGTAAGATACCTAACAGTGAGAATAGTAGGAATTTCTTTCCACTGTACATCATCTCACCATCTCTTTCTGTTTGACGGCCCCTTCTTGTCTAAAGGTTATTTGGGATTTAGCTTCATCAATTGCATCGTCTAAAGACTTATCCATGGTAAAATCAGCTAATTTCTCTGGATTATTAACCATTTTTTCTAACAGATGGTCTAAATGATTGTCTAGAATCGAACGGTCTTTCGTGTAGAAATGCAGAGAATCCCCTTGCCAAGCGATGGCTAAAGGAATCTCTTCTTTTTCTAAAAAAGCTTTAAATTTCTCTATATCAATTGGTTTGTCTAAAAAATCTTTTTTCAGATTAATCGTATCAATCGAATAAGGAGATTGTAGCAATTCTTCTAATTTCTGTACCCCTATCTTATAGGCGGAATCTTGTGCTAAAACTTGGCGTCTAGACCATTCTAGAATCTTTAAAAGACTTTTTACAGTAAATAAAAGACTACGCTCAGCATATTGAACTGCCATTCGTTCCTGTTGTTCAGAGGACATCTGAGGCCTCCTTCTTAACAAATAGCAGCTTTCCTTCTTTATAACGATAAGCTATCAATTTCTGACGTTGCTTAATCGACTTGACAACCTGCAGTAGATCTCTCGAATAAGGTTCTCGAAGAGTAACTTCTACTGCTTTCCCATCAAAGATACCAACACGTTTAAATTCAATGTAGTCTTTTTTGAGATGTCCTAAGCCCATACCAAAAGGAAAGTGATGAATCAATTGGATGGTACAACCACCTTTATTTCCCATTTGTTTCAAATCATACAAGTTTACTACCTTCATGATTAACTCCTTTATCTAGTTTGTCGCATCGTTTAAGTCTGGTAACGATAAACTCCGTGTCTGTTAGAAAATTCTCACACACGTCTTGTGCCAGTTGCCCTTCACAGGGAAATACTCTCAGTCCCTACTTACACAGGCACGCTAATCAAGACGGAGTGGATTCAATTTTCAAAGAACAGGTAGCTTTTATTATAGATAAGAGTAGTTGAAATTTTTATCACATTTCTTATTTTTCTGTCGAGCTAAATTCATATTCATCAAAGAGTTTGAAATAAAAGACTAACATTGTTACATAACGTTAGCATTTCATTTCCCTTTGAAAATCTAACGTTGTCTAAACAAGCAGCAAACTATAAACTAGTAGGTTCCACACCAAATGTAGCCCCATACTGCCCCATAAGTCCGATTTATAGCGCACCATTCCCTATAAACATTCCCAATGAAACATATAAACACCAAGCTAGAATGGTTCCAGGATGATGTGCTAAGGCAAATAAAACACTTGTCAACGCAATTCTGATATCTAATTTTCTCACCAAATTCCATATAATTTCTCTATACAGAAATTCTTCAACCATACTCGCATTGATTAAGAACAATAAAAATGAAAACCAAGGAACTTGATGTTGAAGTCCAATTAAGTTTGCTTGATTCGTGGTTCCTTGAGCATGGATTAGGCTAAAACATAGACTTATAATCAGTAGGCTAATGAATCCAATACCAAGCCATTTCATCCTAGATTTCATATTGACCTTATGAGCTTGTTTGCGTTGGCCATACATCCATAAAAAAGAAATGAGTGACGCACCATAGAGAATCTCTAGTATAGTTAACTCACCGATACAAAGAAATTTCAGTAAGTATAGAGATACCAATAGGACATTTACTTGTTGGAATATATAAACTGGAATTATTCTTTTCATAGTTACCTCCGAAATAAATCTTCATAATCTAAATCTAATACCTGCACAATCCTTTCTACCCATGGACTTTGAGGCATTCGTTGTTCCATCTTGTAGTGACGAATCTTTTGATACAAACGATTCAATTCACTTGGATAGTGAAACTCTCCCGCAAACATTTTTCTGGTTAACTCAATCCAGCTGATATTTCTTTCAGCCAAAATAATGGACAAGTTCTCCCAAAATCGTTCAGCCATATTGCTTCTCCTTTAACTTGATAAATAATGTGTTTGTGCCATGTAAATCAATTGTTTCGTATCTCTTGGCAATAAAGCTCTAGCCTCCTCCAGATTCAGATTTGGATAAACTCGCTTATTTGAAACCGCAAGAGGAAGTCTGATGGTTAGTTCAGGATTTTTTAATATCATCTCGATGAAATCCGTTAATCTTAGATTGTCACGGTTCTTAAATCGCAATAAATTGGGAGATAAAAACTCAAAACAATCTGAAGAATAGCTCATCATTTCAATTAATTTGTCCTTTGTCATTTCAGAAATAGAATGAGGAATGACCTCTATACCATACTTTTGAAAGAAATCCAAAAGAAGTTGATTTCTATGGCTATTTTTACTTAGATAGAGATCAATCATGGGATACCTCCCAAAGATTCGGTTCCATTTGATATTCTGATACGATTAAGGAATCTAATAAATTTGCGAAGTTAATCGGTTGCTTGTCTTCATCATAAGCTTTTACAGTTACTTGGGTTGTAAGTATTCCCTCTTTTCCCTCGGCTCGATAGCCTTGTCCATATAAAACAAAAACAAGATTTTGATGATCATCTACAAAGGCATCGGCTCCGTTCTTTATATCCTGACTTTCAAGGAATTCCATAATGTTTTGAAGATAGGATTCATAAAATAGGGGGTAGTTGTGTTTTTTATGGTAATCATCTAAAAATGTCACCTCAAACTCACATGGATAATTGGGCATCAAAATTATTTGTTCATCCAGCTGTCTGATTTCTGCATCATGTAATTCTGTTTCTAATTCATCACAATCTAGTATTGATTCTTTATTTAATGCTTTCATCTTTTTCCTCTATTTCTTTAAATTTCTTTGCGATTGCGGCAATCACAGGAACGGTTACACTATTACCAGCTTGTTTATAAAGCTGACTATTACTAGAGACTTTTCTAGCAGCTTCAAAAGCCCAATCAGGAAAACCCTGCAATCGAAAACACTCTTTAGGAGTGATTCGTCGTATCCTCAGACGGTAAAATTGTCCATTTATTAAAATACCAGCAACATGGTAAACTTGCTTATCTTCTCCTTCATAGCTAGCCACTACTACTCCCATTTGACCACTAGTTGTTAACGTATTCGCTATACCTTTTCCAACTCTACCACGACGATACTGAGAACCTGGTCTTTCCAAATTGATTGAATCTCCTATTTCTGCTTGAGCATATCCTTTTTTCGTTGCCTCTCGGACTTTTAGAAATTGGATTGGTTCTGGAATCAGTATTTTGGGGATTTTATCTCCACCTTGCATCGTAGTCAGTGTTGGAGATAGCCCCTCACTTCCATAGACGCGACCAGTTTCCTTAAAGCTAGTTGGTAAATCTCCAACAACGACAATACCATGGCGATCCTGAGTATTTAAAGTAAACATTGGCTCTTGATTATCCTTGAAACGTCTACCATTTTGTCTCTTTTCTAATCTGTCTGGTGTCATACAAGGAATCGCAACTTTAAATCCTTCTCCTTTTCCACGAACTAAGGTTGGCGCAAGACCTTCTGAATAATAGACTTTACCACTCATTCCACTTTTTGATGGATTCAAATTTCCTAGTGCTTTCAAAGTCTCAGAGTTAGTTGCTTGACCTTCTCGTCTGAAAGGAAATAGGAGTCGGGTACCTTTCTTTCTAGAATGTCCGATAATAAACACCCTCTCTCTGTTTTGGGGAACGCCAAAATCCTTACTGTTAAGCACCTGCCACTCAACATCAAACCCCAACTCATCAAGTGTGGTAAGGATTGTGGTGAACGTCCGTCCCTTATCGTGATTGAGTAGGCCTTTAACATTTTCAAGAAAAAGAAAACGTGGTTGGATTTGTTTGGCCGCCCGAGCAATTTCAAAGAACAAAGTTCCTCTAGTATCTTCAAATCCCAATCGTCTTCCTGCGATTGAAAATGCTTGACAAGGGAATCCCCCACAGATGACATCGACTTTCCCTCTAAGTTTTTTAAATTCGTCATCTGAAACATCTCGTATGTCATGAAATTCTATTTCTCCTTCCGTTTGAAAAATGGACTTATAAGATTCTCTAGCAAATTTATCAATCTCACAAAATCCAATACACTCGTGTCCGACACTTTCCATTCCAAGTCGAAAGCCACCGATACCTGAAAATAAATCAATAAATCTCATTTCTTGATCACCCCTTTCTTATCGACTATCATTGTCAGAACTGTCACTCCACTTGAAATGACAATGAGCATAACTAATATCCACTCGATTGGCGACATTTTAACCACCTCCTTTTCTAACACGATTATTCCAAACGGAATACAAGCCGTTAAACACAAATTCAGCAAGTACTTCCGCTCGTCTAACAAAGCGAACATTGTCAAGAGCATACTGATAGATTCTCTCAAAATCAGTCATAGCAATTTCACTGGCTGTTTCAGAAAAACCCTCTCGTCTAAATTGATCTTGCACCAATCCCCAAATATAATCTCGATCATATTTTGTGACCTTTTCTACTTTTCTTTTCAAAATAGGTTGAGTATTCCTATCCTCCTCATCCTCAATAAATAAAGAATCAGTCTCACTATATTTAGTCTCACTAACTTCAGTCTCACTAGGGGCTGAATGTGAGACGGGGGCTGTTTCATTTTCAACCTGCCCTAGTCTTTTTTTAACACTAGGCCTGTTTGAATTACCTACTGGGGTAGTAGACAACTCCCCTAAATAAATCTTATTAGCTAGTCTCCCTTTCTCACTTGAAGACTGTTGAACTTCATCAATTAAGTCATATTCTTTAAGAGTTTTTTTGATTGATAGTAGTTTTGACTTCGAACAACCTAACAGCCTCATCAGTTTAGAATTAGAAAATACTAAATAGACTGCTCCTTCTTCATCTATCCAACCACGACTGAGAGATAATTCTAAACGATCTTTTAAAATAGAATAAGCCACCTTTACTTCTAGTTTCATATCCATATATTTCTCATCCTCAAAAAGAATTTTAGGTAATTTATAATACCGTTCTGAAGTTTGGTATTGATTTGCGGTAATTCGTTTCATAGCGCTCCTCCTAGTTCTTTGAGTATTAAATCTCCACTTGATTCCAATCGAACCAAGCCACTTTTTTCTAATTCAGCCATAAGAGAGATGGCTTCAACAATATCAATTCCCATTTCACGTACTAAAAATGAAATGACAATATAGCGTGATGATTGTAATTCTTTTGTCATTTTCCCTCCTGAAAATAAAAAAAGGAGAACAATATTCAATTGTTCTCCACGATAAATTTGTTAAAAAGAAAAACCCTGCCAAATTAATTTTTGGTAGGGTTTTTGGTAGGAAACTAAATTAATTTATCAGTTTCTAAAATGTGTTCACGATTCTAAAAGGCTGATACTATAGTATTCCGATTTCTAATTGGTATATGCCTCTTATTTAAGAGTAACTGAAGCTCCAGCTTCTTCCAATTTAGCTTTGATTTCTTCAGCTTCTGCAGTTGGAACGCCTTCTTTGATGACACCTGGTGCACCATCAACAAGTTCTTTAGCTTCTTTAAGTCCAAGACCAGTGATTTCACGTACAACTTTGATAACGCCAACTTTTTTGTCACCAGCAGCTGTCAACTCAACGTCAAATGAGTCTTTAGCAGCACCAGCGTCAGCAGCACCAGCTGCAGCAACAGCTACAGGAGCAGCTGCAGTTACACCAAATTCTTCTTCGATAGCTTTTACAAGGTCGTTCAATTCAAGGATTGAAGCTTCTTTAATTTCAGCAATAATGTTTTTCAATGTTCAATGCCATTGTTATTTCCTCCAAATAAGTTTTTAAATTTTATAATAGTTTTTTTCGTAGCTAGGCTACGCTGCGTAGCTAAGATTAAGCTGCGTCTTCTTTGTTGTCTGCAACCGCTTTGACTGCAAGAGCAACGTTGCGCACTGGCGCTTGAAGTACAGAAAGGAGCATAGAAAGAAGTCCTTCGCGGTTTGGAAGAGTTGCAAGAGCAACGAATCTCTTCTTTAGATGCGACAGCGCCTTCGATTGCACCACCTTTGATTTCAAGTGCTTCAGCGTTTTTTTAGAAAAAGTCGTTCAAGATTTTTCGCTGGTGCGATAACATCTTCGTTAGAAAAATGCTACTGCAGATGGTCCAACAAATACAGATGCAAGATCTTCAAGACCAGCTTTTTTTCAGCTGCACGACGCAAGATTGAGTTTTTAATCACTTTATACTCAACTTCGCTTCCACGAAGCTCACGACGAAGAACTGTATCTTGCTCAACTGTCAAACCACGAGCGTCTACAACGACGATAGATGCAGCAGCTTTCATTTTTTCAGCTACTACGTCAACTAGTTCCGCTTTTTTAGCAATAATTGCTTCACTCATTAGTGTGTTCACCTCCGTTATTATTTTTGCTTGGGGAATTTTTTTCCAAAAGAAAAAAACGCGCCCAAACCTAGACACGAAAGTACAATACGCTTCTTTTTACATGATACGTTTTGTCCTCGGTAGGATATTTATGAGTCGAGCTCCCCTACTGTCTTAGGCAGTTTTTTCAAACCGTATATAAGTATAGCATAGTCAAAAAAAGAATGCAAGATTTTTTTGCAAACTTTTTTTAAAAATTTTTTTCGTGATTTTTTTCTTTTTAAAGTTCTACTGTTAGGACTTGACCTTGCTTAACAACCTGTTCTCCAGCCGATATAGACATCATCTACATCACTGGACTTTGACAGCATAGACTAGGTGAGAGAGCATATTTTTCTTGGGGTTGAAGATGGATTTTTCCCTTGTGGTTGAATAACGAGAAAATCTGCCTGCTTGCTACTTCTAGACTTCCTATCTGTTCTTCCATTCCTAGGACCCTTAGCTCCTTCGATTGTCAGTGCCTTAAGAGCTGTTTTGATTGGAAACTGGCTGGCATCTCCACTCTTCATTTTTCTGTAAGAAGAGCTGCTGTTCGTCCTTCCTCAAACATATCAAGGTTGTTGTTGGAAGCAACTGAATCTGTCGCAATTCCCCTACAGCCACTCCTGCTTTTTTTGCAGTTGGATGATAGGAGCAATCCCTGAGGCCAGTTTGAGATTACTGATAGGGTTGTGGGCGATAGCCACATGAGAGGATGCCAAGCGCTCAATTTCTCGCTCGTTTAATTCGATCCCCGTGAGCAAAGACGGACGGATGATCTAAGTAACCCAGTTCTTCGAGAAAAGGCAAGAGGACGTTTACCGTATCGTTTCAGGATAATGCCTGACTCCTCCTTGGTCTCCGCCACATGGATATGGAGAGGAATATTTAGCTCTTTTGCCATGTCTAAACTCGCTTGTAGCAAGTCTTGATTACAGCTGTAAGGAGAATGAGGGGCTACCATCACCTTGAAATTTGGATTTTTCATATCCTAAAATTTCCTCAATAATTGCTCGAGTTCTTGCTATGGTCTCAGCAGTTGTCTCTGTCTCTGAAGAAAAAAAGAGTCGGTGAGAAATAACACCGCATCTTGGAAGTTTTCACTGCCTGATAAATCCGTCTCAATCTCCACTCCATTGGGATTATACATGTCGTTAAAGGTTGTTGTTCCTGACTGGAGCATCTCTGTCAGAGCTTCTTTGACCGCTCTTGGTAGTCATGTCTGGGAGTAAATCCTGCTTCTGCAGGCCAGATATAATCATTGAGCCATTCATGGAGGTTGCTATCATCTCTGATTCCCTCTCAATCCTGTCATAGCAGAATGGGTGTGACAATTGATCAAACCAGGCATAATCCAGGCCCCTGATAGTCTATAATCTGCACAGCTTGCTCTAAAATCTCTGACTTCTCTTGACCAACATAGACGATTTGAGAATCCTTAACTGCTAAAGATTCCATCCAGATAAACATGGAAATCTTTGGTCACAAGTCACGATATTTACATGCTGATAGACTTTCATTCTAGTCTCCCTTTTCTAAAAGACACTACAGTGAATAATTTTTTTCTAGCTATTGTAACAAAAAAAGTCACCCGAAGGCAACTTTTTTTGTCCATAAGATTTCAAAATTAGAAAGGATTATTCAGAGCTAAAAGCTGCAGCTTTCTGCATTTGGTGATACTTGCCCTTTCTAGCCATGAGTTCATGATGATTGCCATACTCAACAATATCTCCATCCACCAAGACTAGAATCAAATCCGCATCCTGAATGGTTGACAAGCGGTGAGCAATGATAAAAGCTTGTGCGCCCCTTCATGAGTTTGCCAAAGGCATCCTGAACCAGCACTTCTGTCCGTGTATCGATAGAAGAAGTCGCCTCGTCTAAGATGAGAATCTTTGGAATAGCTAGAAAGACTCGGGCAATAGTCAAAAGCTGGGCCTGACCAACAGAGAGAGATTCTCCTGCATTTTCCAGTTTGGTATCATAGCCTTGGGGTAACTGTTGGATAAAAAAAGTCTGCATTTGCTGCTTTTGGCAGCAGCAATCACCTGCTCCCCGACTGGCATCAGGATTTCCAAAAGGCAATATTGTCATGAATGGTCCCTTGCTTGAGCCAGGTTTCTTGGAGCACCATTCCCAAACTGCTGTCGTCAATGACGCTCGACTATAGTCATAAATGGATTTGACCCATCTAGCAAGATATCTCCCGAGTTAACGGGATAAAAAAACGCATGAGGAGATTGATAAGGGTTGATTTTTCCGGCACCTGTCGGACCAACGATTGCCACCTTGCTACCAGCTGGAATATCAATTGATAAATCCTTAATCAAAATCTTTTCAGGATGGTAGCCAAAAAGAAACCTGTTTAAAAGAAAATAGCTCCCTTTAACTTGGTCACTGGTCAAGACTTCCTTACCTGTTTCAGCCACCTCAGGACTTTCTAAGACAGCATAGACACGCTCTGCACATGCGAGAGCACTTTGCAACTCGGCCAGAAACTGAAGAAATATCGTTAAAAGGGTTTGGTGTACTGTTGGACATAGTTCAAAAAAAGTCACTAAACGTCCAATGGTCAAAGTGGAACCCATCATGATACGATAAGCTCCCTACCCCAGCTAGAAAGGGCATAAATGAGCGCATTTGACAAAGCGAGTCGAAGGATTGACCGTTGAAGAATAAAAAGATAGCTGACTGAGAATAACCTGCATAGTTGGCATTCGCCTCGTGCAGTCTTTTGGATAAAACTCTTCTTGAGCATTAAAGGACTGGATAATGGTCTGCTGGTTCAACGATTCTTCAATCAACTGAGTCTGAATTCCCCTCGTCTCTGTTTGCTTTTTGGAAGAGATGATAGGAGCGTTTGGCAATAAAGCGTGAGATCACCATAGACAGTGGCGTCAACAGCAAGACCAAAGAGAGTCATGAGGAGATGAATTTGAAGCATGGCTAGAATGCTGACTAAAAATCATCAAGACACCAATGAAAGAAATTGGTTAAAAGATCATGATCAAGCCAGCTGCCAACTGTTCTATGTCTGTTGTCACCCGACTGACCATCTCCCCACTGCCCTTGCCGATCCACAAAAGGCAATCGGTAAACGATGGAGCTTATGGATGATTCGCTCTCGTAAGTCTCTGGTATAAGAGAAAGATTAGGCGATTATAGAGGAGAGGATTGGCCCACTGCACGAGGGTATTTCCTATGACCACCAAGATCATTTGAATGAAAAGATCTGCCAAAAAAACTGGTGAAGAACCAGCCACTAGGACTTGGTCGATGACCTGCCCAATCAATATAGGTAGGTAGATTGATAAAGGCAACTTGGGACAATAGTTCCTAGAAAGGCTAGGAAAAAGGAGGAAGGGTATGACTTGTAAGGTCTTTTAGCCAAACGTTTGAGCGTCTGGTTTGCAGTTTGTCGTCTCATACTAGTCCTCCTTACCATGTTGGGATGCATTGATTTCACGATAGACTTGACTGGTCTTCATCAAGTCATCGTGCTTGCCGATAGCTAGGAGCTCACCTTTTTCCAAGAGGAGAATCTGGTCAGCCATCTGTAAAGTCGATGTTCTTTGAGAAATCAAAATTAAAGCTTGTATTTGGCAAATTTTTCTCGAATAGCTTTCAAGAGCTTGAACTCAGTAATGGTGTCGAGGGCAGAGGTCGCATCATCTAGGATGAGAAATGGAGCTTGGCGCAAGACTGCTCGTGCGATAGACAGCCTTTGTTTTTGACCGCCTGAGAAATTTCGCCCTCCTGCCTCAACTAGAGCATCCAAGAGTCCTTCCTTATCACTGACAAAATCCTTGGCTTGCGCAATTTCCAAGGATTGCCAGAGTTCTTGATCAGTCACTTCTTGATTTAAAACCCAGAGTCAAGTTGGAACGAATAGTTCCTTTAAAAGAGTTCGACTTTTTGAGGGCACATAGGCAATCCAAGACCGCCACTGCTCCAAATTAAGAGGACTACGATCCATCTCGATAAAGGTCAATGCTTCCCCTTGTCTGCTGGATAAAGTCCAAGTAAGACTTGCACCAAGCTTGATTTACCAGAACCCAGTTCCCCCAATGATACCAAGGATTTGCCCTTGCTTCATATCAAAGGAAATGTCTCTCAGAGAAGGCTGGGCCGCATCAGGATAGGTAAAGGTCAATTCTTGGACTTGTAAAACCTGATTACTGGTAGCTTGCTTTTGTTCTAATTCTGAATGGATATCTTCTGGAGCCTCAGCAAAGACTTCCTCGATTCGCTTGGCTGAGATGTAGGACTGGTTGAGAGAATTTATCAGCATGGCGAGCTTGACCAATTCCACCAAAATCTGTAGGAGATAGTTGATAAGTGCAATGAGAGCACCTTGACTTAGCAATCCTCCTTGAATAGAAATATAGCCTTGCCAGATAATGACTAGGAGAGTTCCATTTACAATCAGATAGGTCAGGGGTGTTAATAAACTAGACCCAGAAACCCGTCTTTTCTTGTAAACTGGCATAGACTTTGGTTAAGGGTTTGAAAAAAATCTGTAACTCTCGTTTTTTTCTTGTCCCAAAAAGGCACGAATAACCCGCATACCCTTGTAATTGCTGGCGCGTTTCTTGAACCAGTTGGTCCGTTTTTCTTTCTGAGAACACTGTAGAGAGGATTAATCAGTCTAGAGAGCCCTACAATAACAATGGTCAAAATGACAACCATGACCAAGAACCAGAAAGTCAGCTCAGCTGAGATGCGATAAGCCATAAAAATGGCACCAAAAACGATAATAGGCGCTCGCAAAAAGAGACGCAGGAATTGATTGATACCAGTCTGAATCTGGTAGGTATCCGAAGTCAAGCGAGTGACCAAGCTAGAAGTTGTCAAACGGTCTCTGCTGTCCTTAGGTAAAGGAAAGAATATGACGATAGAAAGTCATCTGTCAGTCCTTTGGCAAAATCCTACCGCTGCCTTGGCTGAGTAAAACTGGGCTATCAAGGCCACTAAAACGCCAATCACTGCAAAGATAAGGAGCAGACCAATCTGCATCCAGAGATGACCTTGATCTTTCTGGGGCAAGGATTGGTCAACAATCCCAGCAATCACCATAGGAACCAAGAGCTCAAAACACAGCTTCAAGTAGCTTGAACAAGGGTGCTAAAATGGATTCCTTTGATGTAGGGTTTGAAGTAAGATAATAGGTGTTTCATAGATCCCTTCTATTCTTATTCTGGAAATGAAGAAAGTGGGAAGCGCCCACCCTCTCTGATTTATTTGTTTAAGTAAGGCAATAGATAGCCATATCCTGCTTCTTCCATCTCATCCTTGGCTACAAAACGCAAGGATGCAGAATTGATACAGTAACGAAGGCCACCTAACTCCCGAGGCCCATCTGTAAAAACATGACCCAAGTGAGCATTTCCCTGACCGAGAACGAACTTCGATTCGCTCCATTCCATGGCTCAAGTCCTTGTAGTAGTGAATCAATTCCTTGGAAATCGGACGGCTAAAACTTGGCCAACCACAACCTGAAGCAAACTTATCCTTGGCAAAAAAGAGTGGCTCACCCGTCGTGATATCTACATAAATCCCTTCTTCAAAGGTTCGGTCATAGGCATTACTAAACGGAGCCTCTGTTGCAGCTTCTTGGGTAACACGGTAAGACTCTGCTGACAAACTTTCCTTTAACACCTCTTGACTAGGCTTTTTCATAATTTGCTGCATCAATCAATGGCTTATCAGCATCGGTCACATCGATATGACAGTAACCCGAAGGATTTTTCTTAAGATAGTCTTGGTGGTAATCTTCCGCCAGAATGTAGTGGCGAAGTTTCTCCACCTCTACTGCAATCTTTCGACCCAGCATGCGCTCCTGCTCCTGCACCACTGTGTAGATAGCAGGCAGGTCTGATTCATCCTGATAATAGATTCCCGTTCGATATTGGCGACCACGGTCATTCCCTTGTTGATTGATAGATAAGGGATCGATGACTCGGAAATAATAGAGTAAAATCTCTCTGAGTGACACTGCTTTCTCATCATAAATCACTTGAACTGTTTCTGCATGGTCTGTTTCCTTGAGCAACTGGTAATTGGTCGTTTCGACTTGACCATTAGCGTAGCCGACACTGGTTGCTAGCACTCCAGAAATGCGTGAAAAATATTCCTCTAAACCCCAAAAACAACCACCTGCTAGATAAATTTCTGCCATCTTTATTTCTCCTTTATCAAGTTCTTTGACTCGAATTCTTTTTCAAAAAAAGGATAGGAAGCCCTCTGGTCAAGAGTTTCCCCATCCTATCTTCTATTTCTTTATTTTGCTTTCGACACGGACACCTTTGGGTATCAACTTTCAAATCATGCAGTTTTGCCTTTGAAAAGGCTGCTTTTTTCCAATTCTGCCTTTAATCGCTGGGCATCTTGTCGTGAGAAGCCAAAACCATAACTGTTGGCCCAGCACCAGAGAGGTAGGTTGCATAGGCACCATTTTCTTTGGCTACTTGCTTAATCGTCGCAAATTCTCTGACCAGAGTCCTGACGATAGCGCTCGTGGAAGAGGTCTCCCTCGATTGCTTGCCCAGCTGTCACCATATCTCCTGCCAACAAGGCTGCAACCGCCACATTGGCGATAGAACTAGCTGCAACAGCTTCCTTGTAGGATAATTTTCTTAGGCAAGACACCACGGCTGTCTCGAGTACGCAATTCATAGTTTGGAATGTAGGCTAGGAAATCACACTCTGGGAAGTCTGCTACAATAGCTGAAACTTGTCCCTTCAACAGAGCTTGCAACAACGAGATTACCATAGATGGCTGGAGCCACATTGTCAGGATGGCCCTTCAATCTTGGTCGCTAGCTGCAATTTTTTTCATGGTCTGACAAGTTGAGATTGCCCCAATTGATTGGCTAGTTCAATCCCAGCAACGATAACCGAGCTAGAAGAACCCAAACCACGCGCCAAGGGAACATCACTGGTCATTTTCAAACGTCTTTGGTTGCAAGTCTAGGTACAATTTGCAAAGCAATCTTTGAGCAAGAGATTGCGCTCATCATGTGGGAATCCATTTGCCAATCTGGTGTTCAATCAGCCACTCATCTCGTTCTTCACAGACCTCAATTTGAAGATACTTGGTTACAGCTACACCGACCGAGTCAAAACCTGGCCCGATATTGGCACTGGTTGCAGGTACAATAATCTTCATCTTATTCTCCTAGCACCTTGAAGGTATTTCAAGAGGTCAAATTCTGAAACCTTCTTCAATTCAGCTGAGACATTTCTCAAGCTGGGCTTTATTAATCTTGTGTGTAATGATAACGACACGTGCCTTGTCACCCTCTTTTTCCCATCTTGGAGGATTTGCTTGAAGGAAATATCTTGAGCATTGAAGATTTCAGCCAACTTTCAAGACCTGACCTTTTGAGTCTGGTGCCAAGATTGAGAAATAGTAGTTTGCTTTGACATCTTCAGGATTTGCCAAGACCAAGTTCACGGCTGTATTCGTTGAAGTCTTTTGCCAATGGTACCATCATTCAAGCGACGAACGATACGGACAATATCCGCCACAACACTTGTTGCAGTTGGTTTTTGACCAGCACCTGGTCCGTAGTACATAGACTCACCGATACCGATAGATTCTACAAAGACAGCGTTCATTACGCCATTCACACTGGCAAGTGGATGCGCTTTAGGAAGGAAGGTTGGAGTCACTTCTGCAGCGATTCCTGAAGGAGTTTCCTCGATTGAACCAACCAATTTCACTACATAGCCAAGTTCTTGGGCTACAGCTACATCTTCTGGTGTGATGTTGCGGATTCCCTTGTGGGCTACATCATCAAAGGCAACCTTCATGCCAAAGGCAAATTGGCTCAAAATCACCATCTTGTAGGCTGCATCAATCCCATCTACGTCATTTGTAGGGTCACTTTCTGCAAAACCTAGTCTTTGCGCTTCTGCAAGAGCATCATCGTAAGACCAGCCTTCTTCGACCATCTTGGTCATCATGAAGTTAGAAGTTCCGTTGACGACCCCAAGCACGCGCGTGACTTTTATCAGAAGCCAACGAATTTGCCAATGTACGAAGAATTGGAATCCCACCAGCTACTGCTGCTTCGTAGTAAAGTGCTACATTATGCTCTTTAGCGATTTCTAACAATTCTGCACCATGGACAGCCAAAAAGGTCCTTGTTAGCAGTAACAACGTGTTTTCCCAGCTTCCAAGGCACGAGTGATAAAAGTTTTAGCTGGTTCGATACGCCCCATCAATTCCACTACGATCGTAATGTCTTTGATCTGACAAAATATCATCCACATTGGTTACAAAGTTAAAGTCATTTCCCTGCTGCAAGCAAGCGATTCTTTTCATCTTCATCCTTGACCAATACCTTAGCAACTTCAATCTCTGAATGTGCTGATTGATTGATTTTTTTCTCCATTTTTCCTTTAGGAGGAAAGGCACACCACTTGCAACGGTACCAAATCCTAGTAAAGCAATTTTTAACTGTCATGTTTGTCTCCTCGAAATTTTTCTAATATAGCCATTATAACAGAATTTTTGTGAAAATTCCTATCATAGTAAATCACTATTTCAGTATGAAAAAGAAAAAAACGAATCTGATGATTCGCTCTTCTTAAAAATCTAGAAAATAGCTTTCCAGAAAGGATTATCCAATCTTTTGCAGATTGAGCACTGCATCGTGATTCATCAAGACTTTGCCCATACTCTTGCAAAAACTGAACGACTGATATCACTATCGTCCGCAAACTCACGCATACGGGCCAACAGCCAAGCTGGATATGGACTTGGATGATTTTTCAATATCCACTAAAATGGTCAAATAATAGCGTCTCATTCATCTTGTAGAGTTCAGAAGTTTCCATCTCAAAAGTCACTGTCTTTGGGCAAAAGACACCAAGTCAGCCAACTTAGCAAAAGAAAGGATGTAGTAGATGTAAGGTTCTTTCTTGCTCTCAGTCTCCTTGTTCAGCCTGTTCCTGCTCTTCTTCCTTGGCTTCGACTTGCTCTAGAGATTGAATGGCTTCGATATCGTCCTTGGTTTTATCTGCGATGCTTTTTTCCAAGGTTTTGATAAATTCATCTGGCGACATTTGAGCCAATTCTTCCATATCTGGTAAATCCGATAAGTCTTCAAAATCTAGATTTTGGTCAATCTTTGATTTGGTTACAAAGACATCTACCTTATCAGGTTTTGGAGTCACACGGAAGCTCAACATGCCTGTATCCAAAAAGCTCTCAGGCATCTCTAACTCATCCAAGATAGCATAAAAGAACTCTTCTGTTTTTTCTTGAGGAACGAGAAAGTCAGCAATCTCCATGCCACGATCCATCAAATCCTCTAAAGACATCGTGATTTTCAAAGTTGTATCACTAATTTGTTTCATTTTCATTGCTAGTAACCTCATACTTTCAGTTCTATCTATTATACTAGATTTTTTTAAGATTTTTATCAAAAGAATGAAGCGAGAATGTGATATAATACTAGAGACCATTTTACAATACAAGAAAGAAAGTACAATGAAAAAAATATAAAAGTTAATGCACTGGCTAGCTTACTAGTCAATGTTCTCAATATCGTTTTTTTCCACTGATAACCAATCCTTATCTGACGCGGATTCTCAGCAAATCCAACTACGGTTATTTCAATACCGCCAATACCTGGGCTAGCTTTTGTCATCCCACTAGCTGCCTTTTGGAATATACAACTACGGGATTCGAGCTATCAGTAAGGTTAAGGATGATAAAGAATAAAATCAACTATGTCTTTCTCTAAAGTTATTCTATATTTTCTCTGATCACTTCAGTCTTCTGACAACAGCTATCTACTTTCCTCTTTTATTTCTTTTCGACACCAGCATTGTCAATCTGAAAAATTCTCTATTACATCCTAGGGGATCCCAAGCACTCTTCCAATTTCTTAATATCGAATGGATGAACGAGGCTTATGAAAACTATGCTTTCATCCTCTATAAAACCTTGATTATCCGGATTTGCTATGTTGGTTGCTATCTTCACCTTTGTTAAAAACAGCAGATGATATTGTTCCTTATGCCATCGTCATGAGTGCCACCACTATCCTCAACTATCTACTCAGTTTTCTTTGGATTAAGAGAAAAGTTTCCTTTGTTAAGATTGGTCTTTGTGGAATTAGTCAAGAGCATCTAAACCGCTCTTGACTATGCTACTCTTAGCGAACTCCAACATGCTCTATACCCTGCTTGATAGAATGTTTATCACCAAGGGACCTGATGAAAAACTACATTTCTTATTATACGATTGCTTCGAGCATCGTCATGTTAATTGCCAGTGTCTTAGGTGGGAGCTATCAAACGTGAGTATTCCACGTCTCGGCTACTATCTCGGTAAAAAAGATTACAAGTCCTATAAATATCTTCGTAAATCAAGCAGCATCATTATTCTATTTCCTCATGATTCCAACTAGTATTGGGATTATGATATTTAGGGAGCTATGCAACCGTTATTTATTCTTCTGAAAAAAATATCTTGAAGCGGGTATCGTAACTAGCGTCTTTCGCCTTTTCGTACTATCATTTGGGCCATTGAGTTGATTCTTGGGTAAACAAATTATCTTTATCAATGACCACGAAAATCGTCTTAACTGCCTTCTACTTTTATTGGTGGTGGATGCTAAATATCCTACTCAACAGTCTCTTGTATTTCAATAATATTTTTGCACCAGAGTACTACATTGCTACTACTATTATTGCAGAAACTGTAGTTGTTCTACTAGAAATTTACTTTATCAAGAAACACCATCTACTCGACTTAAAAGAAATCTTTACTACTTTAACACGCTATACTATTGTATCCCTTGGATTCATCCCAATCTATTTAGCGTTTAAATTCCTTTTCCAAGTAAACTCTTATACGGTGAACCTCAATATGATACTCATGGTTCTATCAACTATTGCAACTTGTGGTATATACTACCTCTTGACGCTATTTCTTACCAAAGATAAAACACTTCACTACGCCTTAAATATAGTACAAGCTAAGTTTAACAGAAATTATTATAATCTGCTCATAAGGAGATAATATGATCAAAAAATTATATATATCAACCCTTATATTTCCTTACTACTTTAATAACACCAATTTTAGTAAAATGATAGACTTCATATCATAACCGTTGCTGATTGGTCCGATGCCATGATATTAGAAAGCAATGGACATTTTGCAATGATAGATACTGAGATGATTTTTCTTATCCAGACGGTTCTAATCCTAGATATCCTGATAGACCAGGAATTGAAAAAGATCCAAAAAGCAGTTACTGAATATAGATTACTATCTCATATTGAACAATTAGGTATTAAAAATTTTGATTTCATAATCATAACCCATGCACATTCCGATCATATTGGCGCAGCTCACGATATTCTAAAAACAATACCTACTCAAAAATATACATAAAAATATAGTGATGAGCGCCTCACAGATAAAACAGGGCTTTTGGGATAATTTATATGGATATGAACGAGCTTTACAGGCTGCCCTAGAAACAAATACTACCATTGTTCAAGATATTTCTGAAAAAGATTCACACCCTAACTCTTGGAAATATTAAGATTGATTTATTAAATTATGAGAATGAATACGAGTATGATGGCTCATTAAAGAAAGTATATGACGATAATTTGAATTCAATTTTATCAGTAGTAAATATTAATAATACAAAAATTTTTCTTAGGAGGGATTTAGAAAATACTGAAAGACATCTAGAAAAAGAAATATGCACCTTTGATTGGACATGTAGATGTCATGAAATTTAATCACCACGTAGAAACAACTAAATCTAATACGAAAGAATTTGTCGATAAACTTAATCCTAAGAAAATTATTAAAACAGGGATTAGACCTGTAGAAGAAAAATACGCTGAATATCTTAAACAAAAATATCAGCATTATAAATGCCAGACAACTAGATAGAGCAGCAATTTCTCTTGAATTCAATAACGGGAATGTTACTGATGTATCTGATAATTACCCACATTATGGATTTTATAACGATGAGGGAATTCTAAAATTTAAAAATTGGAAAAATGAAGCTCCTGAAGATGGTTGGACACAACACAATGATAATTGGTACTATTTCTTTGATTCTGGTACTGTTGCAGTTGATTGGAAATATATAAACAAAAACTGGTTTTTATTTTTAATCAAAAACGGAGAACTTCAAACAGGATTAGTTGATGATGGAAATAATCTATACTATATATAGATACAGGTATGCTATATAACACATGGAAAAGAAATTAGTACTAAAAGGAACCTATTACTTTAAAGAAAATGGCCAAAGCAACTCAAAATGAGTGGATGGAGCGTTATCATTTTGAAAGCGATGGAACTCTTAGTAAAAAATAAATGGATTGGTATTTTTCATATAAATCATTTCGGAAGAGTTAGTCTTACAGATTATAGAAACTATCTATTTATTATATTCACACTTGCTCTAGCTTTAATCTTTTTGAAACTTAGGAAACAATATAAAAGATAGAATCATTAAAAATAATTAAAGATAAAAAGAAACGAACTGGATTTGATCTAGCTCGTTTCTTTTTATTTATTCCTTTTCTTTCTTATTGGAAATACTTGACTCTCATAATCGAATCCTCTTTTTATTTTTTTCTGAATTAGAAGGATTAATTTCTTTATGATTTTCTTGCTTTTCTTCCTTATTAATCTTGTCTGATTTATCAGTTAGAGTAGATGTTTCCTGTTTGTTTGTAGAATGATTTGTCTTCTTATCAACTGTAACGACTTGTTTCCATACACCTTCTTCATTTACTTTATAACCATCAGGTGTTGTTGTGTTCTTCAATAAAGAACCATCAGCTTGGAAATAGTACCAATTACCATTCAGTTGTTTCCAACCAGTCTGCATGGCACCATTAGCATCAAAGTAATAACTTTCATCATTTACTTTGTATAGTCCAGTTGCCATCTGACCAGTTTCAACGTCAAGATAATACTTAACCCCTTTATCTTGGAACCAACCTGTCTTCATCGCTCCACTAGTTGCAAAGTAATAATAATGATTGTTTAGCCATCTCCAACCGGTTTGCATAGCTCCACTTGCATTAAGATAATAGCGAGTACCTTCGATTTCTTGGAGGCCAGTTTGCATGATACCTTCTTTATCTAGATAGTACCATGTATCCTGAGCTTTGAACCAGCCTGTCTTCATAGCGCCGCTAGTTGCGAAGTAGTAATAATGATTGTTTAGCCATCTCCAACCGGTTTGCATAGCTCCACTTGCATTAAGATAGTAGCGAGTACCTTCGATTTCTTGGAGGCCAGTTTGCATGATACCTTCTTTATCTAGATAGTACCAAAGTCCGTTGTCTTTAAGCCAACCTGTCTTCATCGCTCCACTGCTTGTGAAGTAGCTATAATGATTATCGAACCACTTCCAACCTGTTTGCATCGCTCCACTTGTATTCAGGTAGTAACGAATTCCATTAATTTCTTGATTTCCGGTTAACATGATACCATCTTTGTTTAAATAATACCATATATCTTTATCTTTAATCCAGCCAGTTTGCATGACTCCAGAAGATGCATAATAGTTCCATTGTCCATTGACAAAAGTCCAGCCAGTCTGCATCACACCTTCTTGGTTAAAGTAGTATGTGCTTCCATTGATATTCTTTTTACCAAGTGAGGGGATTCCATTCTCATCGTAATAATACCAATTTCCTGACGCTTTTTTCCAACTAGAAGATTTTCCATTAGATTGAAGGGCACCATTAGTAGCAAAGAACATTTTTTTGCCGTTAAAATCGTGCAAACCTGTTAACATTTTTCCGTCTTTATCAAATAAATATTTTTGTCCAGAAATTTCCACTAATTCATTATATTTCCTAGCCCCTGTAGCGGTAATATAGTACCAAAAACCGTCTTTCTTAAACCATCCACTTTCTTGCATCTTACCACTACTATTTAAATAGTACCAGTTCCCATCAAGCTTTTCTCGAGAGTCATTCAAATGAAGCCATTTACTAGCTTGCATTTGTCCTTGTCCATTAAAGAAATAATAAACACCATCTATTTTTCGCCAACCAATTGTCATTTCATCATCGGACAAGCGATATTTCCAGTAACCGTCTTCTTTATACCATTTTTCATTTACTGTAGGTATATTTGGTAGGCTCTCAGAAATATCCGTAAATCCTTTTTCGCCAATTGTAAAGACTGTTGCATCTTTTGTCTGACTAGATGCATGAACAACCTGAATATTTTTTCTTTTAAGATAATCTCTAGTTGTAGAAAGGTTTGCATCTGCAGCCGAAGTATGTACAACCATCTTCGGTGATAAGTAGTCTAAGAATGGAATAGTATTAGAAATTTTAGCATCATAGTGATGATTCCATTTCATCATATCTACCTTACCAATTACAGGTCCTAACTTATCTTCTGCACCCTCAGCATTATCCAAGTCTCCACCAAGATAGATTCTCTTACCTGCTACTGTTACAACTGCTACAATTGAGTTTGAATTGTCATCAAATACTCTTTTTAGATTTCCGTTGCTATCATACTCATTTTTATAGTTATACAGTTGAATATCCATGTCACCTAAAGTAAAATGACTATCTTTATCTGAGATATCTTGTATTAATTTTACTCCACGTTCAGTAGCAGTCTTTACAGCATTATCGTAATTATAAAGATTGTCCCACAATCTCCATTTTGTTGTAATACGTTCATCAGTGTATCGTTTTAAATAAAATCTATCAACAGGAAAACGTTTAAGAACTTCATCTGCAGAACCAATGTGATCACTATGGACATGGGTTCCTAGAATAAAATCAAGTTTTTTAATACCTACCTGTCTCATATGTCTGAACAGTCTATCTTCTAATACATACTCATTGTTTCTACTAATACCAACACGACTGGGATATCGTGGATTACTACCATCTGGAAAATCGTAGTCCTCTCCCATATCAATCAAAGCATAATGACTATTGCTCTCTAAAATAATAGCATCACTTCCAGACTCTCCTTTTGTATTAATAAAATGAATACGATTTCCAGATGCTACAGAAAGGGTATCAGAATGAACCTTTTGTACAATAATACCAACAGATAATAACACAGAGAGGAAAGGATACATACACATCGTTTTTATCTTATTCTTTTTCATATACAACTCTTCTTTCTATATTATGAGATGGAAAATCATCAAAATTCCACCTATTTACTACTTTTTATTTTGGGGCTACCTAAATATAAAAGAGGGATTGAGAAGAAGCCAAATTGTTAAACTAGAGTAGGGACTAGAGTTAACAAGGAAGAACTTCAACATCCCCTCTTTTCTATATTACTAAAGAGATTTCCCCAAAAGGACCTTAGCCAATTTAGCATCTCTTTGTTTGTAAATCGGATTTTCTTTCCAGTTGTAATGGGTATTAGGGATTTCAAAATCCTCCCCATACAAGTGACTGATGTATTCTCTTGTATTTTCTGGAACTTTTACTAGAATCTCTTTAAAACGGCATTCAGTGAGTGCTGTAAAGGGCAATTCATAGTGATAAACTTCATATCTTGTAGGATTTCCCAAGGCATTTGTCATGTAGAAAATAGTATCTGAGGAGATGGTATCTTCCTTTTTATCATAGATAATAAAGTCAACATTGAGTCCCTTGTAACTATAGGATAATTCTACAAGTTTATCATTGTAATAGAACTCTTTGGTTCTAACAAATCCTTTCTCCAAAAGAACTTTCTCATCCCTTAAAAAGGCTTCATAGTCTGGGATAATAATCCCAAAGTCCATATCTAAATCATGCGGAATCAGATCATTTTCTCTGTAAAAGCCAAGTAAAGTTCCAAAATCTAACCAGATATCATAGGATTTCAGATTAGATTGGTAGATGGCCTTTAGAATATCTTCAAAGTTTTCTTTGAGCAAATTGCTTCTCTTTGAATCTAAGTCGATATTGGCTTTTTGATTTAAATTTTTGATAATTGGTAGGTTTTTAACCAGGTCTTTCTTATCTCCTAAGAGACTGGCTAAACTTCTTTTTAACCATTGTAACACGTTCTATCCCTCCTTTATATAAGCGAGGAAGTCATCATGTTTCACTCGTTTTTCTAGAGGAGGAATTTCCATAAAGTCATCTCCGTAGATGGCAGAAAGGATCGGCTGATAGGCCTCAGGAATTTTGTAAACTCTATCTTCAAATGGACTATCAATCGTCGTATCCAAGAAGGACTTGTCAAATTTCGTAGAAACTCGTTTGTTCTCCATGAGGTAATCAATGAAGTCTCCATCTTTTTCTCGCATAGATAGGATGTTCATCTTACGGTTCCAAGTTTTGACGCGAGTCAAACGGAATACAAGTACAAGTAGATATCTGATGATATTCTTGAGTTTCGCATTCTTATTATGGATACCATAAAGGGTATAGACTGATAAACGACGGTAAGTATCCAGTTTTACCATGTCCTTGTTAACATCAGCATAATAGTCAAATGGGAAAACGTCCACACAAATCCCTAAATCAATATCATTTTCGATATAGTTGTTGTCGTAGACTGTTCGCGCGTCATAAACTCGGTAAAATGGGTAAGGATACCGTGCATCATTTTCCCAAGATACAACCTTGTAGACTGGGTCATTATCTTGCAAAATAGCTTGATACAATTTGTCGTATTGATCACGTTTCAAGGAGATATCAATATCGTCATCCCAAGGAATGTATCCCTTGTGTCTTACTGCTCCCAGCAAGGTTCCATAAGCCAGTGAATAGTTAATGTTCTCTTTTTGACAGAGATTGTGGATGTAATCCATGACACTCAGTTCAACTTCTTTGATTTCTGCTTCGTCTAGCTTTCTGTAGCCATCTCTTTTTATAGAGAACAGAGAAATAGTAACCTGAAATCACAAACAAGATACAACCTTGTAGTGAAATTCCATAGAAGGTTGAACTCAAGAACAAGTTAGAGATGAGAATAACCACTGTCATCAATAGAATGGTAATCAACTCATGATTACGGCGTCCTTCTTGAAGATCTTTCTTATATTTCTTGAGACTGGAAATGATGAAAAGCATAAAGATGAGTCATCGGAATTAAAACCAGTTAAACCATCATAAAGTAATTCTCAAATATCCATTATGAGTAAAGGATAATGCTGTTTGATTATATAAAGCTGAATCATTATATCTTTCCCTAACTCACACCAGTTTCCACCTGAATATCCAAACAGTGGACGTTTAGGGATAAAAGAAGCTGTTGACTGCCAAATAGCAAAACGGTTATTAGAGATATTTTCTTCACTGGTGTCTGTTCTTTCAAGAGTAAAAATTCTTGTCTCCTTTTTGGGCATGGCTAAATTCTTTTTAATCTCTCAGTGGAATGAGCTTTCAAGTAAATATCACTACTATACTTAATACCATTATAGCTAACAAATACTAAACCTACTGTCAGAACTACTGTCAAAATAGATTTGCCTTTTTTAGTCCAGTTAGCTATCATCAAACCATAAAGTAAAGCAACTACAACTAAACAGATATAGGTTGTTCTTGAACCAGATAAAACAATATAAGCAAAATTAAAGTACAATAGATGAAATAGCTAATATTTTTATTAATTTTATTATGAGAGACAGGCGCATCCACAAGTAAATAATCACCATCAAAAGAAATTATAGAGATAGTTGGGACTTGCCAAGATTCCAAACAAACGAGATTCTACAAACCCCTGACGGATCAACAGTCCTTTATAATCATATACACGGTAACTTGTAACATTAAAAATTTGACCAAGGATACAAGAACACCTATAGTATTTGCAACAGTTATGACTGAGAAGAAAACATCAAAAAGGACACGAGATTTTTCTCTGTGAAAGAATGAAAGACTGGATAAACTGCAAAAATAGATGAAAAAGACAACTAAATATATATTTGTTGAAAAACCATACGCAACAACTAGCGCAGCTGTCAGAATATTCATTAGAAAAAGAGAATTAAATACTCAATTTTCGGACTGTCATATAAGCTTTTTATAAAAATTGCTAAGTCCCAACTAAAACTCCCATAAGGGTCATGCCAAGGAGTAACAAATTTATTGGCTGAAATAAATTGAAGTGGAACAATCAGAGCCAGCCATACAATAAAAAGATATAACTGATAAAAACTAACAAATTAATCTGCAAAATAGTCAATAAAGTAAATCATCTCCTAACGCTTAGTTTGCTCACAAGCGATTTTCGTATATAATTTTTCGGACTCAGGCACAATGCTATAAAGCTCAATTTTTTCTTGCTCTTGTAAAACGACTATCTGAAAGAATATTCTTTGTGTTTTTCTTTAGATAGGCAATCAAACGGTCTTCTAATACCCTATCCTTGAAATTCGTATCAACCAAGAGTCTATCCAATACATAGAAGTAAGCCCAATTTAAACGCATAGTTGCAGTATCCGCTAGTTCAGGATAATTCTCTTTGATAATCTTCGCATTTTGCTCATAAGCTTCAATAACATTTAAGAATTTCAAGGAGAATTTTTGAGTCGTGATACTATTTTCACGATGAACATAGTAGTATTTCTTCTCATTTGTTGCTACAACCTTACGACATTGTTGAATCAAGGCAATCATAATAAAGGCATCTTCTGCTATTTTACCAATTTCAAATCGTAGTTGTTCAAAGAGTTCTTTTTTATACAATTTGTTGACAGCTGTAACGGAGAGAATTTTAGCTTCCATGACCATTTTAATGGCTTCTTGGGGACTTAATTCCCAGGTCTGAATCGCTGCAACTTGCTTTTCTGGAATTTGGTGATAGACATCATAGTGTCCACACATAGAAAGTTCAGCATTGGATTCTAACATTTGGCGGTAAAGAGTCTCATACATATCTTGGTCAATATAGTCATCACTATCGATAAAACCAATCAAATCAGAACTTGCCTCTTCAATCCCTCTATTTCGAGCGTCAGACAAGCCACCGTTTTCCTTGTGAATGACTACGAATCCGTTGATCTCTTTGAGCTAATTGATCATAGTTCTCCACTAGCATCCGTTGAACCGTCATTGACAAGAAGAATTTCCAAGTTGGTATAGCTCTGTTTTAAAATGGATTCGACACACTTCTCCAGATAAGCTTCTACATTGTGAGCTGGGACGATAACGCTAATTTTTCTCCCATCATGCTCCG
>BNJS01002777.1_pt1 | contig 33812 bp, 56 predicted proteins | sample 8540461 | NCBI WGS metagenome assembly BNJS01 (sample SAMD00202454, study PRJDB9452) | human saliva metagenome | isolation source: human saliva | place: Japan
AGATCCGCGGCGAGACCATCGGAGGACGTCGCATCGCTATACGACGGAAAATGCAAAAGAGGCTCTATCCGAAGCTGCAGGATGGCACATAATGTCTTCGAAAAACGAGGAAACGTATCGTATACGCTTCCTCGTTTTTGTATCTCAGCCATGAATGATGTCCGTATAGGCAGGGATAGTCACGCAGACGATCCACCGGAGCAAAGCCTACGGCTCCGCTAAAGGTGCCACGCTCCCCAGTCAGGACGCGTTGCCCACAGCATATCTGCAGAATCGACTTCATTCTCTGCTGTAATCTGATACTCATAGAGTACGGGCACGAATGTCCCCCGCTCTCCGACGGACGCCGAAAAATCTGTGACAATGCGCAGATACTGGGCCTCCGGGAGTTGGGAAAGTTCGATATAGTTCGTCCCGTCCTTCAGTACAATTTTCATCTGTGCCTTGACCGAGAGCTTATCATCCGACACCTCCACACTCGCCCGAAGCGCTGCCTGTGGAGGCAACTTCGTCTTTGCTCGAAGCTGACAGAACCGCCAATATTTTTTTTGTGTCTTGAAGGCGGGATCATATATCGCCGGGTGGCGCCACTCCGTCGTATGTGTGCCGACGGTCAAAATATGACGAAAATCAAGCCATACGGCAAGATGCCCATGATCCGGGCCCTTCTCCTCCGGTGCATCGAGCACGGCACGCAGTGTCTCTCCCGTCAGCCCTTTGCGGTAGAAGCGCACATGTGCCACGCGTCCCGGCAGATGTGTAAAATACTTTGGTTTCCCGAGCTCCGGAATCACATGACCGATGTGAGAATACCCGATAAAGATCGGCTGATCCTCCCACTGACGAATCTCTGCTTTTGCGGGAATGCCCGGCACATGCGCTGCGACCATCCCATCACAGTAGGAGGTGCCGCCACGCCGCTTGTCGAACGAGATGGCATAGTCTGCCCATGTTCCGACGTTGGCTGCCCCGCCCTGCCACTGATACTCGGTCACATCATAGCACGTCCCCCACTTGAGACTGCCGCTGCGATCCACGACCATGCGCAGCATATAGGCCGCCCCCATCCGACAGAGATCCCCCGCATCATGAGAGGGTTATGCCCCATCTCATCCCTCATGGGCAAGACGGTCGACACAGGCCCTGACAATGCCGGTGAACCCTGTGGAGCAACAAGCCCCGGGAAGGGCGGGATCTCGATATAGTCCCCATAGGATTCCAGACGTACTTCACGCTGCCCGTTCACCTCTACGACCTTAGGGGATCCCTGCAGCAGCGCATAATGCCCATTCCCGGATTTATCCAGTACGCGGGGAATGATGCGGATACTTCCCTCGATGCAGATCTCCTCAGGCAGCTGATCGGCGATGCTGATCTGATAGCTGCCCCCGGCGAAAGGCATGACAAAATGGAGCAGCCGCCGCTCGTGTGCACGGAAGAAACAGCTCTGCGTGGCTGCAATACGCTGATCGATGTAGAGAGGTACCGTCGTATAGATCTCTCGATCGAGATTGTTGACGGCCTCAATCGCTGCATAGATACAGTCCGCCTTGTCCCCCTGCAGCGGAACAATTCGCATATGAGAAAAAGAGAGTTCTTTCGGTTCAAAGACGAAAATCTCTTCCTCTGCATCACCGCACGCGATACGATGCGCCCCTGGTGTCCGTGCCTGATACACAGCGGACACATTTCGCTGCTCTCCGGGAGACAGCAGGACGATCCGACTCTGCCGCGGCTCGCCGAAAAGATTCAGCTTTTTTTTGCATCCATTGTCCGAGAGTTCCATGACAACGGCTGCAAGCACCGTCCCAGTATTTGATGCGTCTGCCCGGATCTCAACATGACCATCGTTATCGAGGCGGCGCAGATGAATATTTTTCCAAAGACGAGCTGTGGCTCGCCATGCTCGAGATGAACTGTATCGACGAGCGTACGCGAGCCGTCGGGGCGAAAACCGAAGAATCGACAGTCCAGTGCATCCGCCGAAATATCCAAAATGCCGTAGTTGTTCCTGCCCATGGCAATGACCTCGGGGAACTCCTCCAGCAGGCGGCACTCCGGCACCCCTCATCGTATCCCTCGGCGGGATCCTGCAGACTGCCCTGCATAACGTAGACGGTTCGCGCACCGATGTCCGGATTGACCGATACCGCCTTGACATAACGATGGAGATGTCCGCCGAGAACAAGATCTACACCGCATCGTTCAGCAATGGGGACAATATGACGGTTGTTGAACACATCCGTATAAGGATGGTGCATCATGAGAATCCGCCACCGCGCTGCCTGCGCCGGGGCACTCATCAGATCTGCCTCCACCCAAGCAAGCGTCTCCCGTATCCGCTGTCGATTTTCTGCATCCAGCGTGCCACCGGCATTTTCCGCATTCATTTCGAAGAGACCCCACGGCGTGCTGTCCACCATGACAATATGCGCAATGCCGTAGTCCATGGAAAAACTGTGCCCGTCCGGCGCTGCATTCAGATACTTCGCCTGTGGCCGTAAAAACAACGTCTCAAAGAACGGACCATCATCGTGATTGCCTCGTGCATAGAACACAGGTGCCACGGCGAGCATCTCCGGAATCCGCTGGAACCAATTCGCTTCATACTGCTCGTGCTGATAGCCTGTGCCAAAGGAAATATCTCCGCCAGGCAGAATGAAGTCCGGCTGCTCCTGTGCAGCCATTACAGCAAAACGATCACTCAGGTGAAAGAGCTGTGTATCCGATACCGTCACCAGGTGAAGCTGCCCGGTGCCGCTGCGAGTGTCCGAAACGAGCCCTCATAGAGTCTCTCCCTCCGACACAGACGGCATAACGATACACGGTTCCCTCCGTCAGCGCTGTCAGACGTACGGTATAGAGCCATCGCTGTGATCTCGCGGTTCACGCACTGCCGCTTCGCCGCAGCCGTGTAGCATAAGGCCTCCGTTCCGCAGCGCACAATGGCATCCAGCTCTTCTGACATCTCCCATGCGATAGTGATCGCATCCGCTGCCGGACTGAGCAAATAGGGCCCATTGCTGAGCGGCCTTTTTCTTGTCATCGCTCTATCCTTCCATTTGGTTCTTGGCGAAAACCTCCCTGCAAATCTCAGGTGTGATAAAATCATAGATCAGCACACCGCGCGTCTTCGGGTATTCGTCAAGAAGCGCAAGGCTATACGGGTTTAATGCATCGGCAAATGTATCTGAAACCCTGGCCCCCATTGGTCGCACTGATATGGCTCAACGAGAGAACGGTCTCCGGCAGACGGCATGCGGTATCCATCTGCGCGCGGATGGCCGTCTGCTTCTCCGCAATCGTCGGTCCGTCCCAGAGATCCTGAAGAGAGACCGCTTCGTTCTCATGCCAGTTCTTCTGCCCATTTGCGTCCATGGTGTCGACCAAACGCCATCACAGGAGGAGAGCACTCAATAGCCACGATCTTGCCGGCACATGCCTCCAAGGACATCCATGCAGGTGCTCCATCCGCCCAATGGTAAAACAGCTCCTCCCATGATTCAATTTTTTCTTTCAGTGCGGCACCATACGCCCTCGTAATCATCCTTTTCTCATTGGCATTCTGATGCGCACAAGCAGCATCTCTCTCGGGTAACGGATAGGAACTCCGCACAGACCGAAAAGATCTGATCTGCATCAATATCACTGATCCACTCCCGATGTGCCGCCTTCATCTCCCGCCGCAGCCGCAAATCGAGAAACCGAACCCCAGCCATCAGCTGTTCCTCCAGACTCATGATCTGCGTATGATAGTACCGCTCGGGACAGGATGCCGTCATCGTATCATGGGTTCCCGGCAGGAGAAGCTTGCTGATCATCGTCTCGGGGGCGCAATGCGACATCCATGACGCGCCTCTGAACCGCATTCATCATCATTCCTCCTCACCAGATGGTCTGGCTGATTCTCCCGCAGGCGAATCAGGCAGTGCGACATAACGACCGCAACGAGCGCGAGCGCGGCCAGTCCCCAGAACGCTAGGCAGGACATGGGTATCGGTCAGATAGGAACGCACAATCTGCCCCGCCGCATCCTTTTCCGGTGACCGCACCAAGCCGCCCAGGACAATCGGCGCAATCAGTGCCGGCAGGTATCCAATGGTAATCGCAAAGGACATCGCCGCAGAGGAATGCTTTTTGGGAACATTTGCCTCACCGATGGGCGCATAGTAGATGCCGCGTACCATAAAGACACAGAGCCGATGCAGCAAAGGAAGAATGAGAAGGAGATAGAATGTGGAAGAAGAGATCAGCTCTTCCGGTGTCTCGCCGGGCGCATAGCCCGCTGCGTACAGAGTGACATCGGGATGATTGAAGAAGAAGATGCCGCCGATTACCGTCAACAGAACAACGAGCACGCACTCCATCGTACGCGCATGAAATGCGCCGTCGACGAAACACCTTTTTCCACAAGGACCGTCGATACGAGAGGCAGCATACGAAGCCCTGATGACCACCGTCGCAAAAACTGCTGCTGCCACGGCACTCGTACCATAGCAGCCGCCCCTGCAGAAAGCGCGCGAAATAGGTTCCGCAGCAACAAATGCACCGTAAATACAGAACACATTGATCCCTGCAACCAGACGACAGGCAGATGTGCAACCTTGCCGATGCCCTTTGATCGCCCCTGCATCTGTCTTGGTCTGCGTATCGTCATCGCTCACCTTCGCCCCTTTGGGGACAGCGAAAGAATACCGCAATTCCCCGCGATGATGATAATAGCGCAGGCCGTCGCCATCATTGTGCGCGGACCTGCCTCAAAGTAGAGCATCGCCGTCCAGAGCATCGAGACGAGTGAAGGCAAGGACGCCGCGCCCAAACTCGAAGAGTCCAAAGGCAGCCCCTGATGATCCTTTGTCGTTGAAAGCCGAAGCGCCTTGAAGTTCGCTGGTTTGAACAAGACCTCACTGAAGAACAGCATAGAGAAAAAGCAGGTGAGCAGGAACCGGCATGCTCAGTCCTCAAGGAATTTAATGTCAGGAACAGCGGGAATACCACCCACATCCAATGGTGGACAGCATCATGATGGTACACGAATGGAAAAAGCGATCACCAACCCAGCCCAGAGCGATCGTCCCCAAGAGAATGACCAGCCCCTGCATCGAATACAAATAGCTGGCCTCCTGATCGGTCACCCTGAGCGCCGCGGGAAATCCGCCCGGCACACTGTTGCGAATATCCCAGAACGCATAGATCAACTGAGCATTGATCGTACTGAGGATCAGCTGAAAAAGCCGCCTCCGAAAAATCCATACTTCGCCAAAGCCTTCAATATTTGCTCTCCTCTCATTTGTGAAACACTGGATTTTTATCTCCTTTTGCCTGTATAATGGCGATATGACGTATTTTTCGGCAAGAAGAATTTATTGATCCCAGTATTTAACCGCCTTTCTGAATATTATTATATAAGAATGTGTTTGGAGCATTCTCCATCTTTCTTGTTCCGTCACAAGGAAAAACTATATTATTTTGTTTTTCCATTCTTTACAAGTAATCTTCGGAAGGGTTTTTCCTGTGTCCTCGTTTCATTCGGTGCCCTGACCAATCTGCCTTAGAGCTCGGCAGTTCCCCTTATCTGGAATCAGTAGAACACCTGACAGATACGAGTCATCCTGAGATACAAAAATATACATTACGGGGTTGTCGAGGTGATCCTCATTGAGAAGGAACCCGTCGATCTGATCACAAAAGACGAGGCTGTGCACCCTCTGCGAAAGGACAGCCTTGTTCTGATTGGAAGCGGCATGCTTCACCGATGGAAGGACAGAAAAGACCTAAATGCGCTCATCATCCGCATGGGCAACGTACATCTGCGGGGGCTGCCGCCGGCACAGCTTTCCCCAGCAGAGGATCCTGTCCTCTTCGTGCCGGACTCTGCCGCAGTCAAAGGAATGCTCTTCACACTTCTACAGAGCATTGCTGCTCGCACTCGACCAGGAGCGCAGATACTGCTCTGAGATTGGCTCCGGTCTGGCACATTCACTGACCCTTATGCTTGCTTCTGCCCTAGAGGAGCACCGATGCCATACTGCCCAAAGCACCACGGAAGGCATGAGCACTCGCATTAAGGACTACATTGACGCCCACTACCTTGAGGATTTGAAGCTCCCTGATATTGCCGCAGCACTTCACATCAATCCATATTATCTCTCTCACACATTCAAGGCGCTGACTGGGATCTCCCCCATGTCCTATATCATCCAGCGTCGCATCGATGAGGCTCAGAGTCTCCTGCTGACAACGAATCTAACCATCACCGCCATCGCCATCGAGTGCGGCTATAACAATTCCAACTACTTTCAGTCTGTCTTCAAGAACATCGTCGGTATGACGCCGGGAAAATATCGAAGATGTGGAAACAGGATCCCTAGGCGCTCCACGAATCCGAAACAGAAAACGCCTCCAAAGCCGCAGGCTTCACGGTTCTTCTCGTAACGCAGAGGAGAACCGTGAATGCGTCTTCAGAGGCGTTTTTCTTATTCGTTGTTCTTCAGCCACACGCCACGGCATTGCGAAGTTATTCGCATGGTTCTACTGAACATATTCGTAGAACTTCGCAGCCATCTTCGGGGGGATATCACCAGGATCGACATCACGATGATGGGGCAGCTCATCCATACCTTCTTTGCCCTGTTGCCCATACAGAGACCGTGTGAACAAGAACGTCATCCGTGAATGATATCCGTATACTCGGGATAGTCACGCAGGCGATCCACGGGCGGGAAATCCCAGCACCGGTGAACGTCCCGCGCTCCCACTGGGCACGCGTCGACCAGACAAGGTTTGCACGCAGCGTACCATACGCAGCAGAGACTTCGTAAGAACAAAGTTCGGGGACAAAGGTGCCCGCTGCACCGACCTCCCCTGCAGTTCCGTCTCGATGCGCAGATACTGTGCAGGAGCAAGCTCCGTAAAGATCAACGGAATTTCTCCCGTCCTGCAGGGCAATTTTTTCCGGTCCTGATGGAAACCCCATCGTCCGAGACCTCGACGACGCTGCGAATTGCCGTATGCGCGGGGATGTGTACCTCCGCCTCGAATGTCTGGAACGTCCAGCGGATCTTTTCTGCGAGGTATGCAGGTGCATAGACGGCAGGATGACGCCATTCCGTCGTATGCGTGCCCGTGCTCGATCTCGGTGGAAGTCCAGCCAGACACCAAGCGCGTCACTGCGCGGTCCCAGTGCATCAGGGATTCTCACAGACGGCGCGCATCTCCTCCTCCGTCAGCCCTTCCGTATAGAAGCGCACCTGTGCCACGTTTGCAGGCAAATGCGTGAAGTACTTCGGGTTTCCCGAGTTCGGGGATCACGTGACCGATATAGGAGTAACCGACAAAGATCGGCTGATCCGCCCACTGGCGAAGTTCGCCTCGATGGGTCAATTCCTCCGATGCAGCCTCGCTGCTCGCCGTCGATAAAGGAGGCTCCGCCGCGTGCTTTATCAAAGGTCATGGCATACTGATGCCATACATCGACTTCTGCCGAGCCGCCCTGCCAGAAGTATTCTTCAACGCCGTGACAAATGCCCCATTTGATAGCACCGTTGCGCTCGACTCGCCATGCGCAGTGCGCAGCCTCGCCCCCAGCCGATGGACTTGCCACGGATCGCGAGGGGGCCATGCCCCATCTCGTCCGCGCGCGCAAAAACGATACATATTTTGCCGTCACTATGCCCGTGAGTCCATGCGGTGTCGCGAGATCTGCACGCGGCAGGATCTCGATGTAATCGCCATACTCCGCCAGTTCCACTTCCATCCGGCCGTTCTTTTCAAAGACCTTCGGCGTTCCATGAAGCAGTACCGTATGGCTCTTTTCCAGACTTGTCATGGATGCGCGGAACGATGCGAACGGCGCCTTCGATGGTCACTTCCTTCGGTGGAGATCGGCGATGCCGACCTGATAGCTGCCGGCGCGCTCAAAGCGATGACAGAAGGTCACGGAGCGCCGCTCGTGCGCGGCAAAGCGAAAATGCTGAACCGCTGCGGATGTTCCATCTACCATAAGAGATATCTCGATATCCGCCGCCCGATCCAGATGATTCGTCACCTCAGCGACTTGCAAACAGGCAGTCAACATCTCTCCCGTGCCGATACGCAGGAAGAGATGCTCGTGAAAACGCCTCCGGCATCCGCGTCTCAAGGGTGGTGTCACCCTGCTACGCAGATCCCTGTGTGCGCCAACACCTTCCGCACGATAGTATGCGGCAAACGCTCGCGTCTCCCCGGATTCAGCAGAATGACCTGTGTATCTGCCCCTTTGCCAAACAGGGTTGAGGAGGTGCTCCTCACCGTTATCAACGAGCGGCAAAGCGACTGATGCAACACCGGTTCCGGCATTCTCTGCCACGCCGCATACTTCGATTTGCCCATCCGCATCAATGGTCTGCACCGTGACATTCCGGAAGCAAAATACGAGGAACATCCTTCGTCATGTGGACGGCATCAATCTCCTTTTCCGTACCGTCCGCTAAAAACCCGCAGAGGCGATAGTCTATCGCATCTGCCGTAATATCAAGCACGCCATAGTTGTTGTTTCCCGTCGCCGCCACTTCCGGAAACTCGGTCAGCAGACGGTGTGTGCCGTCTGCCCCTCGTAGTCCGCTGCGGGGTCCTGTGCACTGCCCCTGGCAGATATACATCGTACGCGCGCCAATGTTCGGCTGTGCGGAAATCGCTTTGATATAGTAGTGCAGATGTCCACCGAGGACGAGATCGACGCCGCAGCGTTCCGCAACCGGTATAAGATAGCGGTTGTTGAACGCGTCCGTATAAGGGTGGTGTGCGACGAGAATCCGCCATGCCGCCCGCCGTGCCGGCTCTCCCATGAGATCTTCTTCTGCCCACGCAAGAATTGCCTCAATCCGCGCACGCAGACGAGCATCTCGCCGCGATGCCGGCATTGACGCCATTCATCTCAAGCAGTGCCCACGGATTGCTGTCCACGAACGTAAAATGGGCCATTCCATCGTCAAAGGAGAAGGCTTCGCCGCTCTTCATGCCCGACAACCCCTTCATCTGCGGTTTGCTGATAAACGCATCGAAGAATGGTCCGTCATCGTGATTTCCGTGTGCATAAAAACCACAGGCAGTCGAGCGAGGAGTTCCGGGATTTTTCGAAACCAATTGTCCGGATACTGATCATGCTGATAGCCCGTACCAAAGGAGATATCTCCTGTGCAGGAGATAGTCCGGTTGAATGCGCTCTGCTGCACGCTGAAATGCTTCTGCTGCGTGAAACAAATGGGAGTCTGACAGAGTCATGAGATGAAGCTTTTTCCGGTTGTTCTGTCAGTGTTTGAAACGACGCCGAGGCACAGAGCTCATCGCCGGTATAGATTTCATAGCGGTATTCCGTCCCCGGCAAGAGATCCGCGAAGTCCGCTGTATAGATCAAGGCGCCTTCAGGATGCTCCGGACAGGAGAGCTCACGGGTCTCCATCGCCTCCCTGCCGGCACACACGTCCATCCGGCGCAGTACATACAACGCGGAAGCAACCGGACGCCGCCGTCTCCCACGCGACAGTCATCTGCCGCGGGCCGGGAGACAGCAGGTATGGGCCATTGCAAATTCTTCCGCTCGCCATTGCTTACCCTTCCTCTTCTTCCTTGGCTTTCTTTGCCCACAGCGTCGGGACGATGAGGAGCGTCATGCGAGTGCAACGCTGCCGATCCAGAACGCCATGATCGTCTCAAAATGATACGTGGTCACACCATCCACAACGACTTTCGCGTGATCCATGAGAAGTCCCGTTGACGATATCCTGCGCCGCCGCACCGCCGTATGCCAGCAGTCCGATGACGCCCATCGCCGCGCCCTGTCGCCTTGCGCGGGCAAAGATCAACCGCGAGCAGTCCACCGACAAAGCAGAGGATAACCCCTAGACCAAAACCGAAGACGGAGATGAGGCGGTGGTCAGCGCGAGAGATCCCTGCAGGAACAAAGCATACGCCTATGATGCCGGCAAGCATGACAATGCCAAAAGACAAATCGTCGTCAGCGGAGTGACGTGACTTAAAGACTTTATCGGAAATCATGCCGGAGAAGAATGACCCGACGCCGCCAAGAATCGGTGACAGCGACATGATACTGCCTGCCGTGACGAGATCCATGCCCTTTGCTTCCTGCAGAAAGATAACGCCCCAGCTGCTGATCGAATAACGTGAAATGCCAAGGCAGATGGCCGCGACTGCAAGAAGCCAGACGTAAGGGTTGCGGACAACCATGAGCTGGGCTTCCTTCGTGGAAACCGTCTGCTCCTTCTTCTCCTGCGCGACCTCGCCCTCAAACTCATTGGCAGAGGGAGACCGTAGGTCTCGGGGACGATCACGCATAAAGCGATACATAATGAATGCGAGTACGATACAGGCAACGCCCGGCAAGAAGAACGCCGCATGCCAGCCAAAGGCAACGATAATCATTGCCGTACCAAGATAGGTCGCACCTTCACCAAGATAGTGTGCGATACTGAAAACACCGTAGTAGGTCGCGAGCTTTGCTCTTTGAGAACCACTGGGCAAGGGACACAATACACGGTGCCGATCCCCATGCTCTGGAACACGCCCATTGATCCCCCACAGGACAAGGAATACCCAATAGGCATCACTAAAGCCGAGGATGACGTTGACGATTGCGGCGCCCAAGAAGTCGATCGGAACAATTTTCTTAATGTTGCAGTGGTCTGCAATAAAGCCATTCGCGCATTTTTCCGATGGCGATGGCGACCATCATTGCCGCGCCCATCGCACCAAGTTCCGTCGGAGTGAACCCTGCTTCAATCATTGGCTTTTTTGGCAACACCGAGCGTCATGCGCATCACATAGTACATACCATAGCCGAGGATCATCGCTGTTACCGCCTGCACGCGAGCAGAGCGATACATTTTTTTGACGGTATTCGGATCCTCAATACGTGGTTTGTCCGGATTCGTCAGAAAACCATTTCAACATCTTACTGCACCTACCTTTGCTGCTCCTACAAAACACGGCAGATTGAGATATGTTCGCCCTCCTCTGTAAAATAATAGAAATCAGAACCACGGCAGTGATTACGAGATCATTATACCAAGGCTCTGATTTTTTATTCTCTGAATTTTTGTTTTCATGCGAATTGCAAACTCAAATTTGTTGCTTTTGTTTTCTCTAAAATTGGCGTGTGTGGTGAGATAAACCCCACCGAATATAGCGCAGCGCCAAGAATCTGAAGCGTACCGATTACCCTCGGCAAAGAGAAGTACTCCGCCGATCATGCCGACAACCGGAGTGACATTTTTGAAAAATGGAGGTAACGGAAGGTCCGACGCAGCGCACGCCGAGATTCCAAAAAGAGCATGCCATGACGCCGCCAAAAGGCGACCGTGTAGAGGAAACGCTGCAAGGAGCGGCGAGAGAGCGCAGTCGGATGAAAATCGTCCGTGAGGATGCCGTAGAGGATGGTCGCCAATGCACCGAATGCGCCTGCCCACCCCGTGCACAGTGCAGCGGAGATATGACGCATAACGCGCACAGCGAGGATCGAGTACACCGTCCACGCAACCTGTGCAAGAAGAAAGAGGATATCGCCGTAATTGAACGAAAATCCAACGAGCACCTGCCATGAACCATGGCTTACGACAGCGAGCGCCCCTAGGAAGGAAACCGCTATGCCGAACCACGCGATGATATTCAGGCGCTCACGCAGACAAACAGCAGCAAAGAACGCAGTGATCGCAGGCGATGCGGCAGCAATCAGCGTGCAGTTGGTCACCGTTGAGTACTGAAGCCCTGTGAACTGCATACAGCCGTTCATCAGGATGCCGGTCATTCCCATTGTCATGAGCGCCGGCACGGTACGACGCGGCGGCAGGAGTGTCTCACCGCGCCGCACGGCGATCACGAGGAGTGCAGCAGAGATGAAGATATACCGCATGGCGGAAATGGTCACGGGCGACCATTCCGCAACGAGCCACTTGATGCACAGCGGTTGAATGCCCCAGATCACCGCCGTGAGGGCGAGCAGGAGATACATCCTGCGCTTTGCCGCTGTGTCTTCCATCGATGCGCGACCTCCTATCCTGTTGTGATGATGTCCCCACGCAAACACCTCGTTACGCAAGTCCCCGTCAGGAGGAACAGCCCGAGGCAGATAAAGACGACGGCGGACTTCAGCAGGGTGAGAACGATGACATCATAATAGGACTCCTTGTGCGTCAGCCCGCACACGGCCATGAGTGTGACGAGTGCGCCCGACTGCGGCCCCGTATCGATGCACTCCGAGGCGAGGCAGATGATGCGGTGGAGAACATCGGCGCTGATGCCGACCTGCTGCGACCCACGCAAGCCATTCCGAGCCGAGCATACCAAGGGCAATGGTCATGCCGCCCGAGGACGATCCCGTGACGCCCGTCATGATGTTCGTGGTGATGATCGCGCTCATCAGGGGCTGTCGCCGATGGAGAATCCGAGCAGTGCCTCCTTTGATGATGGCAAAGGCGGGCAGCGCGGCAATGACGCAGCCGTATGCGTAGCCGGAGGCGACGTTGAGGACGGCAGTGGTCGAGACCGACCGCCCCCGTGTTGACAGGATTCGATAGTCCCCCTTGAGCCGCAGACGCTTGCGTCCGATGACGGCGGCGACGACGGTCGAGGAGGAGGTGCGACATTGATCGACCAGATGGCCTGTACCTTGTCAATGCCGCTCGCCATCAGACTGAGTTTCATCGGGAGCAGACTCTCAGAGCTATCTGCTGCCCACGCGTACGCCCACGCCCAGTGAAACGGGTTGCTGATGACGAGGTTGAGGACGATGACCATGACGAGCGGGAGCGCGGAAAGACGCCAGTCGGGCAGAGCCTCCGTCGATTCCTCTGGCTCGTTGAGGACATGATGTCCATAGCCCTCGCCCCGGCGTTGAGCGTCCGCTGCCGATAGCCGATCCATCCCCACGCGATGAGGAAGTAGAGGACGGCGCCGACGATGCCGAGTACCGGTCCCCGACCATGTGGTTGTGCCGAAGAAGGAAGTCGGGATGATGTTCTGGATCTGCGGCGTGCCGGGGATGGCGACCATGCTGTAGGTAAAAATGCCCATCCAGAGCAGTCCCGGCAGAAGTTTTTTCGGAATATCCGCCTGCCGGAAGAGGATTGCCGCGAAACGGATACATAACGAACGCCACCACAAAATACAGAGAGTCCCGCCGTACGTCAAGACGCCGCAGCCGATAAGGACGGCGAGAACAGCCTTGTCCTGCCCGAGCGTCTTCACGATCTTATCCGCGACAGCGGCGGCAAGACCGCCCTGCTCCATGATCTTTGCAAAGACTGCACCGAGGAGGAAAAACGGGATAGTAGGTCTTGATGTACTCTGCCGCCTTGGTCATGTAGATCTCGCTGTAGACCGGCATGAGAGAATGTCCGCTGCCGAGGGCGGCGACGACGGCGAAGATCGGCGCGATGAAGATGATGGAGTAGCCGCGGTAGGCGAAGACCATGAGCAGGATGAGACTGATGAAGATCAGCGGAGAGTTCCATGCCATTCTCCCCTTTCATTCGTTCATAAAGAAGGCTGCTGCAAAGCCTCTTGCAGCAGCCCTGATGTGCCGGCAGTACCGGCGTATGTCAGATATGCGCCTTTTCCTTGATGTACTTGCGTGCCTTAATGGCATACTCAAGCGGATTCGCCTTCGCGGGATCCTGCTCTGCTTCGACAATATACCAGCCGTCATAGTTCGACGCATTGACAATGTCAAAGACAGGGGCAAAAATCCACGTCGCCATCCCCGGGAACAGTGAACATTCCGGCGCGCACACCATCCAGGAAGCTCATTTTTTCCGCCTTGACCTTCTTCTAGCATGTCGGTACGAACATCCTTGAGATGAATGTGACGGATACGCGGCAGATACTTTTTCAGAATGGCAATGTGATCCTCACCGGAGCAGACAAGATGTCCCGTGTCATAAAAGCAGCCACACGAGCGTCGGATCCGTCATCTCCATCAGGCGATCGATTTCCTCTGTCGTCTGAACCCCCGTCCCCATGTGATGGTGGTAGGTCATCGTAAGACCAATCTTCTTTGCAACTGCACCGAGTTTGTTCAGGCCCTCTGTGAGCAGCTTCCACTGCTCCTCCGTATTGTAGGGCTTTTCCGTCGAACACAGGGACATCCAATTTCCCCTGCACGCTGTTGCCCTGCTCTGCAACATTGCAGAACTCTGCGCCCATCGTCTTCAGGAACTCGCAGTGTGCAATGAAGTCCTTCTCTACCTGTTCATACGGCTGCGTGAGGAGGAAGGAACTGAACCATGCACTGGCAATGCTCATGCCGCGCAGGTCAAGAGCCTTCTTCAACACGGTCGTATCCTTCGGATACTTTCCTCCGACCTCACATCCCGTGAATCCAGCGAGTGCCATCTCACTGACACACTGCTCAAAGGTGTTTTCCTTGCCGAGATCCGGCATATCGTCATTGGTCCACGCAATGGGAGCAATCCCCAAACGAATCTTTGCCATCGTTTTTTTCCTCCGTCCACTTCTCTTAATACTTACGTGCAGCGTCAAGATGCGGAATCATACGCTCGCGATGAATGCGGTTGACCTCTTCCATCGTGCTGACCTCTGCCGTACCGACACGCCACCAGTTGCCGTATCCATGTACCATGGACTTGGGGAGAACCTTGCAGTCAATGAGCGTCGAGACCGTCTGCTTCTTCGCATCTTCGAGTGCTGCCTTCAGCTCCTCCGCCGTTTTTACCTTGTAGGTCTTCAGGCCGAAGGACGCCGCGTTCATCGCGAAGTCCACGGGGACGAAGCCGCCGTCAAGCTGCCCGGTCTTCGGGTTGCGGAAGCGGAGCTCCGTACCGTAGCTACCTTGTCCATGACCTATCTCGAGGTTGTTGATGCAGCCGTTCGTCATGTTGTCAAAGAGGATAATGTTGACCTTGATTCCCTCTGCAATCGCTGTGGCAAGTTCGGAGTTGAGCATCATGTAGCCTGCATCACCGACGAGCGCATAGACCTCACGATTCGGTGCAGCGAGGCGAACACCAAGCGATGCATTCAACTCGTAACCCATGCAGGAGAAACCATACTCAACATGATAGCCGTCGACTTCCTTCGTGCGCCATGCACGCTGCAGATCGCCGGGGAGACTGCCCGCCGCACAGACGACGATAGCGTTCTTGTCGATCGTCTCATCAAGCACACCGAGCACACGCGTCTGAAGCAGTGACGAGCCCGTGAGTTCGATAAACTCCTTGCTCGCTTTCTTGAAGTCAAACGCATCATTGACCTCGGGCACGAAATCCTCGCCCGTATATTCGAGATGATAAATGCGGTCGACCTCTGCATCGGTCTTTGCCTTCGCATCCTTCACGGCTGCCGCATAATCCGCGCTGACCTTCCAGCCCGTCTTTTCAAGAGCGGCATCCAGTGCCTTGAGCCCTCCTGCGCGTCCGCAACAACCTGGACGCCATCCATCTTGTACGCATGAAAACGAGAGATATTGATGTTGAGGTATTCAACCTCGGGATTCTGATAGAGCCACTTAGAAGAAGTCGTAAAGTCCGTATAGCGTGTACCGACACCGATGACGAGATCCGCATCTGCACCGATGAGATTCGCACCGAGGCTTCCCGTCTCGCCAATTCCCCCGAGGTTCAGCGGGTGATCCCAGACAATCGTTCCCTTGCCCGCCTGCGTCTCGCCGAACGGGATGCCGTACTTCTCTGCAAACGCGCGGAATGTCTCCTCCGCCTCGGAATAGCGCACGCCGCCACCAAAGATCATGATTGGCTTTTTTTCTTGCGCGTGATGAGCTGTACCGCTTCCTCAATGGCATACGGGGAAGGAGCGGGCCGCTCAATGCGATGGACGCGCTTTTTGAAGAAGGTCAGCGGATAGTCAAAGGCCCTCCTTCGACATCCTGCGGAGTGCAATGCAGACTGCCCCTGTCTCCGCAGGATCCGTGAGGACGCGCATCGCATTGATGCACGCCGTCATCAAAAATCTCGGGACGCGTCACACGATCCCAATATTTGCAGACGGCCTTAAACGCATCAGTTGCTTGTAATCGCAAGACTCGAAGGCTGCTCCATCTGCTGCAGGACGGGATCCGGCTGACGATCTGCATAGGTATCGCCAGGCAGGAAGAGAACGGGGATGCAGTTTGCCGTTGCTGTTGCTGCTGCCGTCACCATGTTCAATGCGCCGGGCCCGACCGACGATGTGCAGGCATAGATCTGCTTACGGCGCTTCTGCTTTGCAAATCCCATCGCTGCATGTGCCATGCCCCTGCTCATTGCGCCCCATACGCATGATGAGCTGCCCCGCATCCTGCTCAAGTGCCTGTCCAAGACCGACCACATTGCCATGTCCAAAAGATACCAAAGATGCCTTCAAACATGCGGTTCTGCTTGCCGTCGAATTCGATGTACTGATTGTTGAGGAACTTCACCAGTGCCTGTGCTACCGTGAGGCGGATTGTCTTCTCCATTTACTCTCCTCCACTCATATCCTATTTTCGTTAGCGCTTCGGCTGCCAGATCTTGGCGTTTTTCATCGAGCAGCCATGTGTGCTCGGGCAGATCCGTACGCGTCTTCTTCCACGGATCACCGGGCAGATGGCGGATCATCCAGCTGTACCACATGGCATAGCGGGTGCCGCGACCTGCGGGTGCATATAGCCGCCCGTGATCTCTGACCAGCTGTTGTGTTCAATCTTAAATGCATTGTCGCCGATGAACGCCGCACCAAACCCCTGTGGCTTGTCGAACTGATAGGTATAGACCTCCGGCTGCGGATGATTGTGCGGGATATAGCCCGACCAGCAACCCGGCGTATTCACGACCTCGCCGTTGACCATGTTGGAGTACGGCGCATTCTCGTAGTCAAAGATCGTGCGTACCGTACGCTCCGCCGTTCGATACCACATGCCGCTGCCGAAAACGGGCGACTGGATATCGGCAGGACGGTAAAAGACCGGCGTAAAAGCTGCGCTCGTTCTCGGTCTTTTGTACCAACACCGTCGAGCGTTTCAGTGCCTTCAATACAACCTTTTTCCCACGCGGAACATGAAGGCAGTAAGGAGCCTCATCAAAGAGCGATGTGCGATGCATGATTTCCTTTTTGCCATCCCATTGCACCTCGACATCCCCTGTGAGGATGACAAACGCCGTCTCCTGCAGGACATCCTCGAACTCCACGACCTCATTTTCATCCATCAGCTGATAGCCGATATCCATCAGCATATCACTCTCGCGCGTCGTCATAGCATTGTAGCCATGCTTTAACTCTGCGCCAAGACGTCCGAATTTCATAGTGCCGCCTCCCACGCGATCTCCGTAATGACTTTCTCCGCCTTGTGCTCCGTCATGAAGGCATCGATCTGCTCGACCGTCTGCATCGCATTCGAGCAACTATGACTTGCAACAACCATTGCCGCATGTGCCGTGCCGTGCTGCAGCGAATCCGCTACAGACCATCCTTCAAGGAGTCCATAGACGAAGGCACTGCCATAGGCATCGCCGCCGCCGAAAGATTTCAGCAGCTTGATGTTGTAAGACGATACCTTATATGCCTTCTTATCCGCCGTATAGGCAATCGAGCCCGCCTTGCCATGCTTGATGACGACGATCTTCGTCCCCTGTGCAATGTACTTCTCCGCGATCAGGTGATCTGCCGGCTCCGTCGCATTCTCATCATAGCCCTCGGTGAGGTTGATCTCATCTCGTGAGCCGATGATGACATCTGCCATCGAGGCCACGAGCGAGTAGTAGATCTGGATATCCTTCTTCGTGCGCCAGCTGTACGGACGGTAATCTACATCGAAGATGATGCGCGTGCCGTGCTTCTTCGCATACTGTGCCGCAATGAGACACGCCTCGCGCGAGGGGCTCGCCGAGAGTGCCGTGCCCGAAATGATGAGGATCTTCGTGTCCGCAATATACTGCTCATCCACATCCTCAGGCGCGATCTGAAGATCAGCCACGCAGTCGCGATACATCAGGATGCTGGACTCCGTCGGGCTCTTGATCTCGGTGAACGTCAGGCCGATGCGCTCGCCGTGCTTCGCACGAACCATCTGGCTCGTGTCGATGTTTCGCTCGTTGAAATAGTTCAGAACGAAATCGCCGAACTGATCATTCGAGACACAGCCAATGAAACCCCACCTTCTTGCCGAGCTTATTGATGCCGACCGCCATATTGCCCGGCGAGCCGCCGAGGTACATGAGAAGGTCTCCACCTTATCGAGCGTACGGTTCAGCTCGTTCGGGTTAAAGTCCAGCGTCACGCGCCCGATCAGAACAACGTCGCGCTTCTTGCTGTCGTCGAAAGTAATGAGTGCCATCGTCGTCTCTCCTTATGCCTTATCCTTCATCCCAAAGATTGCCATGTGCTTCTTGACGTTTTCATACGTCCCCTCTGCGATTGCCTCGCTGAATTCAAAGTAGCGCGCTGTCGGATTCTCTGCCGCCACCTTGCGGATGCGGTTGGCAGAGGCGTCATAGGATGCCGTTGCGATGTTGATCTTCTGAATGCCGCTCGCAATGCACTCCTTGAAATCCTCATCCGTTAGTCCCGTACCACCGTGGAGGACGAGCGGTGTCTTGATCGCCGCTGCAATCTCCTTGAGACGATCGATGCGCAGAACAGGCTGTTCCTTGTAATTGCCATGGGCTGTTCCGATCGCGACTGCAAGTGCATCGACACCGGTCTCCTCAGCAAAGCGCTTTGCCTCCTCCACACTCGTGACGAGGACATCTACGCTCTTATAGTCTCCCTCAGCACCGCCCACGCGGCCGATCTCCGCCTCTACATCCGCACCATAGCCCCTTGGCCAGCTTTACAACCTCACGCGTGCGTGCGATGTTTTCCTCGAGCGGATACTTCGATCCATCGAACATCACCGAGGTAAATCCGAGTTCGAGCGCGAGCCGGATCGTCTCCATCGTGCCACCGTGATCGAGATGCACCGCTGTCGGCATCTTGCACTTCTTTGCCGCAGCAATCATCACAGGTCCCAGGAGGTCAAGCGGGGAGTAACGCAGCCGCCCCTCTGCCACCTGCAGGATGAGCGGAGCATTCATCTCCTCGGCGGCTCTGATTGCGCCCATCGCCATCTCCATATCGGAGACGTTGAACGCGCCCACCGCATACGTGTGATCCGGCTTCGTCACCAGATCGGACAATTTGACAAGTGGCATGGCATTCCCTCCTGTATATGCTCGTTAGAACAGCTCGTTATAAATCGCGATGATCTCTTCCTTCGTCGGCACGCGCATCGTGTTCTGCGGGCTGCCGCTCTCGAGCGCATCCGATGCCATCTTATCTGTCTGCGCAAGGAACTCCTCTTTCGTTGCGCCACGCTGCTGCAAAGGCACTCCTCCGTCGTCGGGATACCGACTTCCTTGCAGAAGCGCGTGACTTCTGCGACAAACGCAACGGCTGCATCATGATCGGGCGTTGCATCGTCCGCTAACCTCCATAATGCGTGCAATCGTCGCAAAAGCGATCCGTGTTCTCCTCAATCGCAAACTTCATGCACGCGGGCAGGAGAATCGCATTCGAGACGCCGTGCGCGATGTGAAAGAGCGCGCCGATCGGGCGGCTCATGCCGTGGACGATGGTCACCGAGGCATTGTTGAACGCAATGCCCGCCTCCGTCGCCGCAATCGACATGGCAAGGCGAGCCTCGACATTATTGCCGTCTTTATAGCAGAGAGGAAGGTTCTTATGGATCTTCTTGATGGCAGAAAGGGCAAACGTATCGGTCAGCGGCTGTGCACTGACGCGAGGTATACGCCTCAATCGCGTGGCAGAGCGCATCAACGCCGGTGGCCGCCGTCACTGCAGGTGGTGCCGTCATGGTAAACGAGGGATCTACCACAGCAAGTGCCGGAATAATCGACGGCCCACCGAGAAGCATCTTGACATTGTTCTCGGTATCCGTGATGATTGTATTCTTTGTCACCTCGGGCCCGTGCCTGCCGTCGTCGGAATTGCCACCAAATAAGGAACTTCCATGTCAATATTCACATGCATATAGTCGCTGATCTTCCCTTTGGAGACAGACATAAAGGCGATCGCCTTTGCTGCGTCCATCGGAGAACCGCCGCCGAGTGCAATGATGAAATCGCAGTTTTCTTTCTTATAGACACTCAAGCCATCGTAAACAATCGTATCAGTCGGTTCGGCACTTGCCCCATCATAGACGACATAGGGGATGCCCGCCTTCGTCAGCGCAGATTCCACCTTTGCCGCATTGCCAAACTTCACCATGAACGGATCTGTGACAATCAGTGCTTTGGTGCCCTTGCCATGGATGTGCTCCCCCAATTCCTCGATCACATTCGTACCGGAAATAATCTTGGCAGGAACCATAAATGTGAAACCCATATTGTCCACTCTCCTATTCGACCACCATTTGCTTTTTGATAATGTTTTGATTATCTTATGGAAATAATTTACACCTTTTTCATCACATTGTCAACTATCAAAGATTCTTTTTATCCTGTCAGCACCGAACTTTCTCCCATGCTTAAAAGTATCACGCCCTTTTTCAATGTAACAGAGGAGACAATTGCTTGTATATCTTGTCAAATCGTGATATGATAGAATCGTTGGATTTGAACAAAAGTTGGGTATGTTACCCTTCTTACTTTGACGCTGATGAACGCGTCTGATTCAGGGGATCTATATGAAAATAGATCGCAGACGAAAAATACACGAAGCACTAAAAGAAGCCCATAACATCTCCATCAATGACCTTTGTGATATGTTCGGCGTCTCCAAGAACACCATTCGGCGCGATATCGCCGACCTGCAGGAAAAAGGCATCATTGAGAAGGTATATGGCGGTATCGTCCTCGCCGACCCGCCTGTAAATGCGCCCGAACCATTTGCCTTTCGTGAAGGGCGCAACAGCTGAGGGCAAAAAACTCATTGGTCGTCTTGCTGCAGATCTCGTGAACGACGGTGATGTCATCTACATTGACTCTGGCACCACCACGATGCACATGGTGCCCTACTTGCTCGACAAGCAACGGCTGACCATCGTTACCGCCAGTGTCCACGTGATTAACATGGCCGTGACATACACCCGTCTGAACGTCATCTCTACCGGCGGCACATTCTATGCCCCGTCGAAGGCATTTATCGGACCTCAGGCCATCGAGTGTCTGCGGCGCTATAACGTCACAAAAAGCATTTCTCGCCAGCACGGGCATCTCCATTGAACATGGCGCGACCAACACGTCCCCACTGGAATGTGAGGCTCAAACAGAGCCTAATGAAAAAAGAACTGTCCTCATATTCTTCTCGTAGATGATTCAAAATTCGACCACGCAACCCTCATGAGTTACTGTGCCCTGAAGGATCTTGAATATGTTGTGACCAACAAGCGTCCATCTGACGCCTATCTCCGTTACTTTGACGAAAATGATGTCCGACTCATCGCGCCAGACACAAACGATCATAAACGGTTAAGAGAAGCTCTGACCAGCGATTCCTCCGTACACAAAGAGAGAGGCGGTATAACCGCCTCTCTCTTTGTGAACTATGATACCCCCCGCGCCGTCTCGCGCAGATCGCGCACGTGCGCACGGAGATTGGCAGCGGCGAGGACGTTACGCATCACCTCGCCCGCGAGGACACTACGCCCTGCCGCTCGGCTGATCCTCATCCGCATGGGAGCGCGCATCGCGGCGGTCAATGACCTCCCCGTTACACGGTCATAGACGAGAAGGCGGACGGCGGCACCGCTGTGCAGCAAATTCTCCTCATAGAAGATACTCGTGTAATATATCTCCTCATAGTAGGTCGTGAGGATCGGCAGGACGACGAGGTCTGCCTCCACGGCATCTGCCGTCGCGCGCAGGACGGCAGGATAGTTACAGCCGCGCCGCGTGACGTACTGTCCACAGGCACTATCATACGCATCCATCAGCGCACGGTCATCGACGTAGGGTGAGCCAGCCCATCGTATCGTTCAGCGGCATGTGGAGATCGTGCGCGACCATCTCCTCGAGCGCATCCACCGTCTCCGCATCGACATCCCTTGCACCGCCCTCCACCACGAGCGGCAGCTGCGCGATGCGCGCAGCGCCGAGCGCGGACGCCGTGGGCAGGAGCAGGAGAAAGAAGCTCAGCAGGGCCGTATATCTGAGAAACTGTTTCATCGCCGATCAATCTCCCCCCAAGAAAGCACGGATACATTGCAGACGATGCCCCTTCCACCACTTCGCGGTCCCCTTCCCCGCGTGTGCAGGGGGAGGCTCTGGGAATCCTTTAGTGAATCGCCTTTTTTCTTGAACCGTCCGCCCACGATGTCGTGCACGGCATTGATGGTCACAAAAGGCGCGCTCGTCCTTATCGAGGACGATTTCCTTGAGCTTGTCCAGCTCGAGGCGCGTCACCACGCAGTAGAGGACTTCCTTCGCCCTCGCCCGTGAGCCGCCCGCCCCGTGGAGCAGTGTCACACCGCGTCCGAGCCGCTCGTTGAGGGCAGCGGTGACCTCCTCGTGCTCATTCGTGACGATCATGACGGCATACGACTCATCGGCCCCCTTCAGCACGACGTCAATCATCTTTGCGATGACGAAGTAGGCAAAGAGCGAGTACATCGCCTTGTCCCAGCCATAGAGCAGTCCCGCCGAGGAGAGGATAAAGAGGTTGATGAACATGACCACCTCGCCGACGGAGAACTGCGTCCGCGCATCCATGATGATCGCGACGATCTCCGTCCCATCAGAGCAGCCGCCCGTACGCATGACGATGCCGACGCCGAGACCGGTCACCACGCCGCCGAAAATCGCAGCGAGGAACGGGTCATTTGTCACCTGCGGTACATCGTGAAGCACGCCCGACCAGATCGAGAGCATGATGATGGCAAAGACCGTCGACAGGGCAAAACTCTTGCCGATCTGCTTATACCCCATAAAAGACAAAGGGGATATTATAGAGCACGAGGAACACGCCGAGGCTCATGCCCGTGATCGTCTGTGACACGATCGACAGACCGACGACGCCGCCGTCGATGACGTTGTTCGGGATGAGGAAGAGCTCGAGCCCCACGGCGGTGATGAAGGCGCCGAGGATGAGCCGCAGGCATTTTTGATGTAGAAAAACGCCCCTTGGGAGCCGCCTTCTTGGGGCGCGGCGTCGGTGCCGGCTTTTCCTGTGCCTCCACGAGCACCTGCGCGGTACTGCTGTCTACGATTTCGTTCATACGTCCTCCCGTTCCCCAAAAGCCGCTGTATTTCTTTTGTTCTATTATAGAGGAAAGAAAATCGGCTGACAAGTCCACCAATATGAGAATGGCTTTCTTGACTTTACTGTGCCTGCATTATATGATAGCAATATTGGAAATAGATTCATCTGTAATGGGACAGGAGGGATATGTATATGATCTACACGGTCACCTTCAATCCGTCGATTGACTACATCGTCCGATTGGAGCAGTTCACGCCGGGCGAGATCAACCGCGTGAACTATGAGCAGATCCTGCCGGGGGGCAAGGGGATCAACGTCTCCATCGTGCTGAAAAATCTCGGACACGACTCGACGGCACTCGGCTTCCTCGCGGGATTCACCGGCACGGCGATGCAGCAGCAGCTTCGCTCGTTCGGCGTGACGGAGGACTTTGTGCGCCTCGACGAGGGATTCTCGCGCATCAACGTCAAGATCAAAGCGGAGCGCGAGACGGAGATCAACGGGCAGGGGCCGAAGATCCCGCCCGAGGCACAGCGCGCGCTGTTTGAAAAACTCGATCGGCTAAAGCGCGGCGATACACTCGTCCTCGCGGCTCGATTCCGAACACACTGCCCGACGATATCTATGAGCGCATCATAGAACACCTCGACGGACGCGGCATCCGCATCGCCGTCGACGCGACCAAAAAATCTCCTGCGGCGCGTATTGAAGTATCACCCGTTCCTCATCAAGCCGAACAATCGCGAGGCTCGGCGAGATGTTCGGCGTGACGCTGAAAACAGACGACGAGATCATTGAACACGCAAAACGCCTGCAGGACGAGGGTGCGACGAACGTCCTCATCTCCATGGCGGGTGACGGCGCGATCCTCCTCACAGAGGAAGGCGTATTCTATCGCTCTGCCGCGCCGAAGGGCACCCTCGTCAACTCCGTCGGCGCGGGCGACTCGATGGTCGCGGGCTTCCTCGCGGGCTATATGGAGTCGGACGGCGACTACGAGCGTGCCTTCTACATGGGCGTTGCGACCGGCTCCGCCTCGGCATTCTCGCCGAACCTCGCCACACGCGAGGAGGCTCTCGCGCTGCTGAAAACCATCGAGTGAGGTAATGGTGGCGTGTGTCCTGCGTAAATGAATGTAATCCCATCGTAGCTGTGCAGCCCATGTGGCGTGAGTCCCTACGCAAATGAATGTAATCCCATCGCAGCTGAGCAATACTCCGTAGCAAACTCTAGTGAAGCAAGCGGAAATAAGGGCACGTTCTGCCCCCTGCGGATTTTAACCGTTCAAGCGAAGCGCGTTTGGAATCCGCAGGTATTTAGGCAGATAAGTGCCCGACCGCTTGCGTAACGAGAGTTCTGCGAGGAGTACTGCACAGCAAATTCAACACAATAAAAAAGGAGGGTTTTCCCTTTGCATATCAACGACCTTTTGAAGCCCGAGAGCATTGCCCTCGGCGTCTCCAGCCCCGCCTCCAAGGAGGCAGCCATCCGCCTGCTCGCGGACTGCATGGAAAAGGGCGGAAACCTCAGTGACAAGGAACAGTACGTCAAGGACGTACTCGCACGTGAGGCGCGCGGTACGACAGGCCTCGGCGACGGCATTGCAACGCCGCACGCCAAGAGCGACGGCGTAAAGACAGCAGGGCTCGCCGCCATGACCATCCCCGACGGCATGGACTTTGCCGCGATGGACGGCAACCCGAGCCGCCTCTTCTTTATGATCGCCGCACCGAACGGCGCGAACGATGAGCATCTCACCATCCTCTCCAGCCTTGCGACCATGATTATGGATCCTGACTTCAAGGAAGCACTCATCGCCGCCAAGACCGTCGAGGAGTTCCGCAGCCTCATCGACGCGAAGGAAAACGGCACCTTCACCGCACCAAGTGCGGCAGAGGAGAGCACGGAGGCGCACCTGCCGCCGACCACATCCAGATCCTCGCCGTCACCGCCTGCCCCACGGGCATCGCGCACACCTTTATGGCGGCAGAGAGCCTGGGCAGCACGCGAAGAAAACGCGGCATCTCCATCAAGGTCGAGACGAACGGCTCGGCAGGCGCCAAGAATGTCCTCACACCCGAGGAAATCGCGGCCGCCGACGGCATCATCGTCGCGGCGGACAAGAACGTCGCCATGTCGCGCTTTGACGGACACCGCGTCGTCATCACGAAGGTCGCGGACGGCATCAACAAGGCGGACGAGCTCATCGACCGTGCCCTCGCGGGCTCTGCGCCCATCTATCACGCGAGCGGCGCGGATACGGCAGAGGGGGCGGATGCATCCGAGGAGAGAGCCCTCGGACGCCAGATCTACAAAGCACCTCATGAACGGCGTCTCGCACATGCTCCCGTTTGTCGTCGGCGGCGGTATCCTCATCGCCCTCGCCTTCCTCTTTGACGACTACAGCATCGACCCATCGCATTTCGGCTCGAACACCCCACTCGCCAAATTCTTCATGGATGTCGGCGGTGCATCGTTCGGCTTCATGCTCCCCGTTCTCGCGGGCTTCATCGCCATGTCCATCGCCGACCCCGCCCCGGCCTTGCCGTCGGCTTCGTCGGCGGTGCACTCGCAGGGCGCACACGGCACGGGCTTCCTCGGCGCACTCCTCGCGGGCTTCATCGGCGGCTACGCCGTCAACCTGCTGAAGAAGGGCTTCGCGGGACTTCCCGCCGCACTCGACGGCATCAAGCCCGTTCTGCTCTACCCGTTCTTCGGCATCCTCATCATCGGCTTTATCACCCTCTTCATCATCACGCCGCCCGTTGCCGCCATCAACACATGGATGGTCTCCGACGCTCGGCAGCATGGATCCCTCGGCGCGCGTCTTCATGGGCATCGTCGTCGGCGGTATGATGGCGATCGACATGGGCGGCCCGATCAACAAGGCTGCGTATGTCACGGGCACGGGGCTCCTCGCCTCGGGTGAGTATCACGTCATGGCGGCAGTCATGGCCGGCGGCATGGTTCCGCCGCTCGCGATCGCCCTCGCCACCACCCTCTTTAAGAACCGCTTCACCGAGAGCCAGCGCAAGGCGGGCATCACGAACTACGTCATGGGGCTCTCCTTCATCACGGAGGGTGCCATCCCCTTCGCGGCGGCAGACCCTGTGCGCGTCATCCCCTCGATGGTCGTCGGCTCGGCACTTGCGGGCGCACTCACCATGGTCTTTGACTGCACCCTGCGCGCCCCGCACGGCGGCATCTTCGTCGTCCCGACCATCGGCAACCCGCTCATGTACCTCGTGAGCATCATCATCGGCGCCCTCGTCGGTGCCGTCATTCTGTCGATGCTCAAAAACCGATCAAAGAATAACCCTAGCATTGACATAAAAATCCCGTCACACCGACAAACGGTATGGCGGGATTTTTTATATGGGATCAAAAACGTCCTTAAAAGCAGGCTGTGCATCTGTCCGAGTTCGCGCACCTTCTCAAGAAGAGATTCGACACCTTCGCGATCATTTCAAGCGGCATCTTCTCACGCAGCATATTGAGGATCATGGTGCCCCGCTCCTCATCACGCCCCTCCGCACGCCCCTCCGCACGTCCTTCCGCGCGTCCTTGTTCTCGTCCATCTTCAAACTTCGCCGCTTCGAACAGATCCTGATTCCACTCAAAATTCACCATGTCGATAACCTCCCTCTCGTGTTCTTTCAAAAATACCGCCGCACCGAGATGCTCGGTACAGCGGTATGTTCCGTTTAGAACAGTTCGCCCTCGGCGATGCGACCCATGAGTTCCTTCGACGGGATGAAGAAGAGCTGTCCCTTGAGTGCCGTCGAATACTCGAGCAGACGATCGTCCTGCGTGAACATGTTGATGACCATCTTGCGCGTCACATCCCAGTGGCGTGCATAGCCGATGAGTACGTGCCGCGCACGCCCTCGCCCAGGGTTCGCATAGACGACGTTCATGCGCACGATCTTATGCTCCCTCGTCGTCGCGGTTGTCCTGTGAGATGATATTGTGTGCGCGCGGATCCTTCTCGTCGTCGTCGAGCTCCAGATCGCTGTACTTCCGACGGCCGATGTACTTTTCCTGTACCTCGGTCGGCAGGGCGCGCCACGCATCGAGATCGTGCACATACTTCTGTGCGAAGGCATAGGAGCCATTGATGAAGTCGGGATCCTCCGCGCCGATGATCGCCCACTCCTTTGCCTCCTCGCCCACGGGGTTCTCCGTCCCATCGATAAAGTCGATGATGGCACGTCCCTCGCGATAGTGGAAGCCGTGCGTCTCATCCACAACATCCACGATGGGGCGCAGGAATCCCATGATCTGATCGACGACGAGATAGGTCGTCGAGGCTTCATCCGCGCGCACGTGCAGGAAGAGATCGGCGGGCGTCGTCGGTGCCTGATGATTCTTTCCATTGACGCCCTTGAAATCCTCAAGCTCCTTCGGTTTCTTCGCCCCCGGGAAGAGATACTCCCATGCGCGGTTGCTGAACCCGAAGGTGAGCTTTACCGTCTCCGGTGCAACGCGGATGTTCATCGACCGCTGAATTGCCTCGATACGATCCGCCATGTCGGCGATGATCTCACATTCCTTGTCCCTGTCCTCACGCTTCAACGACAGCATGAGGGAAGATGACGCTCTCCCTGCGTCCTTGAATACGTCCTGCGCCAGATTTGCATTGACTTCCATCATCGTTCCCCTTTCTGCGGCACCCATATCCTATCATCAGTATAATACAGACGTGCCAAGCTGTGCAAGGGACGCACGGAGTATTTCGCTTCTCCATACGCACAGATGGGGCTGTTGCACGAAGTCGCAAATTTCGTGCAACAGCCCTTTCTTTGTGCCCCTTCCACCGCTTGCGCGGTCCCCTTCCCCGTGATAACGGGGAAGCGCTGAGATAACGGATATTAGCTTCCCCGTTTACGGGGAAGTGGCGAGCGCAGCGAGCCGATAGGGGATATGCAACAGCCTCATCGCCATGTTTTATTTTCAGTTTGAATTTGCCGACCTCTGCCATCAGCTCATCGGCAAGATGGGAGAGTGTGCGGCTTGCCGCCGCGATTTCTTCCACGGAGGCTGACTGTTCCTCGGTCGATGCGGAGATCGTCTGCGTTTCATCCGCGCTCTTTTCCGAGATGCGCCGCACGGTGGCAACGCGATCACTCATGCTGCGGCTGCCCTCCGCGATCTCGCGGATGCTCTCGGCGATGGTACGGATCCCCGCAGAGGTTTCTCGATGGAGCTCAGGATCTCGCCGAAGACAGCATCGGCATCCTCGACTGCCTGCTTGCCGCTCGCGACGCTCGCCGTACTCGTATCACCCGCCTGCACGGCATTTTTCATGCCCGCCTCGATCTCGTGGACGAGCTCGGCGATCTGGCGGCTGGAGCTTTCGATTCCTCGGCGAGCTTTCGGACTTCCTCGGCGACAACGGCGAACCCTCTGCCTGCCTCTCCCGCACGCGCCGCCTCGATGGCTGCGTTGAGCGCAAGCAGATTCGTCTGTCCGGCGATGTTCGATATCATCTCGACGATATGGGAAATCTCCTGCGAGTTTTTGGCGAGGGCATTGATGGATGCCTGTACGATCTCTGTGCCGTGTTCGATCTCCGTCATGTGTCCGACGATCATGCTGCACCGATGACCGTCCGCGCTCAACACACGCAACGGTGGTCGCGTCGTCGCCGCGATCTCATCGGCGAGGTGTGCTGCTGTGTCGTACCGCCGGCAATCCCCTGCGCCGTTTCATCCGCATGCGCCGTGTCCTCTGTCTGCTGTACGGCTCCATTGGCGATCTCCGTCACCGCAGATGCCACGGCGTTCGACGCCTCCGCCGACTGATGCGCGGCTGCGGTCAGATCCTCCGATGAGCGAGCGAGGCTCTGGGCGTTCTCCTGTATCTTCGCGAGGAGACCATGCAGGGTCTGTTTCATCTGATTGAATCCCTGCGCGAGCTGCCCGATCTCGTCGGCGAGACTCACGGGAATATCCGCCGCCGATAGGTTCCCGTCATTGATCGTGCGGCACGCCTCGCTGGTCGCACAAGCGGTGCCGCCGTACGCCGGGCAAAGATCACGATGACCGCACCGGCAAGCAGGATTCCGACAAGGGCTGAGCGGCGAGGAGGCCGAGCAGCGCGTTTACCGTGCGTTGATCTCATCGACCGGCACACAGGCCACCACCACCACGTGCGATTCTTCCAGATGGATCGGCTGGGAAATGTCATCGATCTCCTTCCCGCAGTGCTCTGATAGTGTACCATGCGCTCCTGACCGCTCGATACCGTATCCTTGAACGTCTGCACGAGCGCGTCGTCTAGGGCTCTGTCTTCTCCTTGATCCTTTTTGAGAGATTCAGTTTTCCCAACGTCGTCGGCTGATCATGACGCGCAACGACGATGCCGCTCTCATCCGCAACAAAGCGCATAGCCCGTATCGAGCAGTTTCACGTCACCGACGATCTCGGTCAGCGAGGTCGAGGCTGCATCGTCCCGTAGACGATGCCGACCAGCTCCCGCCCTCCAGCACAGGATAGGGCGAGCACACAGATGAGCTTGCCCGTGGTGCCGGAGACAGACGGCGGTGCACGGCTGTTTCGTCTCGCGCACCTTCTTGATGTAGTCACGCGAGGAGCGATCCATATCCTGTCCCGTGTCGCTGAATGCCTGCCCTCCGGCGTCGAAAAGGCAACCATCGCAAAGCTGGCATCTGCGCCTTCAACGCCTGCAGAGCATTGATGCGCTCCTCGCGCGTGCCGTGCGCGATGACCGGACTGCGGAAAGCCCGTCAGATCCGCCTTGCGCTCCACATCGTTGGTGAGCTTCACGGCCGTCATCTCGCCGAACCAGCTCTGCGTTCTCGCTCACACTTTCAAGCAGCTGACCGCGCGCCGTGTAGTAGCCGATGGCAGAAAGAATGATGAAGCTGACCAGAAAGAGCGGCAGCAGTACAACCAGAAACTTCGTTGCGATGTGTTTGATTTGCATGATACTCCCCTTTTCCTGTGGTTCCCGGCAGCTCCCCGTGCTGCCCCCTATACGTGAAACGCCCGACGAGGTCCATCCAGATCCTCAGCCGCACCCTTGAGCTGCTCCCGCCGTCGCGGCAAACGCTGCGAGTGAGGCAGTCTGCTCCTCGACGGACGCCGCCGCATCCTGCGTATGCCCAGCGATCTCCTCCGAGGCCTTGCTGAGGGACGCGGAGGCTGCTGCCACGACCTGTGCGCAGGCGCCGACCATCTCGATGGAGCGATGAGCGCCGGTTGATCCGCTCCTCCCGCACTTGCATAGCGGCGAATCTCATCCATGTGGGCGGCGATGCCCGCGAGGCTCTGCGTGAGCGTCTCTGCCTCCTCATGCTGCTCCCTGCGTGCGCTCGGCTGTCCCCATCACCGCAACGGCGTTAAACTCGACGGCCTTTGCTGTTTTCGATGCTCGCATGCCAGACGGTATCCGCGAGCCCCTGAGGACTCGGTCGAACGACGCCTGTGCTCGTGTAATGAGCTCGCGCAGGTCACTCAGCAAAGCTGTTGAACGAGTGGACGATCTGTCCGATCCATCGCAACGGTCAGCACTGAGCTGCTGAGTGGAGATCCCCCTCTTTGCCCGCCACCTCGTGGAACGAGGCCGTGAAGCGCAAGTGGGCGCAGAATCTGCGCTCGGGATAAAAATGGGATGCGCCGATAACGACGAAGGGAGTGCCAGTATGAGGATAAGCCCCTCAAGCATCTTGGCACGAGCAATGCGTACCACAGACTCGCCTCACCATGAGCACGTACGAGCGCATCGACCTCAGCCGACATAGCGCCACCTCTGCTGGAGACTTTCGCGTTCGCCTCGTGTTTTTGCCGCAGGTGCCCGCGTCCATGACGGCGATCACGTCGTCGCGTGTATGCCTGCCAGCAGCGGCTTGACCTTCTGCATGCTGCCATCACGGCGGCATCCGACGGGGCAGGATGCGAGTCCTCATCCTACTCCAGTCCGTCGCAGGATATGGTCGTACTCCGCGACGCTGCTGCCGCTATCGCGGATGTTCGCCGTCTCCTCCGCCCCGGCAGGGTACAGAGCGCGCCGACAGCCATGCCGGCTGATACGCGCGCATGACTGCAGGCGAGGCGTTCACCGCCGGCGCATACCCTCCGAGCTGTCCAAAGGTGAAAAAGTTCGGACCGACAACGCCGATGATGAGATGAATGGGACAACAAGTGTTGCCTGCAATTTCCCTCGTAGTGTCATAATTTCCCTCTCGTTTCACGAGGAACATTCCCTCGCCCCGTAGACCACAAATCATCTGATCTGAGGGAAGTGATGTTATGACGTAATGGGGGCTGCTGCACCAGTCGAAAACTTCGTGCAGCAGCCCCTAAAATCTCGAGCAGTTGCGTGAGATTGATGTAGGTCTTTGTCTCGGGATGCCGCCGCAAACTAGCCCTGATGTTCCTCCGCTGCCAGCTGAAACGAGCTCAGCCGTTCCATCGTCGCGTGCATGACGCGCCGCGCCGCGCGCTGCCGTTCGGATCGTTGAGCGTCAGGTACTCCCCGTCGCGGGGCGACGCCCCTTTCCTGCGAAGGTGAGATAGAGCGCGATCTGCGGCTCGCTCCGTCACTCTCGTAGAAGATGCCCGCGCGATACACGGCACCGCGCACATACCCCTGTCCGTCGATGCTGGTACGGCGTAACGACGGAAAAATGCAGGTCGAGGAGCTGTGAGATGTCCGTCTTTTTCGGATGTCAAACGATCTCAACGCCCATGCGCCCACCCGATGCGCTCAGTGCGTCCTCGTGCGCGGTCTGCGGCGCAGCGTTGATATGCCCTACGCACGGAGACGATGCGCGCCGTCCGCGAAATACTCGAGCTCGAAAATGAAATACATATCTGCGCCCAGAGGCGGTATGAACGTTTGCGGCCAAAATTCTTCCATACCGCCCGATATGGCGCGCAGCTACTGTGCGCTGGCAATCAGTTCGCAAAGAGATCGACCTGCGCGCGCCGCCGCACGCTGCGTACATCGAAAACGCCGAGGAGCTCGGCGAGCGCCTCGCCTGCGTCGGAGGAATGCCGCCGGAGAGAGGTGCTCTCGCGCACCTCAGGCATCCGCATCGCGGTCACTGACAGCACTGCTCGAAGAACAAAGTATGCAGATGCTCGTCGATCATGCGCGGTTCATCCAGTCGAGAAGTCTCGACCGTCACGCCGCTTCTTCCAGATGCCGCTCCGCCGTCGTCTCCTGGCACGAAAGATACGAATGACCTCCCAGAGCTCCGCAGCGCGCCCCGTTCCTTTGATGGCGAGGCAGCGCGAGATAGGGCGTGCGTCTCCCACCCGGCGCGTCGCGGGCCGGACCGAACTCCGCATGCGCAGCTCGTACTGTCCGCGCGCGACCTTCGCGGGCAGTGGGAGGTTGTCGCGCGTCCGCCTTGTTGATGACGATAGCGTCTGGTGAGCCCCATGATGCCCTTTTACGATGCCCTGCGGTTCGTCACCCGCACCCGCCAGCACAACGAGCAGGAAGAAAATCGAAACCATCGAGGCGCACGGTTGTCTCCGGACCGCCTGAAGCGCCGACCGTCTCGGTGATGATGACGTCGTAGCCTGCCGCCTCGCAGGTGCAGAGTGGCGCATGGTCTCGCTGACTCTTGCGTGCGACGCCGCCGAGAGTACCGCCCGCCGGCGAGGGACGGATGTGAACGCCTCGGGGCGGCGAGGGGCGTTCGGCATGCGCGTCTTGTCGCCGCTGGGGATCGAGCGCTTCGTGACGGAGCTCGTGCCGACGGTGAGGACGGCGACGCGATCGCCCGCACGCCGCATATATTGCCGAACCGCCTGGATCATCGTGGACTTGCCCGCGCCCGGAACGCCGTGATGCCGATGCCGCAGTTGCGTTGCTCGTCACGCGCAGCGAGACGCTGCGGAGGACACGCTGGGCGCGCTTTGAAGTGCTGCTGCTGCTGTTGCTCTCTCTCGATGAGGGTGATCGCACGAGAGAGGCGGCTGCGTGGTCGCCGCGCGCCACACCTCGACGTGAAGCCGTTCCTCGAGAGGTCGAGCTGCGATGGGGGCATGCGCTGCCGTCGGCAGCCTCCGGATCGATGCTTTTGCGCTGACAGTCGGATGCCTTGATGCCCGCGATGCGCCGGCGACGCCTCGTCGTAAACTTCGCGTCCGGCGTCGGCAACCTCCAGTCAGGGCGCCTGGTCGTGGCCTCGCTCCATAATTCCTCCTTCGTCATGATGAAAACGCTGCTCGGTCGAAACTCGGTTCGTTCTACAGAACAGCCCCGTATTCATCGCTCGATTCATCGTCCAGTGCTGCTTCGCTCACCACGCTGCGGCAGTGATCTCCCTGCCCGCTGCGGCAGGGAGGCTTGAGATTGCGTCGTATTGGGCAGTGATCAGAAACTCCTGCCTACCAAGCCTCTCGTTTGATTTTCGAGTAAACGCGTAAACGCGGGTGGAGGAGAGCACATCGTCCAGTAAAGGAATCGCTGATACATATGCCAAGTCCGGCTGATTGGTGCAGATTTTTGTCCGCTGGCGAGACCGTTTTGGCGGCAGTAGCAGTGCTATGTGGAGGACGAGCACAGACAGGGTGCAGAAAAGATCTACTAAGACGTGACGGTGCTGGTTATCAGTGCTCACGCAACTCTTCCTTCGCGCGCGTGCGATAAGG
>BNJS01002464.1_pt1 | contig 33799 bp, 48 predicted proteins | sample 8540461 | NCBI WGS metagenome assembly BNJS01 (sample SAMD00202454, study PRJDB9452) | human saliva metagenome | isolation source: human saliva | place: Japan
ACGGTGATGTCGTCGAGTTCCGGTTTAATGTTTGACCGGCCATGCAGTGCTTTTGGTGCAAAATCAACTTTGACGCCTCAATGGTAGGTGAAATTGAAGTTGTTACCTATCATGAAAGATAAGATATTTTCTGTCGTGATAACGAATGTAGTGACCCCTATTTTCACCAAGTGAGGAGTGGATAATTAATGAACCTTCAGGAGAGGCAAATTAGGAAGCGTCTCATACAGGATTTTGAGCCTTTAATCGATATGGGTGATGTTTCACAGCACAAAGAAACAGAACAAGCGAAGATGAGGGCATCTCGGGCGCTGGCTGCAATGTCGGTGGCAGCAAATGCGAAACTTTCCGCGGAGGAGGCTTGCGCTTCGATCGTTGATGAGTCTGGAGATGCCGGAATTGATGCAGTAGGTATTTCTGTTCTCTCGAGATACTGTTTACCTTATTCAGGCAAAAACTTCCCAAGGAAGTCCGAGTCCCACTGAAGTTTTAAAATTTGTCGAAGGAATTCGTCGAATACTTGACGGAGATTGGGAGTCGCTTGGGGCGAAAGTAAGGAAAAGGCGAGATGAGATTGATGAAGCGCTTGAGAGTTGCAGGGTTGTTGCAATATTTTCGCATCTAGGTGTGGGGGATCCGAATAAAGATGCCACAAAAATTAGTGACCGCTTGGTGAACGACATAAATGCCGCAGGGGAACTACTTGAGTTTCGTTATGAAGGTTTAAAAGAAAACTTTAATCATAGAAATATTGCTAATGGGTTGACGTCCCCAGATTCTGACTTGACGTTCGATCATTGGGTGACACTGAATCATTACCGGTCTGAGATCATGGGGATCGTCAGAGGGAGCAATTGGCTCACCTGGTGGAGTCATTTGAATCAAGAATTTTTGACAAAAACATCAGGTCAATCCTGAAAAAGAACACTGAGACTAATGATTCACTGATGGCGACATTGAGGCTCAGCCCAGGGAATTTCTGGTACTATAACAATGGCATCACAATCGTCGCCAATTCGATCAGTTGTGAGCGGGTTTCTCCCCGGGCGGTTAACGAGACTTTTATCCTTAAAGGCTTGAGTGTGGTGAACGGAGCTCAGACCTGCGGTGCTCTGGCGGAGGCCTTGCGTGAAGGAAGGCCTCTGGATGATGTACGTGTAACTGTTCGTGTTATTGCAACTGAATCAACCGACGACCACCCAGTTGATTTCGAGAAACTAGTCACCCGATACACAAATACCCAGAATCAGGTAACGAGCAGGGAGTTTGTTTCTCTTGATCCATACCAAGAAGAGTTACGTGAAACTCTTCGTTCCGAAAGTATTAACTACAGTTATCGTACAGGCGATGATGTCGATGACGATGATTTTAAGTTCTCTTTTGGTCTAGAAGAGGCTACTCGAGCATTGGCATGTTTCACAAGTGTCGATCATGCAACTCGCGCAAAAAGGGAAATCGGGAGAATGTGGTCGGACATAAAATCCGCACCGTATACTGAGTTATTTTCACGTCAATTGGATGCGGCGGTTATGTATAATGCTGTGCGATTTTGGAGAGCGTTCAATGTTATAATTTCTAGGGTGTCAGAAAACATGGGGTCTCGCGAGAAAAGAATTGCATTAAATTCCAATCATGTGTGCTGCGCCCTTTTGATGGAAAGTTACAGAAGAGATGGAGACTTTTCTCAAATTGAAGCTGATGTCGAGAAATGGCTAGAATCTCAAGAGGAGTTAATTCGAAAGGTGGTCGACAATTGTGTCGAACTGCATGAGCAGATGAACAATGGCGGATACCCTTTGTCTTTCTTTAAGAACCAACAGAAAATTGAGGAATTTGCGCGAAAACTTCGTCGTGTAGTGTTTGAGGGGCAATAATATTTGCCTGTGGACGATAGTTTTGATGTTTGGTGTGCTTGTAGTGAGGTCAGGCTAGGAGGGCGGCGTGGATCTAGGTGCTGGCCGGTTGTAAGGTTGTCGGCCTTGGGTCGATTACTGTTGTGAGCAGTGCAGAAGCAGTGGAGGGTTGCTGGAGGGGTCTTTGTGAAGTTAGTTCACGCTCTTTTTATGTCGGCGTGCCGCGCGGCGCGTAGATTCGACGCATGGATATTCTGGACGTGCTGTGCCATCGTTTTGGGTTGCGTGCCTTGAGGTCTTCGGGTTGGTCGCTCGTGGCGAAGCGGACCCAGGAAGCGATCTTGATCTCCTCTACGAGCTTGCTCAACTACAATTGTCCGGCTGAGAGATCGAGGATATGTCGCAGGATCTTGCTGACCTGTTTGCGCACCCGTCGACTTAGTGTCGTGGAAGGGTCTGTTCCTGCTGGTCCGTGAGTAGGCCCTCGCGGATGTGAGGCGGTTTTATGAGCGTTCTAGTATTTCCATCTGAGAGAGACGTAGAAGGGGCTGCCCGCATCATGCTTTCGCCTCAGAGGCAACAGCGGGTAACAACTTTGAGAATGATTGCGTAAAAGTGAGCGTTCGTGAGGCCGTAGTGAGCACTCCGCCGCCGTCGCCCGGCTCAGGACGATGCCACGACTGGCTGGCCCTCGCTGGGCTGGACTACCACGAAGCCCGGGCCGTGGAAGGCCAGCTGGGAGGACTCGCCTGACCCGCGCTCAATGAGGGAGCCCATCTTGAAGCTGCTCTTGATATGTGGCTGCAGGTTCGCTGACCAGCAGATGCCGCCTACGGGTCAACGAAGGTTGGCTGATGCGAGTTGTCCAGACGCGCAGGCAGCCCGTTACCGGGGCCAGGTACCGTCTCATCCTTCGGTGGTTTCTGGTCGGACCCCAATGAGATTAGGCGGGATATGAGTCATTTCCGGTGCAGGTCGTCTTTGACTTAGCATCAGTGCTGTGGACTCTTGTTATCTTTCCTGGCGGCGGCGTTGATGGCTTCAGAAAGTTCTTCGTAGGCAATCGAGGGGCCTGCAAGTCTCTCCAAGGTTGCCAGGCCGATGGATTCTTGGCCAAGATCCTCTACCGTCCGTTTAGGAAGGACGTGGAAACGCCACTGGGATGCCAGCAGGGGGTTGTACTCCTCGTGGGTGCGCGCCGTCTGGATCGCGAAGACGTACACATCGGCGTTGTAGGTGGGAGTCGGCGTCAGTCCACCCTCTGTGGTCCAGATGCGACTGCGAAGCCCCGTGAACTGAATCGTTGAGAGCTTGTACTGGTCCCACGCCTGGAGATAGGCAGAGGTCTTGACCTCGATCGTGGTCCCGTCCGGCGCCAGAACATCGTAAGGATCCCACTCGATCCGCAGTCCGGTCGAGCCTATCGCCTTCGCCACCAGGAACTCAGCCAGGTAACCGCGGGCATTGTTCATCCGGAGATTGGACAGCGCGAAGCGCCAGAAATCCTCGACCGTCGCATCTGTCCCGGCCACCATCTCCTTGCCTGACAGCGGCGTGGGCTTGGGCGCGCGGATCGGCGGGGGAGTAGTCATGGGGTCAGTGTCTCAACGGGAAGGCTGACCGGCTGCTACCGCGGGTAACGAGCCGTGGGGCGGCAGGTGTCGGTCGTTGGCAGGGAGTAGTGCCGGCGATACGCGAGGGGAGAATGGGCCCGCCTTCGACCCGTGGCCGTGTGTTGCTCATCGCGTAGACTTGGCGCATGAAGACTCTAGACATCGACCGAGCGAGACTGGACGCGCTGTGCCGTCGTTTCGGGGTCGCACGTCTCGATGTCTTCGGGTCGGTCGCTCGTGGTGAAGCCGGTCCTGGAAGCGATGTTGATCTTCTCTACGAGCTTGCCCAGGGACGATCGCTCGGTTGGGAGATCGAGGACCTGTCGCAGGATCTTGCCGACCTGTTCGGGCGCCCTGTTGACTTGGTGTCGCGGAGGGCCCTGCACCCGCTGATCCGTGACCAGGTCCTTGCAGACGCGGAGCCTTTTTATGCCGCGGCCTGAGTATCTCTACCTGAGGGAGATGCGGGAGGCGATATCCCGCATCGTTGCCCTCATTGACGGAGTCCCGGTCGGTGGCGATCTCGAGGACGACTGGGTGAAGGCTGACGCTCTGTCCTGGAACTTCACCATCCTCGGAGAGGCGGCTGCGAAGTTGCCTGAGGAGTTTCGTGCAGGTCATCCGGAAATCGTCTGGCGGCGGCCCATCGGCCTACGCAACCGAGTCGTGCACGGATACTGGTCAATCGACGTCGACATTCTGGTGACGACGGCACGCAACGATCTTCCTGAACTCGGCCGGCAACTTGACGTCCTGCTATCCGGCATGGAGCCGTAACGAAGCGCAAAGCCGGAAGCCAGCTGCGCGCTCCGCCGTCGTCGCCCGGCTCAGGACGATGCCACGACCGGCTGGCCCTCGCTGGGCTGGACCACCACGAAGCCCGGGCCGTGGAAGGCCAGCTGGAAGGACTCGCCCGACCCGCGCCCAATAAGCGAGCCCATCTTGAAACTGCTCTTGATCTGCGGCTGCAGGTTCGCCGACCAGCAGATCGCCGCCTGCGGGTCAACGAAAGTCGGCTGCTGCGAGCAGTCCAGAAGCAGTGGCGGACCATCGGAGGACACGGCCACCACGCCCTGCCCCTGAACCACGAGGTTGAACAGCCCGCCTGCAAGGATCCCGGCATTGCCCAGCATCCTGATGTCATAGCCCAGGTGCGCGTCAAAGGCCAGCAGGGACGGCGTGTTCACCGTGATCGCATCACCCTCCAGCTGGAGCAGGAACACGTTCTGTGCACTACGGGCGAAGAACACCTCACCCTGCCCGGCAACACGCATGAGGTTGCCGCCCTCCCCGGTGGCGGCCTTCTTAATCATGCCGCCCAGGCTCCTTGACCCCTGGTAGGAGAAATCAATGTTCCCCTGGTAGGCGACCATCGCGCCCTGCGCCGCCAGCACCTCCGGCCCCAGGGCCACACGAAGCATCTTGCTGGACTGGACAGTCCAGCGCTGACCGGTCTCCTGCTCACGATTGGCCTGCTCAAAAAGGGGACTGCGCATGGAAGGTACCTCTGTTTCATGGGGCGGGACGGATACGGGGCATTGCCGGCTTCAGTCTACTGACCCGCCCATCCTCGTCGGGCGCGGATCCGCAACGCAATGGGGATCCCTACCCGCACGGGTAGGGATCCCCTCACTCAGCAGCGCTGCGGCTGCCGGCTCTCAGCGCCGTGGCTCAGGCCCTGCGGCGGTAGGCCAACAGCGCACCTCCCGCGATCGCGGCCAGCGCCAGGACGAGCGGGATTCCCACATACGCCCCGGTCCGCGCGAGAGGCGATCCGGAGCCGTCCTGCGCCGGGGCACTCGATGCCGACCCACTCTGTGCCGGGCCACTTGACACCGATCCACTCGGTGTCGGGTCACTCGGCGTCGACTCGTTTGTCGCTGACCCGCTCGGTGTCGACTCACCTGACGCCGACTCACTCGGCGTCGCCTTGCTGGACGCAGAAGGCTTAGGTGTCGCCGACGGCGAGGGCGTGGCCGCCACCGCGGTGTAGGTGTTGGTGAAGGAGGTGTTGACCACCTGGTCCTTCTCAGAGACCGTCACCGTCTGGGCCTCCGGGGCGGCCAGGGTGTAGCCGTCGATCGCGGCTGTCTTGGCGTCCTCGGTGACGGTGCACTGCGTGCCCGTGGGGACCTTCGGCCCGGAGACCGCCTCGCCGTCGGCCTTGGCCTTCAGCGTGCCCTCGGTTCCGTCGGTGCAGGTGTAGGTGAAGGTGAACTCCTTGTCACCGGCCTGCGCGCCCGCCACGGTCTTCGTCACCTGGAAGGTGCCGGTCTGGCGGGCGTAGACGTTGGTGAAGGACAGGGCGGCGTCCTTGTCCGCGATCGTCACGCTCTGCGCCTCAGGAGTCTTCACGTCGTAGCCGTTGACCTGGGCCGACGACGTCTTCTCCGACACCGAGCACGTCGCCCCGACCGGCAGCGCGGGTCCGGACACGGCAGTGCCGTCTCCACGAACCGTCAGCTCGCCCTTCACCTCGCCCTCGACGTCGGAGGTGCAGCTGTACCCGAAGGTGAAGGCCACGTTCTTGTGGGTTTCGGCGCTGTCACCCTCCACCTCCTTCGACACGGTGAAGGTGCTGCGGTTGAGGGTGTAGGTGTTGGTGGCTGAGATGTTGATGGCGGGGTTGTCTCCGCCGAGGACGTCGAAGGTTGCCTTGCCGTCTTGGGCGGGGGTGCCGTTCACGGCCAGGGTGGTTGACAGGCTCGTGGCCTTGACGGGGGCGTCCTTCTCGGTGAGTGTGCACGACCCGGTCGGCACGTCGTTCACGTGTGTGGTCTGGCCGGTCTTGACCACCAGCTGCTTGGGGGAGGCGGTCTTGCCGGTGACCTTGTCGGTGCAGGTGTACTCGAAGGTGAACTCCGCTGGTGCCAGCTTCGCGCCGTCGCCCTGGACCGTCTTGGACACCGAGAAGCCACCGGTCTGGCGGGTGTAGGTGTTGGTCACCGACACGTTCGGGGCCTGGTCCTTCGCGATCGTGGCTGTGGTCGCGGAGTAGGCGGTGGAGACCGCGTAGCCCTCACGCTGGGCCGAGGCGTTGTCCTCGTTCAGGGTGCACACCGTTCCTGTGGGGAGGGTCGGACCGCCCACGGCGCTGCCGTCCATCGGGACATCAAGCGTGCCCTTGGTGCTCTCGGGGTCGTTGCAGGTGTAGCCGACCTTGACGGTCTCACCGGCCTGCGGGGCGTAGTCGCCCTTGACACTCTTGGTGACCGAGAAGGTGCCGGTGTCGCGGGTGTAGGTGTTGGTGGCGGTGACGGCCACGGTCTGGTCCTTGGCGATGGTCACCGAGTCCTGCGACAGGGTCGAGGCCACCGAGTACCCGTCTTTGGCGGCCGACGCGGCGTCCTCCGCCAGGGTGCAGGAGACCCCGGTCGGGATCTTTGAGGAGGACACGGCCGTCCCGTCCCCGGGGACCGTCAGGGTTCCCTGCACGTCGCCGTCGCAGGTGTAGGTGAAGGAGTAGGAGCCATTGGCCGCCCCTTCTGGGCCGCCCTGAACCGACTTGGCGATGGAGAAGGTACCCGTGTCGCGGGTGTAGGCGTTGGTGAAGGGAGTGTTGACCACCTGGTCCTTCTCAGGGGCCGTCACCGTCTGGGCCTCCGGGGCCGCCAGGGTGTAGCCGTCGATCGCGGCTGTCTTGGCGTCCTCGGTGACGGTGCACTGCGTACCCGTGGGGACCTTCGGTCCGGAGACCGCCTCGCCGTCGGCCTTGGCCTTCAGTGTGCCCTCGGTCCCGTCGGTGCAGGTGTAGGTGAAGGTGAACTCCTTGTCACCGGCCTGCGCACCCGTCACGGTCTTCGACACGGTGAAGGTGCTGCGGTTGAGGGTGTAGGTGTTGGTGGCTGAGATGTTGATGGCGGGGTTGTCTCCGCCGAGGACGTCGAAGGTCGCTTTGCCGTCTTGGGCGGGGGTGCCGTTCACGGCCAGGGTGGTTGACAGGCTTGTGGCCTTGACGGGGGCGTCCTTCTCGGTGAGTGTGCACGACCCGGTCGGCACGTCGTTCACGTGTGTGGTCTGGCCGGTCTTGACCACCAGCTGCTTGGGGGAGGCGGTCTTGCCGGTGACCTGGTCGGTGCAGGTGTACTCGAAGGTGAACTCCGCTGGTGCCAGCTTCGCGCCGTCGCCCTGGACCGTCTTGGACACCGAGAAGCCTCCGGTCTGGCGGGTGTAGGTGTTGGTCACCGACACGTTCGGGGCCTGGTCCTTCACGATCGTCGCCGTCGTCGCGGAGTAGGCGGTGGAGACCGCGTAGCCCTCACGCTGGGCCGAGGCGTTGTCCTCGCTCAGGGTGCACACCGTTCCCGTGGGGAAGGTCGGGCCGCCCACGGCACTGCCAGTCCATCGGGACATCGAGCGTGCCCCTTGGTGCTCCTCGGGGTCGTTGCAGGTGTAGCCGACCTTGACGGTCTCACCGGCCTGAGGGGCGTAGTCGCCCTTGACACTCTTCGACACCGAGAACGTACCCGTGTCACGGACGTAGGAATTCGTGAAGGCCGCCGTTGCGACCGGCTCAGCCGGGTCCTTGACGGTGACGGTCTGGGCCTCCGGGGCCGTCAGGGCGTAGCCGTCGATCGCGGCTGTCTTGGCGTCTTCGGTGACGGTGCACTGCGTGCCCGTGGGGACCTTCGGTCCGGAGACCGCCTCGCCGTTGTCCTTGGCCTTCAGCGTGCCCTCGGTTCCGTCGGTGCAGGTGTAGGTGAAGGTGAACTCCTTGTCACCGGCCTGCGCGCCCGCCACGGTCTTCGTCACCTGGAAGGTGCCAGGGCGCCTTGGCGACGTCGGCCGTGTTGTTGAGGGTCACCTGGTCGACACCCGGTCGCCGATCGTCAGAGTGTTGGTCTCTGTCCTTCCGACCGCGAAGACCGGCTTGCCCCAGGCATACCCCGAAGGGCAGGGAGATGCCTGGCCGATGTCCTCGGACAGGGGTGACGACGGTTCCGCGGGGAAGGTGCCCTGGAAGGTGTTGGTCTTGCCGATACTGATGTTGAGGACGGCCGTGCCGGAGAGACCATCGGCGTTGAGCGTACCGGGGCCTGCCAGCCGGCGTATCCGCTGGCAGGGGCCGGGCAGCACGTAATCGACCTTGACCGGCAGGGTCGTGTTTGCGACGTCGACGGCGTCAGGGCCGCACCGCCCAGGGTCTTGGAGACCTCGAAAGCCGCCGAAACCGGGGGCCATGTCCACGGTCACCTTGAACGAGTCGGCGTAGCTACGGGTGAACTCGCCATGAGCCTCGGAGTGGTTGAGCGAGGCGGCGTTGGTGTACTGCGCGCCGGCGATGGCCTTGCCGTTCTGCGGGGTGAATGTCACCGGGTAGGAGATCCTGTAGTTGGACTCAGGAGCAAAGGGGCCCGTCACCTTGATCGTGGCGACCTGCCCCTGGATGTCCACATCCAGGTCGAAGTCTCCGTACTTCGAGCTCAGGTCCTTGCCCGCCGCGCTGGTCAGGGACACCCCGGAGATGCCGGGCTCGGCGGCGCTGTTGCGCAGCCCGAGGTACCACTTGTTCTTGTCCCCGCTGAAGGCCATGCCCGAGCCGAGCGTATCCGTGATGGTAATGGTCTCACGGGTCTGACCGTCCGAGGCGATCGGGCTGTCCCCCTTGGCCAGCTGCTCCTTGATGTAGTCCGAGCCGAAGTTGACCTCCCACGTCATGGTGGAGGAGGCCGACGTGATGACCGAGGAGACCTTGCTGAACTTGAGAGCCGTGTAGCTCCGTGCAGCGGGCCCTTGATGCCGCCGGCGCCGGGCAGGCGGACGCTCACCTTCTGGCTGCCGTTGACGGTCATATCCACTGACTGGGCCGTCGTGGCCTGGGTGATGAGGAGCAGTGCCTGGCCCGAGCCCTTGAAATCCTTGAATCCCGCTGCCTTGAGCTCTTCAACCTTGTCGCCGAAGGTGCACTCCATGGTCTTTTCCGTCAACTTGCACGCACCCACCTCGGTGGGACGTGCCCGTTGTAAAGGAAGGTTGAGGGGACGGTTTTCGGGCTCTCCAGGTTCTTGAAATTGGCGCCGAGGTCGATGGAGAAGAGTCCCCGGGTTGACGGTGGTCTTGGTGGCATCCCACGTGAGGGACAGCTTAGCCACGTCCTGCGTCGTGAGGCCCTCTGATGGGAAGTCGTTGCCGCTGCGGTCCGACTTGACCAGAGCGAGACCAGACAGATTGATGTCGGCGTTGACGGCGGCTTGGGCCTGCAAGGGCACGATCATGCTCGCAAGCGAGTGTCAGGAGGGCGAGCCAGGCGGCCGTCGACTGCCCCCTAGACGCGGTGCGTCTGCGATCGGCAGGAACCTGCATGCATACATCCTCTTCACTAGGGATCGGCGGTCTGGGGATGACCGTGAGTAACTGGTGAATCGTATCGTGAGAGGAAAATTCAGAACAAGGTTTTGTGGTGTGCCTGACGAGGGGCTTTGGGGATGTTATAAGAATGTCATAGAAATGTTGCGAAAAAGATATCTTTGAGGGCTGCTCGAAAAAGTGCTTTCACCCTATGTCTTCGTTGCGATTCGGGGGTGCCTGCATGTGTGGAGTGAGTGTTCGTGTTTGTTTAGTTCTGGAGGGCGCTTACCTTACTCGTGAATGAGTTTTCGAGGTATAGGTCTTGCTTTGTGTCGAGAAATGTCGGTGTCGCTGTTCTGATGCCTTGATAAATGGGGGGAGTGGTTTCTGGAGGCATTCAAGGAGCGGTGGGGTAATTTCGTCTGACGTTGAAGCTGTGGTGCGATTTCCCTCGTCCATTTGCCTCACTCATGATGTGGCCTCTGAGCCTGAGTCGCTCTCGTGCTCGCCGGCGAGTACGAGAACTCGCGGGAGGTCGCTCGCTGATTCGGTCGCCTAAGAACGTCCATCGCCCCCTGGCGCCTGCGAACGTAGTCTCGCGCCTCCTGATCTCATCAGCGTGGCCGCCACAGGGTGGTGGTGTCCAAATCGGTGACAAAGGAGCCCCGGTGTCGCCAGGTCGGCAGAAGAAACGTTGGAATCATGCGGTTTCTTCTTGTCGGTTCTGCCCCGTTCCAGACCTTTGTCACCAATTTGGACACCGACAGGTGGCTCGTTCGTGAGGGCGGAGGTCCGCTGGGCGCCTACACCGGCGCCGGGTCCACCTGCGCTCGATCCGCGCCAGCTCACCTCACCGGACGTGAGCAGAGGTGACGCACGCGAATCGAGTATCACCAGGGGAGCTGAAGGAAGCGTCTGTAGGCTGCGCCGGGCCCGGCTCTGGGGGTAAACCTGGTTGAGCCCCGGAACTACTGAGCCTCTCTCCCGGGCCGGCCGCAGTCAGCTCGGACTCAGTGCAGGAAGGGAAGCCGGCAGCCTCATGACCATCGATATGATCGTCGCACTCATTGGCGCCTCAGTTGTCGCCTACACGATCGCCAACAGGTTCCGCCTCATCGCCCCGGTACTCCTCATCGCCGCTGGCGTGGGGGTGGCTTTCCTTCCGTTTGGGGAGGAGATGCACCTGCCCAGCACCGTGGTTCTCACGATCTTCCTGCCGATCCTCCTGTACTGGGAGTCGCTGTCAGTCTCCCTCAACCGCATGCGCCGAAGCCTGCGCGGCATCATCCTCAGCGCTACGGTCCTCGTTGCCATCACGGCGGCCCTCATCACCCCTGATCGGCGTCCTCACGGGGCTGAGCGTGGGTGCCGCGCTCCTCATCGGGGCCTGCCTCGGCCCCACTGACGCCACCGCCGTCTCCAGCCTGGGACGCGGTATCAACCCCAACGGTCGCACCGTCCTTCAGGCCGAGTCGCTTCTCAACGACGGCACCGCCCTGGTCATCTTCGCCATCGCCCTCCAAGCTGCGCAAGACTCCTCCGGCGTCACCGCCGGCCTTGTCGCACACCAGCTCCTTCTGTCCTTCGGGGGAGGCATCGGTGCAGGAGTCCTCGTCGGTGCGGCAGTCACGAAGATCGGCATCCGGGTCCGCACCATCACCGACGACCCCATGCTGGCGACGATCACCGCCCTGGCCACCCCGTTCCTCACCTTCTTCGTCGCCGAGGAGGTCGGCGGCTCGGGCGTGCTCGCCGTCGTCACCTGCGGCATCGTCATCTCCCGCTTCGCCGCCCCGCACATGTCTCTCGGCTCGCGAGTCCTCGGCATCCCCTTCTGGACGATCCTCACCCTACATCCTCAACACCATTCTCTTCGTCATGGTGGGGGTGGCGCTCCCCGGAATCGTCGCTGAGCTCCCTCACGCCGACCTCACGCGCGGCCTCATCCTCATCCCCATCATCTACATCGCCATGGTGGCGGGGAGGTTCGCAGGCCAGCACCTCATCATCTACTCCATCCGTGCCCTTGATCGCCGCCCCGAGCAGCGCCTGCGCCGCACCAATATCCGTGGTCGCATCGTCTCCACGGTCGCCGGCTTCCGCGGCGGGATCTCACTGGCGATGGCACTGTCCATCCCGACCTCCTTCGACGGCGCCGCGTACACCGAGCGCAACCTCATCATCCTCGTCGTTGCCGGCGCGACCCTCCTGTCCCTCCTCATTCAGGGCGTTGCCCTGCCCTACGTGGTCCGTTGGGCCAATGCCAGGCCCTCGGCCGGTGCGCAGACCGCTGAGTCAGTCGAGTCGCAGGAGACCGAGGCCCTCGCCGACATCCTCGCCGACACCATCGGTCAGCTCGATGCCATCGCGGAGCGCGCGGGCGTCGACGACGCCGCAGCCATCGAGGCGGTGCGCGCCGACTACGCACGTCGTCACAGCTCCGTGAGCAACGTCAGCGCAGAGGAGGAGGCACGCGTCTACGGCGATCAGGAGAGCGCGCTGAGGCTCGCCGTCATCGAGCACCTGCGCGAGCGCGTACACAGCCTGCGCTTCGCCGGCCGCATCGACGACTCCACCGCCTCGCGAGTCAACCGGCGCTTCGACGCCGAGACCCTCCACATCAACGGCCCCCTCGACGTCGAGTGAGTCGTGGGTGAAGACGGAGGACGGCAGCGAGGAGGTGGGGTGCCGGCGCGCCCCACCTCCTCATTCACCGGCTAGTCCATGGAGTGGACCTGCAGGTAGTCGACGTCGAACTGCGCTTCCTTGAAGTTCCTGGTGTCCAGCTGTCCCCAGTAGTCGTTCCCCGTCTGCGTAATGAGAAGGAGGTGGTAGGGGATGTTGGCGCCGAAGCAGCGATCGAAGGCGTGCTGGTTGCGGCTGGTTCGCGGTACCTGTGGAATCGCTGGTTGTCGAAGAAGAACGTGATGCGTTCCGGAGTCTTCTCCATCCGGTAGGTGTGCCACCTAGTCAGGTCCGGCTTGTTGCTGACCTCCTTGCCGCTCTTGTTGCCCCCGGACAGATCGAAGTGGACCGTCGACTCAGCGATTCCTTTGGCTTTGCCGCCCCCGTAGGTCTCGACAATGTCGATCTCTCCGCTAGTCGCGCCCTGTCCGGCCCTCAGCCAGACTCCAGCCCACAGGCCGAGGTTCTGCTGAGGGAAGCGCGCCCGTACTTCGACGGCGCCATAGACGAAGGAGAAGAGCCCTTCGGTGGTCAGCCACGCCTCGTCGACGCGGCGAACGGTCTTGCCCGTGTCGTACCTGTTCTGCCAGCCGGTCTTGGGGGTTGAGCGCTTGCGCCAGAACAGGTGGCCGGCTCGCCACTCACGCTGTGGCTGTCATGCGTGATGACCCCAGTCGTAGTCCGTGTACGTGTCGCCCCTGGGCTCCTTCTCCCGCCACCGTGCGGTGCTGAAATCTGAGCCATCCGTGAACTGCTCATCGAAGATCAGAGTGCTGAAGGAACGTGATGGAGTGCTTGCGAACGCTGCGGTGGGTGCGAGTGCACCTGCGGCTGTGGCTCCGGCACCCAGTCCGAGGGTGGCGATCAGTGAACGTCGTGTCAAAGGGCTCATTGTTCTCCTTCTACAAGATACATGAGTGGTATTTCCGGTTGGCATCTGATTTATTCCTGGCGTCGCCCCCTTGTGTTGCCAGCACGTACGCATCTTGTGAGCGCTCGCCTGGAGTCGTCGTATCGCCACGCAGAAGGTGCTCTGCGATTGTTGTTATCCTACAAGTCAATTAATCGCTCGTCCCATGAACGGGATGCTTGTTGTGGGCAATCTGAGAACGGCCTTATTGGTGCGGAAACACGCAGTGAGGGGTGGGACGCGCCGGCGCGCAAGCCTGAGCTCGTAGTGGCTCTGCAGGTTCATCCAGAGCTCAGCAGATGTGCCGAAGTACTTGGCCAGTCGTACAGCGGTGTCCGCGGTGATGCTGCGCTTGCCGTGCACGATCTCGTTGATACGGTGCGGGGGTGCGCCGATGGCCGTGGCGAGCTTGTTCTGAGTGATCCCGAACCCCTCGATGAAGTCCTCCAGGAGGACCTCGCCCGGGTGAATCGGGTCGATTCGGTCAGCATCAGTGGTAGTCGGCGAGCTCGACATCATCCGCCCCTCCTCATCAGTGCTGGTCCTCTCGTAGGAAGTGCCCCCGGTGGCCACTGCTGAGGTCGTTGAGGCGCGGCAGGTGGCTGTTCGAGCCGCCTCAAGGAGGGAGAGAGTCTGCAACCTCTTTCTCCCAGATGGTACCGTATTCTGGTACCAATGGAGAAAGGAGGTGTTCTCGTGTCCATCAGTGCAAGCGAGGCGCGCAAGACGTTGTACCCGCTCATCGAGCGAGTCAACGCCGATCATGACGCTGTTGAGATCGTGTCGCGTAAGGGCCGTGCTGTTCTTATGCCCGCCGACGAGTACGCCGCTTGGCAGGAGACTGCGTACCTGTTCCGATCACCTGAGAACGCACGACGCCTTCTTGATGCGTATGACCGGGCTCGTGCGGGCCAGACGGAGATGCATGACCTCGACCGGGAGGACTGATGCGTCTCGTATGGGACCCGTCCGCTTGGGAGGACTATAGGCACTGGCAGAAGGCGGACCGCCGGATCCTCAAACGGGTTAACACGCTCATCGATGCGGCCCTTCGTGATCCCTTCGCCGGCATTGGTAAACCCGAGCAGCTCAAGTACGGCGCCTCAGGCGCGTGGTCTCGAAGGATCACCGACGAACATCGCCTCGTGTACCTCGTTGCTGGCGACGACCTGGTGATTCTCCAGGCTCGCTACCACTACTAATAGTGAAGGTGACCGTCTCACCGATGAGTGCAGCAGTCGACTGCTGACCGCCAGGTAAACAGGTCTACATGGGCTCGATCTGTGCGAGGTCAGTTCTCCGAATGCGAGCAGAGGTCACGCACGCAGATCTCCCTACCCTGCGGCCTGCCGGCACCCGGTGTCGAGCCCGGTCCCCCGGTTGGGCTGCTCCACTGAGGCGGTCAGCGTCGCCGCCGCGCAGGACGGCACTGAGGGGTGGGACGCGCCTGCGCCCCACCTCAGTCAGTGCTCAGAGCCGGGTCGAGCCGGCTCATCGCGTGTTCAGTTCTTCGTGCGACGAGCCCGCAGAAGCAGGGTACCCGCCGACAACCGCGACACCCGCAAGGCCCAGGACAAGCAGCGCGTTGGTCTCGTCCGAGACAGCTGCGCCCGGTCTTCGCCGCGTAGTTTGGCGAAGCGCTCGGCGCACTGGCGCCACCGGTCGGCTGTGCCATGGTGCCGTCAGTCGGCCGATCAATCTCATCGGGCCCATGCCCGGCTTCGACGTCGCCGCCGCGTTCCGGCTCGGTGCCGGGCTCGCACTGACGTCGGCCGCCCCGACTGCGTCGGCACCGCGGTCGCCCCGGGTCACCACTGACGGCGCCCGACCCGTCGCGCCCGGCGCGGGAGCCGAGCTCGGCTGCGGAGCCGGATTCTCCGACGGCGCAGCACTGGGCTGCGTGCTCGGCGCTTGCGTGGGCTCAGCAGAAGGCTCCGCCGTCGGGGTCTGCGTCGGCTCGGTCGCCGGAGCGGATGACGTCTCCGGTGCAGGCGCAGCGGTCGGTCCAGCGCTCGGCTCAGGCGCAGAGGACGGCCTGCAGGGTCGGCGTGGGTTCAGTGCTCGGAGCGGTCGAGGGTTCCGGCGCCGGGGCGCTGCTCGGCTCGGGCGCTGCGCTCGGCTCGGGCGCAGAGGACTGCTCAGGGGCCGGCGTGGGCGCTGCACTCGGCGCGGCCGACGGCGTCGGCGACGGGGCCTGGCTCGGCCCGGCTGCTTCTGCCGCACCGCTCGCCGAGCCAGTTCATTGAAGTTGCGGTACCAGATGCCTCCGTAGCTCGCTCCCTCACTGGCGTCCTCACTGAGCAGGCCGATGCTGCCGTCGGACTGCACCGCGATCGTCGTGTAGCCGACGAAGGGCTCGTGGAAGACCTTGCTGGTCGTCCAGGAGGCGCCGTCGTCGCAGGACATTGAGATGGTGCTGCGGTCACGCGACCACGGTCGCGGGTTCGGCGAGTGGCTCAGCAGCAGCACCTGGCGCGCGGGTCGTCGGGGGCAGCGTTCGGGAAGGCCCGGATGATCTGGGCGTTGTCCACCGAGTCGGGCAGGTTCTCATCGGACACCGGCTCGCTCCAGGTCTGCCCCTCCGTCGGTGGACCGGGCCACCTGCGGAAGCCGGAGCCGTCCGAGACGCGCGAGTTGGAGCATGAGGGAGCCGTCGGAGAGCTCAACGACCTTGTTCTCATCCATGCCGGTCCCGGTCGGCTGACCGGCCCTGCCAGGTCTTCCCGTGGTCGTCGGAGTAGACCGAGACCGCTCTGCACCAGCCGCCGGCGGTCCTGATCGTGTACTGTTGCACCAGGCGCCCGGCGTGAGGGCCGTGCTGAATCTGGATGCCCTGGCCCGAGGCCGCGAAACGCGCGGTCCAGGGATTGTCCTTCGTGATGTCCGCGGTGATCGTGCGGTGCGTCCAGGTCCAGCCGTTGTCCGTGGAGGTCGACACTCCGCCTGATGATGCCCCGGTTCTCAGGGTCGGTGCCGGCGCTCGAGCCGCCCCAGCCCTGGTCGTAGGACTTGACGTGGAAGGAAGATCGTGCCCGTCTGGTGGTCGACGACATAGCTCGGGTCGGAGTATCCGACCTTCTTGCCGGTCTCCGTGCCCTGGTGGATGTAGGTGGGCGTCGACCAGGTCTTGCCGCCGTCGGTGAGCGGCGCTGGACGATGTGGTTCGCTGGGGGCGTCGCTGCCGCCGTTGCCGTTGTCTTCGGTCGCTCGTCGTAGGAGACGAGCAGATCCTCGCTGGGGGCGGTGGTGATCGCCGGGATGCGGTAGTTGTCGGTGGCCGTGTTGGCGGCCAGGTGCTGGGCCTGGCTCATCGAGGCCGGAAGGTCCGTGCTCGCGTCGGACGCAGGGGCGGGCTCGGCCTGCGGGTGGTTGCCGACGACGCTGATCGGGTTGCCGGTGGCGGTGAGCGTCTGGAGGGCGGTGCCGTCGGTGCCGGTCGCCGTCAGGGTGATCGACGGCGTCCACCGGCCGGCGTCGACGTCGGCCTGCGTGATCGTGTGGGTGAGCGGCTTGCAGTTGTAGACCGCACCGTTGCCCGGCTTGAGGTTGCCCCAGTGGCACTGGCGGGCCAGGTCGTCGAAGGAGGAGCCGGTGGCGGCGACGTTGATCGTCTTGTCCGACACCGAGCGGATGCGCACCGTGTAGCTGACGGTGTCGCCCAGCTTGTAGGTCTCCTGGTTCGACGACGGCGTGAAGGACTCGACCCGCAGTGAGGTGGGCTTGACCGGGCTCGTCGCACCGCTGATCGTCTCCGGGGTGCTGAGGGCCGGGCCGGCGTACTCCACGGCCTTGACCTCGTAGGCGATCTGCGGGGTGAAGCCGCCGGCCTTGAGGTCTTCGGCGGTCACCGTGTGCGTGGCCAGACCGGAGCAGTCGGTCTTGGTCGTCCCGGCGGGGACATTGCGCCAGCGGCACTTGGAGACGTTCCCGGACAGGTTCGTCGAGGCCGGGGCGTAGGAGTGGGCCTCGCCGCTGGCGTTGGTGAGGGTGATGTTGAAGGTCATAACGTCGCCGACGGAGTAGAGGCCGTCCGTGGGCGCGTTCACCTGAGTGATGGTGACGTCCGCCAGGCCGTCAGTCGTGGGGGTGGCGTGCACCGGGGGTGCCGCGGCGATCAGACCGGTGGCGGCCAACGGCAGGGAACCCAGGAGGGCGGGCAGGCACCTCCGGGAGAAGGGACTGAGGGATGTCATAGATGTTCCGTTCTAAAAGACGAGGCAGCCTTGCCTGTGTCAGGAAAAATGTTGACGACAGATGTCAGATGACTTGCGATAAGGTAACGGAAGATCTCAGTTCTGCAAAGTCGGGTGAGTTGCAGGATACCTGTCGCTCGCTCTGTGGTATCTGGGGCGCCCCGATGTGGTGTGTCGAGCGGCGGTGGGTCAGGGCCAGCGGGCAGTGCCGTGCCGGCGGCGTCGTACGCCCGCGGGTCCCACTGCGGCTTCCAGTGCGGGCGGGCTGCTGAGCGACTGGCCCCCGCACCCACGCCTGTGAGAGGCCTCTGCCGTTGTGCAGTGGGTCGTTCCCCTGGTCAGCGACATCATCCGCCCGGCTGCCGCAGGCGACTTTCGCCCCCGGATCATCCACGGACGGGAGCAGGGCGCCCGTGCTCGCAGCAGTCGGCGCGGCTCCCGGCGCCTACCACCAGGGAGCCACTGGCAAGGCAACGGACGGCTCGGGGTGTGCTGCTCGGCTTTGGAGCTGCCTGCCATTTCGTGTGCACCGCCCCTCGGGTCAGGGAGATTCTGTGTCGCGTAGGGGGTCGGAGTCTTCAGGGTAGAATGTCAATTCCTGCTTCGGTCCTGAGGCGACCTGCGGTACGCGATCGCCGACGAGTTCGAATAAGGAAGTGAGCATGCGGATGTTCTGACGCAAGTCGGCAGTATTCTTGCCGTCTCGGACCGCATATGAGACCCTCATTGTCAGGACATGTCCGTCGGGGTAGCCCAAGCGAGTAGTGGTCCCGAAGTGTTGTTCTCGTAAGCGAATCCCTGACCTTCCACGTTGCTGGAAGAAATCTCTTCCACTTCCTTGTTCTGCATGGCTCGGTCGAACGGGACGGTGGCTACGTCTTCGCCGAAGTCCTCTACGGTGCGCCCCTGGTAGTGGATTTCAATTTTGGAGAAGGCAGTATCGTCGGGGAAGTATATTCTGCAGTGAAGAGTGGGAGAGTCGTCTCTTTGTTGTGGGGCCGGTCAGCGGGGGCCGGGTGCTCGTAGGCGAATTTCGTGAGTTGGGAGGCGGTTACTTCTTCAATTCGCTGCGCATCCACAGGTCGCATACGTCAACATCACTTTTTACGGCACTAGTGATGGAGGCTGGTGCGCTGGTTTTTGCTTGTTGTGCCGCATCCGCTGAGAGTGAGTGAGAGGCCAACCGCGAGTGATGCGACAATTAAGGAGGCGTTTTTCCGGCAGTTGTATTTGACTTCACCTGTTTCCCTCAGTCGTGCCGCGATGGCAGGAGTCGGCGCGAATTTCTTGAAGCTCGTTGTTTAACGTATCTGAACTTGGATCTCTTTGGGTGTGGAGGTGTATTCGGGTCGTGATCAGGGTGGACGCGCAGTGCTGCCCACCGAGCACTTCAGGCGCCTTTTGGATGGCCGGTCTGAGATATCAGGGAGCCTCAGTCAGGAAGTCGCGCAGGATGGTGTCCATCTGCTCGGCCTCAATGAGGAAGCCGTCATGCCCGTGCAGGGATCTGATCGTCTCGCGCCTCGCGCCGGGGATGCCCTCGGCCAGCTCCTCGGCCTGGTCGGGCAGGAAGAGCCGGTCGGAGTCCACATCCACGACGAGCGTGCGCGCCTGCACGGTCGCCAGCGCCGCCTCGATGCCTCCGCGTCCCGTGCCGACGTCGTGCACCATCATCGAGTGGGTGACGATGAGGTAGGTGTTGGCGTCGAATCGCGCCAGCAGCTTGCCGGCGTGATAGTCCAGGTAGGACTCCACCTGGTAGCGCCCGCCCACCGCCGGGTCTTCCTCGCCCTGGTGACGCCGCCCGAAACGCTCATCCAGCTCGGCGGCACTGCGGTAGGTCGTGTGTGCCAGAGCCCGCGCCAGGCCGAGCCCCCGCACCGGCCCCACCGAGTGGGAGTAGTAGACGCCGTCGAAGAAGAAGGGGTCGGCCACGATCGCCAGCTCCTGCAGGTGACACCAGGCCAGCTGGTCGGCGGTCGTCGAGGCGCCCGTGGCCACCAGCGCCAGGTTGCGCACCCTGCTGCGGGTGGTGACCCCCACTCGATCGCCCGGTGCTCGCCCAGCGACGCCCCGATGACCAGGTGGAAGACCTCGATCCTCAGGGCGTCGGCCAGGCGCGACTCTGGCCCCGACGGCGTCGCGCGTGGTCAGCCACGGAAGCGCGACCCCAGGGGCGCCCGTCCGGCGCCGTCGACGACGGGCCTGTCGAACCCCTGGCAGCCGCCCAGGATGTTGGCCGCCACCACGAAGTAGCGCTCGGTGTCGATGGCCCGCCCGGGCCCGACCAGGTCCGACCACCAGCCCGGCGTCGGGTGCCCGCCCCGCCTCACCGGTGACGTGGGAGTCGCCGGTCAGCGGTGCAGTACGAGGACCGCGTCTGTCGCGCTGCGGACTCAGCTCCCCCAGGTCTCGAAGGCCAGGACCGTGTTCGGCAGGGACTCCCGACCCAGGGCAGGTCCCCGATCTCCAGGAACCGACGGCGCCGTCACTGCCGCCGCCAGGCGCCCGTGGGGAGCCGGCCTGCGGTCCACCAGCTTGGAGGAGGCCGTCCCCACGCCGAAGGCGGCCGGCTCAGTCTCGGTACTGCCGCTGGAGACGGGGTAGGAGGAGGACGTGTCGCACTCATGGCATGCCGCTCAGGCCCCCGGCCGCCGCGCTCGCGTCGCCCGCCCCGACGGCCCGAGCGCGGCCAGGCCTCGCCGAGGTCGGCCAGGATGTCGTCGATGTCTCGATCCCCGACGCTCAGGCGCACGGTCCCGGCGCGATCCCGGCCGCGCTGCCGGCGTCGTCGAGCTGGGAGTGTCGTGGTGGCCGGGTGGATCGCCAGCGAGCGCACGTCCCCGATGTTGGGCTGCGTGGAGAACAGACTCAGGGCATCGATGAAGGCCGCCCCCGGCCTCACGCCCGCCGGCCAGGTCGAAGGTGACGATCGAGCCCGCCCCGCGTGGGCAGCACTTGCGGTGCAGCTCGTAGTAAGGGCTTGAGGCGAGCCCCGAGTAACGCACCGAGGCGACGTCGTCGCGCCCTCGAGCCACGTGGCCACCGCCAGGCGTTGTCCACGTGCCGCTCCATGCGCAGCGAGAGCGTCTCGATGCCCCGGGCGATGAGGAAGGCCGAGTGCGGCGCCAGCGCGAAGCCGAGGTCGCGCTGGCCCTCGGCGCGCGCCTTGAGGATGAAGGCCAGGTTCGCGCCCAGCGGCTGCCCACCCCCAGGTCCCGGGCGTAGACCAGGCCGTGATAGGACTCGTCGGGCGTGTTGAAGCTCGGGAAGCGCTCGGGCTGGGCTGCGAAGTCGAAGCCGCCCGAGTCCACGATCACGCCCGCCACGGACGAGCCGTGCCCGCCCAGGAACTTCGTCGCCGAGGCCACCACGATGTCGGCGCCCCACTGAAGGGGCGGGTCAGGAACGGCGAGGCCACCGTGCTGTCCACGACCAGCGGGATGCCCAGCCCGTGCGCGGCCGCCGAGATCGCCTCGATGTCGAGGATGTCGCCGCGCGGGTTGGGGATCGTCTCCCGAAGAAGGCGATGGTGCGCCTGTCGGCCAGCGCCGCCCAGGCGGCCGGGTCACCGGTCGTCCACGAGCGCGCCCGATGCCCAGCCGCGGCAGGGTGTGGGTGAGCAGGTCGTGGTGCCGCCGCACAGTGAGGGGAGGCCACGATGTTGTCGCCTGCCCCGCCCAGCGTCACGAGGGCGAGGGTCGGGCCGCCTGCTCTCGACGACGTCAGCAGCGCCCCGACGCCGCCCTCCAGCGCCGCGATCCGCCGCTCGACGATGTCATCGGGGTTAGTCAGGCGCGTAGATCGGGCCCAGGTCGCTCAGGGCGAAGCGGGCGGCCGCCTGCTCGGCCGACCCGAAGACGTAGGAGGAGGTCTGGCAGATCGGGATGGCCCTGAGCGTGGGCGGGTTCGGACATCGGGTCGTGCCCGGCCTGGACCCTGCTTTGGTCTCGAAGCGCCACCCAGCCGGACTGGTGGGGAGGGATCGGATCGGCGTCCTGGGGGCGGCCCGATCGGGGGTGGTGGGGTGCTGGTCGGTCATGAGGACCCTTAGGCGGTTCCCGGTGACCGGCGGCGATATCAGTGCCACGAGCGGTGCCTGCGTCGCGCCTGCGGTTGCGGCGCGCGTGTGGACGGCTGCCTGAGCCCGCTGCGCCTGGCGTCGGAGCCGGCCCGGCAGCTGGAGGGAGCGAGGCGTCGTGGCGCTGAGTCGTCCGCCGTCACCGTCTTTCTGCAACTTCTGCGATGGTGCGGGTGAGGCGGGACGCGCACGTGGGCCGACGGCGGCGTGCGCGTCAGCTGCGCATTCGCCCCGTAGTGGGGGTGTCCGGCCGAAGGGCCTCAGGACGACGGAACATGCTCCGACTTTAGCGGTTTCTCCGCGGTGGTCCAAACGCGTGTCCGCGATGTGGCTGCACAGAGGCTCGACGCGGGTGCGGCTCGGTCCGGCGTCCCGTTGCCGAGGGCTGTGCCGCGGTGTTCGAGGACCTTTCGCAAACGACGAGCCGGCCGTTTAAACCCTTTATTGACCCTGCACAAACGGTCATTTGTGCCGGATGTCATATCGGTCACAGCCCTATGACGGCGGCCCGGAGTCCTGTCAGCGCAAGCGCAATCCGCCAACTACAGGGATGTGTTACGATTGTGAATAGGTGAATTTTTGTTTTCAGATGAGACCAAAGCGACTAGTGTGGTTTTGTCGCATCCGGCTGACGCTGTCTGCCGTCTCGTCCCTCATCCACCTGCGCCCCTGTGATCTCGCGGAACGGATTCCGACGGTGGACCGGGCGCCGGTCCCCGGGTGAGGCGTCATCCTCACGTTCAGCCCCATCACGACGGAGAAACCCCTGTGATCCCGATCCCTCCAAGACGACACGGACACGGTGTCGTCGCCACCGCAGTCGTGGCCCTGGCATGCACCCTGGCACCGTCGGTGCTGGCCGACCCCGTGGACCAGAGCGACATTGATCGCTCCAAGGCCTCCGAGCGCTCGACCTCCACCTCCATCGCCTCCCTGAGGCCCAGCTCGCCCAGGAGAGCAGCAACCCGAAGATGCTCAGATCCAGGCTCAGGTCGCCAACGAGGACCACCTGGCCGCCGTCGATGAGTTCAACACGGCCACCAAGGACGCGCAGACCGCCCAGGCCAACGCCGACGCCGCCGCCTCCAGCACCGCATCCGCCCGTGCCGACCTCGGCTCGATCGTCGTCCAGACCTACCAGGAGAGCGGCAACCCGCTCGACCCGCTCACCCCCTACCTCACCAGCGAGTCGCTGGCGGACCTGGCTGACGCCGACGTCGCCCTGACCCGTGCCGGCGAGAAGAACAACGCCAAGGTCCAGAACGTCGAGGCCCTCGAGACGGTGGCCACGAGCATGCAGGCCATCGCCGATCAGAAGGTCAAGGCCAAGGAGGACGCCAAGACCTCCGCCGCGACCGCCAAGTCCGACGCAGAGACCGCTGCCGGCGACGCCCAGAACGCCGTCGCCACCACCCGACCAACCGCCAGAACCTCATCACCCAGCCGGCTGCGCAGCGCAACACCACCGTCGAGCTGGAGACGAAGCACCAGAACCAGGTTGAGGCCGAGCGCAAGGCCCGCGAGGAGGTGCCGCCCAGGCGGCTGCCAAGGCGGCCCTCGAGAAGGCCTCCGCCGAGCGCGCTCAGAAGCAGGCCGAGCAGGCCGCCGCCCAGCCCCAGGAATCGACCCCCGCGCCGCAGGAGCAGTCGAGCCAGCCCAGCCCGGGACACCGTGCCTCAGCCCAGGAACCCGCCACCACCTCTCAGCCGGAACCCGAAGCGGTCGATGAGGAGGAGGCCGCTCCCGCCCCGCCCCCGAACCCGCACCGGCCCCCGAGCCCTCACTATCCTCGGAGCCCGCACCATCGCGCTCCGGCAACGCCGCCCACCGCCATCAGCGCGCCACGGGCTACATCGGCACCCCTACGTGGGCCGGGGAGTCGGCGTCGGGCCTGACTGCTCCGGGCTGACGATGGTCTCCTACGCGGCTGCCGGCGTGTACCTCACGCACCTCGCGCGTGCAGTACGGGAGGGGGACCAGGTCCCGCTCGACGCCGCCCAGCCCGGGACCTGGTCTTCTGGTCCTCCGACGGCAGTCAGTCCGGCATCTACCACGTCGCCATCTACCTGGGTGACGACACGATGATCGAGGCGCCGACCTTCGGCATGACCGCGCGTCACCTCCATGCGCTACTCCGGCGTCACGCCCTACGCGGTGCGCCTCTCAGCGGGGCGGGCGGGGCGGTAGTCCGGCGTCATGCCCCTACGCGGTGCGTTTTCAGCAGGGCTCGCGGCAGTCCTCGCGCCGGGAGGCGACCCGTCCGCGACGCTCGCCCGCCCACCCCTGCAGCGGGTGGGTGGGCGGCCTCGAGCTGCTCGAAGCGCAGCTGACGATCTCTGCGGGTCGGGCGGGAGCGCCGCGAGGAATGGGCGGCGCGATGGTAGCCGAGAGCATGGCGTCGCCCCGCCCGCCCGGCAGCGTCAGTGACCCGCGGGCGACGCGGTCGGCTCTCGCGCTGGAAGGACTGGCGGATCTCCTCCGGCCTCCTCGCGGCCCACCCAGTGGGCGCCTCGACGGACTTGCCGGCTCGAGGTCCTTGTAGACCTCGAAGAAGTGCTGATCCTCCAGGCGGTGGAACCCGAGACGTCCTCAATGTCGGTACGCCAGGAGGCGCGCTGGTCGGCGCTGGGCACGCACAGGACCCTTGTCGTCGCCGCCCTTCTCGTCGCGCATGCGGAACATGCCCAGTGCGCGGCAGCGGATGACGCAGCCGGGGAAGGTCGGTCTCCAGCAGGACCAGCGCGTCCAGGGGGTCGCCGTCCTCGCCGAGGGTCCTGTCGATGTAGCGTAGTCGTCGGGGTAGCGCGTCGAGGTGAAGAGACATGCGGTCCAGGCGGATCCGGCCGGTCTCGTGATCGATCTCGTACTTGTTGCGGTTGCCTTAGGAATCTCAATCGACGCCGAACTCCACGGGGAGCCTTCGCTCGTGTCTTCAGCTCGATGGGCGCTGGAACGGTGCCTGGTGGTCGGCGTCGATCCGGCGGGGCGGTATTGATGGCACCAGTGTGGCGTACGACAGCGCCTGAGGTCGGCAAACGCGCATTTCGCACGTCGGCGCACCGGAGGGCAGTAACCTCTGGGCGCCCCACCCACCTGATATACAGGCCATCCCAGCCTGTCCACAACCCAGTCCGGAGGACGTGCTGCAAGGTCCAGAACCGCCGTCTGACAGCGGCGAGCCTGCTGGTTTTTCGGCGGCTACAGCCTGGGCGATGCCTCGACCTGCCCGGCTCCGGTGACGGTCGCCCGCCGACGTCGTCGCCCCCATCCCTTCCTGACGCCGATCGGTCCCAGCGCCAAAGACCACCGCCCCTCCGGCCTGGATCAGGCGCCCCGTGCCCTCCAAGGCGAGCCTGAACGACATCCAGGCGTGGTCTCCGACGCCGCCCTGAACGGTGCGAACGTGACGGCTCGTCATCGATGTCGCCACCGGCGAGGAGCTGCTGGACCGCTCGGCGTCCACCGCTGACGCTGGCCCACCAACAAGGTGCTCACGCCTGGCCGCCCTGTCCTCCATGACCCGGGCCACACGCTCCAGACCAAGACGGTCCTGGAGGACAGACCCTCACCCCTCGTGGGCGGCGGTGACGCTGCTGGCCGAGAACGAGGGCACCCTGAACGCCACGGCCGGCCGTGCGGGCCTGGGCGACCCTCGCCCGCGCCACCGCCGAGAGAGCTCAGGTCCCAGGGGACGACGTCGGTCTCCTGCGCCTGGACGACACCCCTGTTCACCGGCGCCCAGTGGAACGAGAAGGGGAAGACGGCAACCAGCAGTTCGTGGCCAAGATCCAGCCGATCATGCGTGGATGTCTCGGCCACCCAGAACCAGGGCTACCCGGACGACCCGGCCATGGAGGCCGCCCAGGCCTTCTGCCAGCACCCTGAGCGAGGCCGGCATCACGATCGACGGCGACGACGCGTGCCGCAGCCCCCGGCAGGCCTGGCCTGGCCTGTCTCCTCCGCCCCGCTGGCCGACGTCCTCGCCGTGTCGCTGAAGACCTCCGACAACACGATGACCGGAGGTCGAGGGTCGGCTCGTGCCGTGCAGGCCAAAGGAGACCCCCGACTTCGCCGAGCCTCACGCCGTGCTCGCCCAGCCTGCGCAAGGACGGCTTCGACACCTCAGGGTGACGCTCCGGACTCCTCCGGGCTGGCCAAAGGGCAACAAGGTCCCCGCCAGGCCTGACCCAGATCTCGCCAGGGCCGCCGGCGGTGAGGGCGGCCCCGCTGGACGCACCCTCGTCGCCGATCTGCCTGTCGCCGCCCTGGACGGACTCTGAAAGACCGTCTGCACGACACCACTGCGGCCGGGACGTGCGCGCCAAGATCGGCTCACTGGAGCAGATCTCTCCTGGCCGGGCGTCGTCACCACCGCCGACGGGCGCGCTGGCCTTCGCGGTCTGGCCAACGGATTCCCCTCGCCAGCGGCGGGCTGGCGGCCGTAGCCGCGATCGACAACCACTTCGTGGCGCCCTGGCTCCTGCAGCTGCTCGTAGGGACGCGGCGCGTGTCCGGAGGATCGATGAGACCCGCTGAGTCACCGGTGACCTCAGCAGAAAGGCGCAACGGTGACGACCCAGGGCAGCAGCAGCGGGACTCGTCGACTGGCGGACGGTGAGCGCCTGACCGCGCTCATCGGCAGCCCCAGCGCCTCGCGCTCGCCGCGCCAGCTCGGTGGCGGTCCTGCGCCGCTCCGCCCAGGAGGCGCCGGCCTGGGTCGCCAGGATCACCGGCCTGAACCGGGCGGCCCAGCAGGTCGCCGAGACCACCGGCGTGAGTGTCGTCGACCGGGCCGGCCTCGCGCGGCCTCCACCCGGGCACTGCGCGGCCTCATGGAGCAGGTGCCCGCCCCGAAGGCCTCGGAGGCGATCCAGCTCGTCGGGGCCGCGAGGTCGCTCGGAGCGATGAGCCTGCTCGCCACCCGCCTCCTGGGCAGGTGCTGCCTGCGCCCGAGCAGCCCCTCACGGCCTGGGACCGGGTCCGCCTGCCCCACGGCGAGGGTGGCGATGCGCGACGCCCGCCTCTGCACCGGCCGGTGACGTGACAATGGGCGGAGACGGGAGGCGACGGCGCCGCACCTCCTGCTCGGCCCCAACGTGCTGGCCATGCGCCGCCAGATGGACCTGGACATGCTCGACCCGCCCGCCTGGGTCTGCCTGCATGAGATGACGCACGCCGTCCAGCCTGGCCGCCGCGCCTGGCTCGGCCCCTCACCTGTCGACCCATGCGCATGGTGATCGGCGCCGTCGTCGAGACCGCATACGGCAGTGCCGGGCGAGCCGGGCGGAGCGAGCCGCCAGGGGCGCGGGAGGCGGCCGCGGCGGGGGCGGTGCGCGTCTGCGGCGCGCGCGATGCGAGGGACGGGTGCTCGAGGGGCTGATGAACGTCACGGATCGCTCCCTGAGGTCGCCTCCCTGGCGGCCGCGCTGACCTTCCTGGAGGGCATGCCGAGGTCGTCCTGGATGACGTGCACCCCAACCGGATGCCCTCGGTCCACCGGTTTCGGGCCGTCTCTCGCGCAGCCGAGCGGCTGATCGGCGGCATCGGCCCCGGGCCCGGCCTGGGGTCGCCTCGCTGCACCGGCTCATGGGGCTGGAGGCTAGCGAGGCCCAGTCGCCGACGGCGCCGCCTTCGGCGTAGCGTCGTGACCCGCATCGGGCACGAGGTCGATGCCGTGTGGACCTCCCGAGCCTGCTGCTCACCCGGCTGAGCCTCGCCCGCCCCGACGTGGCGTGCGCGCGTCGCCCGAAGTGCCGGTCCGGGCCCGTTGTGGCAGGCTTATGGCGTCGACGCGGACCGGCCTCCCGGCCCCGCTGGCTCCCGCGCAGCCAGCGACTACATGAGGAAGGCGGGGCGTATGGACGCCACGGACATGGGATCGGACCTTCCAGGTTCTCATCACCGAGCAGATCGGGCAGCGCCTCGATGAGATGGCTGCGCAGATCGACGCGGACTACGCCGGCCGCGACCCGCTGCTCGTGGGTGTGCTCAAGCGGTGCCGTCTACGTCATGGCGGACCTGTCGCGCAGGCTGCACATGAGCGCGCCGATGGACTGGATGGCGGTGTCCTCCTACGGCTCGGGCACCAAGTCCTCCGGCGTGGTGCGCATCCTCGAAAGACCTGGACACCGACGTCACCGACCGTCACATCCTCATCGTCGAGGACGTCATCGACTCCGGGCTGACCCTGTCCTGGCTGGTGGGCAACCATCCTCCCGCGGTGCGGCCTCGGTGGAGATCGCCACGCTGCTGCGCAAGCCCGACGCCGCCAAGGTCGAGGTGGGCGTCAAGCACGTCGGCTTCGATATTCCTACGGAGTTCGTCGTCGGCTACGGGCTGGACTATGCCGAGCGGTACCGCAACCTGCCGTTCATCGGTACGCTGCGCCCTGAGGTTTACGGCGGCTGACCGATCCAGGTCAACCTTGACAAAGCCCGAGGGACGACGGAAAAATAAAGGATGGTGGCGCCGAGCGTCGCCGTCGGATGGCGATCAGGAGGTCGCATGAACTGCGACTTCCGCCCCTTTTCACAGGTGGTCGGAGTCGCGTACGTTACGTTAAGATAACAATGCAGATCGCCGGTGGATGCCCTTCCGGCGGGTGACGTGGAAGGACTGTTGGTGACAGTGAAGAAGGCTGTGCGTCGACGTGCCCCGAGGCTGGTTGGCCTCGTCGGCGCGGTGGTGCTGTCGTCCCCGCTGAGCATCCCCATGATGGCCCCGGTGGCCGCCGAGCCGGCCGCCGACGACACGTTTAATACGGTGGCCGAGATGGCGCAGGTCAGCGGCGCTTCCGGCACCCTGACCACCCTCGGTGACGAGGCGCCCGGTGACGGTGGCGGCCTGACCTACAACGTGGAGAGCACCAGTCCCGATGGCGCGCTGAAGCTGTCCGGTCATGCTGCTGGCCGATGGCCAGTGGGCTCGTGCTGCAGGGCCTGTCGGTCGCCCTGACCGTCGCCTCGACGGCGCCGCCGCCAACGACGTGGTGGCTCGACCCAGTCCTTCGTCAACGCCGGGGTTCCTCGATGTTGGACGCATCGCCCCACCCCTGTCGGGCGCGAACGTGCACGCCAGCGGCTCCGCCCTTATGCGATCACGTCCTCGGCCCCTGGTGGGCATGTGCTCTCCGGCTGGGACTACTCGCACACCACGTACGTGGCGGACCAGAACACCCAGGTCGGCTACCGGCCGACGTCGGGCAGGGACCTCTCCGGGGAGCCTGGAAGCCGGACGACCTGGCCGGGCTGGTTCAACTCCAGGGGCGTCTGTGGCTGAACACGGACGGCTCCATCAGCCCCTGGGACATGTCTTCTTCTCCAAACCCCTGCCCGAGGGGCAGGGCGATCCCGGCTCGGCCTCCCAGTCCACGGTGTTCGCCAACGTTTACGACGTCGGCATCTACATCGGCGACAACCAGGTCGTGCGGGCTCGACCGGCACGCGCCCAGGCGCAGACCCCTGGATGCGCAGACGATGGCCGATGTGGCCCTTGGTGGCGCGCCCGCAGTGGTCCGCTCCGAGGCCGGCGCGGCCGCGCCGACGGGATCAGCAGCGCTGCCGGTGCCGGTGGCGGTGGCGCTGGGAGCACTGCGACGCTGGGCCCCGAGGCCCGGCTCGGCGTCGGCCTCGCCTCAGCAGAGGGCTCAGCAGGGGCTCGCTCGCGGGCGCCCTGTCCTCCAACGGAGGTCTGGTGCCGGACGGCTCGAGCGCCGGTTCGCAGTCTCGGGCGGAGCCGGCAGCGGTGACCACAACGAGGTCGTCGGGCGCAGGCGGCGGTCATGGCACGAAGGGCGTCACGAGTGCTGCTGAGCGGCCCGCCGCTCGGAGCGTCCGGGGAGCGGTGGCTGCCGGTGACCGGTGTGGCGATCGGCGTGCTGTCCGTGGCGCGATCCTGCTGTCCGGCGGCCTCTATCGCCCCTGCGCCTGCGCCGAGCCTGAAGCGAGGTGCGGGGCTGAGCGGGCTTGAGACCTGCAGGGCTCGCGCACGTACCATGGGGGCTGCGCCCGGCTCCAGGTGCGTCCCCGGGGCCAGGAAGCCTCCCATCGGCCCCGCCTCCCGGATCTTCCCGGCCACGCCCGGCGCGAACGTGAGACAAGCGCAATGGGACCTTTGCCGTGCTATCGGCTAACGTCTGAGGGTCAAGTATGTTGAAGGGACCTACCGCACGATGAAAGATTCTGGGCGTGAGCCCGGCCGCAGACTCGGACAAGCCGGGCAAGGCCGGCAAGAACGACGCGGCAAAGCGTGACCGCAGCTCCGCGATCACCCTGGGCAACCCATTCCTGTGGCTGGTGCCCCTTCCTTCTGGTCGTCATCTCGGCTGGGCCGTCTTCTCTCGATGTCTCGGCTATCGCACCATCGACACCTCCGACGGTCTGACGCTCCTGCGGGATAAAGCCGGACACGACTGCCGATCACCGTCGTCGACGTCACTCAGCGCGTCGAGCCTGGACCGTCACCACCATGTCCAGCCCAGCAGAAGAGCGGGCTCGAGGCCCGCCCGTGGGCAAAAGAAGGTCGAGTTCTCCCATCACCGACGGCCCAGGCCGACAGGTCGACCGCCCTCGTGCAGGCCGCCCCCAAGGAGGGTCAACCCGTGGTGCCCACCACCGCCCGGTGGTCCTCCTCATCCCGCCTTGCTCGTCCCGCCATCCTGCTGGGTGGCTTCATGTGGTGGCTGCTGAGTCGCATGGGCGGCGGCGCGGCGGGGCCAGGCTTCGGTCGCTCAAGGCGAGGTCGGCTCAAGAGATGCCCGATGTCACCGCCGACGTCGCCGGCGAGGCGAGCCGCGAGTTCGGGAGATCCGCGAGCCTCTCGAGCCGGAGAAGCCGCGCCGTCGGCCAAGATCCCCTGGCGGGCGCCTCTACGGCCCGCCCGAACCGTAAGACTCGAGGTGTCGCGGCGAGGCTGGCGCCCTCTTCCACGGCGTCCGAGTTCGTCGAGATGTCGTCGGTGGGGCCTCGCGCGACCCTGTTCGACCCGGCCGCGAGAACGCGCCATCATCTTGTCGACGAGATCGACGGCCCGCCGCCACCGCGCTCCGGCACCGGCGGCGGGCACGACGAGCGCGAACAGACTCAACCAGCTCCTCGTCGAGATGGACGGCTTCGACGCCAACACCAACGTCATCCTCATCGCCGCCACCAACCGCCCCCGACGTCCTGACCCCGGCGCTCCTGCGCCCCGCCGCTTCGACCGGCAGGTCAGCGTCGAGGCCTCGACACGGCCGGTCGCGCCGCCATCCGGGCGGTCCCATGCCGAGGCAAAGCCCTTGACCGACGACGTCGACCCGACCCGTGGCAGCGACCCCGGCTTCACCGGCGCGACCTGCCAACGTCTCAACGAGGCCGCCTCTGCTCACCGCCCGCCCAACGCCCACCTCATCGACAACCGGGCCCTGGACGGGGAAGCCATCGACCGCGTCATCGCTGGCCCGCAGAAGCGCACCCGCGTCATGCGTGACCACGAAGCGCGTCACCGCTTACCACGAGGGCCGGGCCACGCCCCTGTGCGCGGCCGCCGGCGCCTACTCCGACCCCGGTCACCACAGGATGATCCTGCTGCGCGGGGCGCGCCCTGGCGCACACGCAGGCCGCGCCCCAGGACGACAAGTACTCCACCACCCGCAACGAGCCTGCTCCGACCAGGTCGTCTACGCCATGGGCGGTCGGGCGGCCGAGGAGATTATCTTCCGCGACCCCACCCACCGGTGCTCCAACGACATCGAGAAGGCCACCGCCACGGCCGCAAGATGGTCACCGACTACGGCATGACCAGCGCGGTTGGGCGCCGCCATGCTCGGCACCACTGAAAGCGAGACGGTCCTGCTCAACGCCACCAGCCGTGACTTTCTCCGAGAGGTCGCCGCCACCGTCGACGCCGAGGTCCGCTCGCTGGACACCGCCCACCGGGAGGCCCGGGAGATCCTCACCCGCAACCGCGCCGTGCTCGACGAGGCTGGCCGAGGAGGGCTCCTCACCGTGAGACGCTCCTGGAGAAGGACCCTGAGAGGATCTTCGCGGGCGTCGTCACGCAGCCCGAGTCTGTGGCGCAGCGACGAGTCGCCGCCCGTCGTCGAGGCCGCCTGTCCCCGGCGGTGAGTCCGGCGACCCCACGGCAGCGACGACTTCTGGGGCGACAACCAGTGAGCGGGCCGGGCCCGGTGGCCCGGCAGGCGCGGAGAAAGCAGAGGCCGACCATGGTATGCGACGCCGAGGGCGTGCGGCGGGCGGTGCGCGACCTGCTCGTCGCCATCGGGGAGGACTCGAGCGCGACGGGCTGCGTGACACCCCCGAGCGCATGGCGGCGCGCTGCGGATGCGCTCGCGGCCTCGACCAGGACCCGGCCGAGCACGTCGAGCGGGTCTCGACGTCGCGGCACGAGGAGATGGTCCTCGTGCGCACATCCCCATGTACTCGGTGTGCGAGCACCACCTCCTGCCCTTCCACGGGGCGGCGCACGTGGGTTGCATCCCCAGCGAGGACGGGCGCGTCACTCCCGCCTGTCAAGGTGGCGCCCGTGACGGCTACGCCCGGCGACCCCCAGGTCCAGGAGCGGCTCACCGGCAGGATCGCCGACGCGCCCTCGTCGAGCGCCTGGAGTGCCGGGGCGTGCTCGTCGTCGCCGAGGCCGAGCACCGTGCGTGTCGATGCGGGCGTGCGCAAAGCCCGGCTCCAACACGGTCACCCGCCGTGCGCGGCATCATGCGCAACGCCGCCACCCGCCCGAGGCCATGAGCCTGGTCCTGGGCCGGCGGTCCTGAACGCGCAGGAGGCCTCTGACACCGGAGAGGACCAGTGAAATAGTGGGGCGATGAGTCCCACGTACAAGAGGCTGCTGGTGGCCGTCGATGCCGAGCCGCTGCTCTACTGGGCGGTCTTCCTCAACTCTCATTCCCGAGCTACCTGCGTTTCAAGGACTACTCAAACCAGGTCATCCAGGCCCGGAACTGGTCCTTCTTCTCGACGTGGCAGCCGCACCGACCGTCTTCCTCGGCGCCCACCTGACGCGCGTGGGCAGCAGGATCGGGGACCTGGAGCGACGGGTCGGCCTATGCTCACCTTCTGCGCCGGGTCTGCGCGATCTCCTTCTGGGCCTCACCGCGACTTCGACCCGCTGTGGTGGGGGCCCAACGCACTGCTCATGATCGTCCCGGCACCCGCTTTCGGCTCCACGGTTCGCCGGCGGCTCGGGACCGCGAGACCGGGCGTGACGGTCGTGGGACGTGCCTCGCCCGTCGACGTGAGTTGCTATGCCGCGCAGACGCAGTCGCTGGTGCCCGACCGTGCTCGGGTGCCTTGAAGGCAGCGCCTGTGACGGGCCGCGCCAGTCCGCGCCTGGCCGGCGCTCGAGGCGCCATCGCTCCGAGGTGGCGGCACTCGCCTGCGCCAGGCCTTTGAACGCATCCGGCTCTGGCACGTCGCCGGGATCGCGCATGCGCGGCCTTCATCTCTCCTGTCGCCGACGCTCAAGGCGGGCATGCCGTGTCGGCGCCTGGCGGGCTCTGGGGCGCCCTGGGCGTGGAGCTGACCGCGGTGCCGTCGATGCTGCTTCGGTGAGCCGATGACGGTGCTTGTCGCCCCTCGGCATCGCGCCTCACGCGGCCGTGCCCTCGGCAGGTCGGGCTAAAGCGCGCAGGCACGCAGTGACGAGTTACGGCGAGGCGTCATGAGCGGTCTCACCTGGTAAGCAGCCATCGCCCGGAGCACCACCGGCACACCTGCCCGTGTTTCGCCTCCGACGGGAGAGGACTGCGCCGGTGGCTGGCCTCGCCGCGGCTGGCTACCTGGGGGCCTTCGCGGCTGACCCCTGGCCTCGGAGGGATGGCGCCTGGTGCCGCTTCACGGATCTGGTCGAAGCCGAGCGGCTGTCGCCAGCAATCGCCCCCACGGCTCCTCTGGTGAGCCGCCGACCTGCACCACGGTGGCCGCACGGTGCATCATGGCCGGGGTGCTCTCGTCGAGCCCTCGGCAGCGCGCACTGGCGGCAACGCCGACGGAGGGCGATCAGGGCAGGATGCTCCAAATCGGTGACAAGGATCAGCACTCCTTGGCCGTCAAGCAAAACCGCGGAATCATGCGGTTTTTCGTCAGTATGTGTCCGCCCCGAGCCTTGTCCCGACGGACACGATCCCCTCACTTCCTCACCGGCTGGACTGGCCGACCTTCCCTCGT
>BNJS01002389.1_pt1 | contig 33749 bp, 26 predicted proteins | sample 8540461 | NCBI WGS metagenome assembly BNJS01 (sample SAMD00202454, study PRJDB9452) | human saliva metagenome | isolation source: human saliva | place: Japan
TTCCATGCGGCTAGTTTGCAGATCTGAATAACGCGATGTGATGGTGGGCAGGAATCTTGTGGCTTCTCGGTGGTCGCCAAGATAAAGATGGCGTGCGGGCGGCCCTCGAGCGTTGCCGAAACGCGTTGGAAAGCCGCTTTATGCGAAAAAGCATGTGCACCCGCCGATGATAAACACTGTAGCGCCCCACCTGCGGCGGAATCTGCACCCGTCTCGATGAGTTCTGCTGTGACGCTCGCCGACCGAGTTGTCTCGATGCCGCGTCCAGCCCATGACATTGTACGAGCCAGTCCTCTCGTTGAAACGCCACACAACTCTGCAGCTGTCACAAGCCTCCCCGCCGAAGTGCGTAGGGCAGTTGATCGTCTTGGCAAAAATGCGCGCCGAAGTCGTTTTCACCCACTACGGGGCCGCAAAACAGATAGGTGCGCTCAAATTTCTCCGCCGGCAATGGCGTTTTTGAGTGTAGTGGTCAGGGCCTTCTGTCCCACCACACCGAGTCGAAACTCGTGGGACGATATTTGCGTGCCGAAACAATGTAGTCTGACATATCATAGTTGTCGTTGGAGCAGATACAATTATTTTTGCAAATGGCGCGCCCATTGGGTACTGTTCACACAAAAATCGTGTAGTTTTGCGCCACACCTCGTTCATTGTTCTCACCCTCGTTTTCGACGCGGGCGCGCGCTCCACTTCCGCCAACTTCCGCTTGCAGCTGCGCGCGGCGCGCACAGAAAACCCCTCATCTTCGCCGTGCGGAAGCTCGACATGCTACTCACCCATGCAGCGTCAAGCGTCGTTTGCGCCCGACTCCTCTTCCTCCGTTGCCGATCTGGCAACGCATTGCCGACGCCGGTGCCAACGCCCTGACAGGCCGCGGCCGCCAGTCGCTTCATCGTTGTCGTCACCGACCGCACGGTGCGCGACTGAACTCTCGCGCCTCGTCGCCGAAATCCTCGGTCGCAGACGGCGATCCCTTTTTACGGCGCGCTCCTGTTGTCATGGTGGTCCTGGCCGATCGCGCCCAACTCCACCCATCTCAATACGACGGTTCGCTCGTGATGGGCAATCTCCCTCAACGCCGCCCACGCCCCTCGGTCAGTGCGTGCTGGATCCACCGTGCCCACGAGATGTCTGCTGCACCGCCCCGAGGAAAGCCCTCTCGCCCAATCGCATCGACGCCGACGCCGAAGGCATCGGCCTGTGTGGTCGGCCACGCCGAACACTTCCCCTCGCACACCCCACCGCGCAAAGAAGGCTACATCCGTTTTGTCTGATCAGCGCAGCGGCCTCCCGCTCAACGCTACAAAATCTGTTCTCCGACAACAGCAACGCGTAGCTGTCAGCAACACGTAGCGAATATTTTCAAGCACCATGCGCGACGGCTCTCCTTGAGCCGTCGCGCTCTTTTCGTCTGTCGGCATGCCGCCGGAAGCGTACAGCTAAAGGCAGCTTTCATTCCGAGCTGCCGTCAGTCGGCAAAGGGTAGTTCTCTCCGCGCCCTCTCTAATCGAAAGTCACGAAACTGACGGAGCGCCTCCACACAGGTTTTCGAGTTGCCGCGGCCGCGGGGCGTCATGCGACAAAGGGGTGCGAGGGCGTTTGGCCGATTGAAGTTTGAGCACCTTTTTATGTAACCGGCCGTCGCCAACTTTGTCGAGCTGCACACTCAGGTTGCCCGCTGTGGCAGCGGTGCGCCCACGGAGGAAGCGTGAAATCGGCCTCTCCACGTTCACATGAGCACCGACACCACCGCCAGTCGCAAACCGAGAGTGGAGCAAAGGATCGAGATCAGTGCAGTGGATTAGGCATCGCCGCAGTTTTGTTTTGCGCACGACGTCGCGTGTCGGCGTAGACAGAGATGACGAATCACAGCAAACATCGCCGCATGGCTCATGCGATGAACAGCGGCATCGCCCACACCTCGAGCACCGGACCTCGGCGATGGTCGCCGTGAGGACGAAGGCACCGGCCAAATGGAAAAGCCGCCATGTGTAGAGCATCGACCGCAATCTGAGCAGCAACCGACCACGGCAGAAATGCATGCCCACCTACCAAGAAAACCTCGTGGGAAAGAACATCAGCATCTGCTACTTGCGGATGACCTCCGAAGTGAGAAAACAGACAAATGAGCGCAAAGGCTGAAGGAGAGGAGCTCACATAGCGCCGCAGTGCGCGAAATCATGCGGTCGGTATAGCTGAGCGTCTGTACCCCTAGGATCCGGCTTTTCCGCGAGAGCAAGCGGCTCACGGGGATGCCTGCACCACGGGAAGAGCCACCACAACAAGCTGCCCCAAACGCTTTAGGTGGAAGATAGGCCACGCCCCACACCTCAGCAGGTGCGCGCAACGTCAATGAGGTAGCCAAACAGATGGAGGCGGCCATCCTCAAAGTGAGAGTGTCGACAACGCATGGCAGAGATGAGTCTCCAAACTCTCCCGCCCCGTCATGGGTTGTCTATTTTCCATGATGGAAATGTGGATTACGCTTTTGCCGACCGCGTCTTGCGCTTGGTTTGATGTTGCGGAGAACGAACTCGACAAACGGCTTTACAATACATAAACTATACAACGAGAAAGAAAATGGGATTTATCAGCGAACTTTCCTCACCTTTCTGAATGTCAAAATGTAATTAGGTCGACGATATAAACCAAATATATATACACAACTTTTCAAGCGTCGACGACAAAATCTCATCTCAAAGTGCTTATTTTTGCACCGGAAACAACCCATCACGAACTAAAGCTAGAATCAATGAAACGACCACTCTACTCCTCTTCCTGCTCTTTACTGGTCCGACAACGCTCTATGCCGATGCTCTCGGAAAACATGGACAGATGAGCCTCGGAGCAGCACGGAAGATCGCTTACAAGGCATGATCACCCCCTCGCCCAACTTCCAAACCGAGGAAGGAATGTGCCTGCACGTCTGCAAGAACAGTGCAAACCCTCACTATCCTGCTATCCACCGCAGCCGTGGCCAACATCCCTAATAAGTTTGAGTTCTCCTCATACGGCAAGAATGTGGCCCTGAGCGGAGGCTATCTACACGGCTGAATTTCGCCATTTACTGGATCGCCCTTTGAAATCTATCCTTACGCCGAATCGCAGTGGCAGCCAGTGCAGAGGCATTGGCGTCTCAAGTTCCCTTCCTTCTGGACTTCCAGTCGCGCCACCGATTGGTCAACACCCGCTCCACCTCCTTTGGCCACCGCCGCTCATTCATCTGGCGAACACGAAGAGTGGGCAGGCCCGAACGGCCCTCGATGCCAAGACCTCACGTCCCTAGCAACCGCATCAAGAGCCATCTCTCACCCAGTGTGCGACACAAGATCGGCGACCAAATGGGACCTCACCACCACGGCCAGTTACACCAAGCGCGCCTGACACCTACTTGAAGACAGCCCGCCTCGGCGCCGCCGTCGATCCTCGCAGCAACATCACGCCCACCATCGGTCATCTAGAGGCACCTATCAAGCCTGATCTACGACACCGCCCTGATCGCTGTCAAAACTGCAGACTACAATGTCGTCGACGCCGGTCTGGACATCTCGTCTGACGGCTTCCCTTTCTTCAGGAAAACGCCCTGAGCAGCCGTTCTGCTGCTCGGGGAGTTTCGCCCGAAGGCGACAGTCAGTTGCTGCGCTGCTGCCAATCGCTCCATCGCCTGGCTCCAGCACGGGCACGAGAAAGCGCCGACGTTCAGGCCGCATGAAACCGGCACCACCCATTTGGCGCGAACATCCGCCAGCCGTTGAGCGTGCAAGGCGCGCCTCGTCCACAAACAAACTCGAGCAGGTCGTCGTGTGCCGCCTGCACTCGGCGACACCGGAGCACACCAAGAAACTGGCTTCAGGACGAAATGGGCGCACGCGCGAGGAGGCTCACGACAGTAGGGCCCCATCGAAACGAAATGCTGTCTTCCACATAAGCTAACATCCGCGGCGCCACTTTTCGCCGTGACGAAAAGCCGCCACCGTGGCACCGGTGCGAGCACGGTGCGCCTGTTCAACTCACGCGCCCGCAACCAGTCGAAAACCGTTGGCGCAACCCGTCGTCGGGCACAGTGGCATAGGAACCCACCACGGCGCGAGGTTGAACGTCTTCGTCGGCGCACCGAGCGTGAGGGCTCATTGGCACGCCGCACAGGCAGAAGACATCGGCAGCGGGACAACGCCGCGCACCGAACAAGGCCATATCGGCGTGAATCCTCACCGCTCACCACTCAAAACTCTGCGCTCCGCACAGAACTCGGCACAAACGGACGAGCGCGGCCCGATCCCAACAGCGTCCTCCCGCTGTGGAGGGCTGCACAAGACGAGCACCTTTACACTCGGCCACCGCAGCGTGCTGGCTGTCAAAGTCCATTCTCATACTGCCTGTCCTCGCGCATGCGCAGTGCTGTCCACCACAGTTCGGCTGGTGCGCCTGATCGTCAGGCGAAAACAAGTGATAGACCGGCGGCTGGATGAGGATTTTATCGCCGGGCGTGTGAAGGCATCCAGCACAAAAGCAATGCCTCTCACCACACCGGGCACGAAACTGATCCACCCGCGCAATGCGCCAATCGTGGTGCCCGGCCATCCAGTCAACAAATGGCGGACGCAGTCGGCGCTGGTTCGGCCGTGAAGCCCAGAATGGATGCGCGCAAACGATCGCGTGCAGGGCATCGAGGAATGGAAATCGTGGAAAATCCACATCGGCCACCCAAAGCGGGAGCAAGTCGCGCGCGTCCCCAACGCGGGCCGAGGAGCGTCGATCTTTGAGCGCGCCTGTTCCCGCACGGTGGTCAATGTGCGTGTCGAAACTGTAGGGAAGACATGGTAGGATCGTTAGAGTCCATTAAAAAGCAAGTGAGCGGAACTGGTCGATCAGGATTGAGCCGCAACCGATCACGGCAGCCGCAAGTGGGCTTTGTTCGAAACTCCGCGCAGATCGCCTGACATCTTCCAAAACCGAGATGCTAAGGCGCATCGACGTCTCCGCGCACCTTGCGGCGGCGGCGCTGCCGTCGTGAAGAGGCCGAAAATGGTGCTCGCCGGATGAACAGCCACAGGTGCGACTGTCGGAAGAGATCGCGCGCTGGATGCACCAAGCGCAGGGCGTCGAGGAAGCGAAAGGCCGTGGCGCGGTCTGGCGAAATTGAGGGTGAGCATCGCGCCGAACGTCCCGCCGTATTGTCGTGCAAAGAGGGCATGGGCAGGATGCTAGGACAAACCGCATAAGTGACGCGCTCCACCTCCGAACGCTCCGCAAACCACGTGCCAGCCAAGGCCGTGCTCGGCTTTGCCGGCGATGCGCACTTCGAGCGTTTCTGAGTCGAGGGTTTGCAGGTGAGCCACCCGCGGTAGCCGTCATGTAGGCTCCCAAACTGAAGAGCGCTTCGCGGCGATGCGCCGGTGAACGTCGGAAAAATGCCCGTAGTCGATGACCACGCCGCCCAACGAGGTGGCGCGCGCTGCTCACATATTTGCGCCCGAGACCACCTCCACATCGATGCCCAGTGCGCGCCCGGTCGAACTCCGTGAAAGGGATCATCGTCGTGTCGGCCACCAACGGCACCTCTCGCGACGGTGCGCCATCATGGCCAATGCACAATATCGTCTGCCACTTCCAACTGCGGATTGGTGAGGATTTCAAGAAGAGACAGGCCGTGTGCCCACTCGAGGACCGTTTCGAGTTGTTCGGGACGCGTGAGGTCGCAAAAGCGCTGACTCAAAGCGCGCATAGGGTTTCGTGAACAGCGCATAGGTGGCCGCTCGAAAAGGTGGCGCGAGGTGACCGTTACTGGCGCCGGCCGCAGTGAGCGAAAGCGGAGGGCGGAGCTGACGGCCGCCATGCCCGGAATTGAAGGCAACGACGCGGCGTGCCCCGCGATAGCGGCCACGCGGTCTTGCAAAGTGGGTGTGACGGTGGGATTGGCCACGCGCGAATAGTCGGGCAGTGCCGTGATGCGTCTCGCAAAAGACATCGGCCATGGTCGCTGCATCTTTCGAATCTCATACGCCACACTTTCAGCAGACGGGCATCTGGCGCGCGTCAGCACCGCGGCGCGGATAGGCTAGGAATGGAACGGGTGTCATGCGTCTTGTGGTTTGTACTTTGATGCGCCGCAACGGTGGGTCGGGCAAATGGCGAACCACACGCCCTAGTTTCTCCCTACGCCCCACGGCAAAAATACAAATTTTCCACACGCGGTGGCGTCTAAAAAGAGTTATCGATGAGCCGAAACGCCACGCCGCCCCCAAAACCAAGGGCAAAAGACGCGCCAGGCGTTGCCCACTCATTGGTCTTTCTGCCGCGCCACAGCCTGCTACCGCACGCTCCCACCCCACTCGTGAGCCATGCGCCGCTGAACGCACGCGTAGGCGCGCGCGTCCGCCGTTTTTCGTTTTTGGCTTCTACCCTTCACTAAAATGGCACAAAACACTGACGGACTAAAACTTTACAGGTGAAGGCATAGGGCGTATTTACTCTTTCACTCGGTGAGTTGTTAAAATCACCTCGAAAGTTCACGCGTATCTTTCCCATTTTCAACGCACTGCGTGCGTGAATGTGAAGGGTGAAGGCAAGAAATGCGAACTGCGGTGGAGTGCGCTGATGCGCAGGGGCGTGTCCGCTGAGGCGCACCTACGCGCGAGGGCAACTGCCGACGGAACGAGTAGTATAAATAGACACGCGGGCTTTCCACTAAAAGAAGCGAGAAAGACACAACACAAGAGAGCATCTCGAAAGAAAGTCCACTTGTATCATTATCGTCACCACTAACGCGATCTGCATTTTATTTCGCGAAAACATCTTCAATCTCGAAACAAAAGATTTATCTTTGCGCTTGAATAAACACAACTTTCCTTTTCCTCGCCGCATTGCAGGCGTCCATATATGCGGCAAAACGGACGAACTGTCGTCCTCACACCAGCGCACATGCTCTTTGACAGATTGAAAAGATCCCGACACTTTCACCACCAGTGGCAAGGAAAGGTCGGGAGAGAAAGTGCAGGAGCAGCCCCACAAAAAGGATTAGCCCTGAAACGACGAATAAGTCCACTGAAAAGCGAGCACAACATCCCACAAACATGGGTGCGACTCACCGCTTTTCATGCGAATAAAATTCGGTGCATCCGGCATTTGGAGCTCTGGCAAAATTCACTACCTTTGCAGCCACAACTCATATCAATATAGAACCCATATAAAGTAAAAATGAGAAAAACAGCATTAGGCTTCATCGCCAGCCTCATGCCGCTTTCGCGCATGCACAAAACCTGAAAAATAAAGAAAGGGAGTGTATTACTTGACGGAACACCGGTAGCACTTGTAAAGAAGAGAAAAGAGTCTGCGACCCGTTCATACGCCTGATGGGAAAAGCAGTGTTCGCATTCTTCTGGCTTACATGAACAAGACAAAATACAAGGCGTCAGCACACCCGAAGAGTGGCTCCAGTTCACATATCACTCGAAGGCGCAGTCTTTGAACTGCAAAACCTGAAAGTACAGGATTATACTAAGCTCTACTACGAAAGTATCTTTGTTCACAAATTCGTTGAGGACAGCAACCCCCAGCCTCACTCGCAGTGGACGGTATCATGGGAAATCCACCATTGACGACCTCTCTCTGAGCAGTGTGGGCTCGCGTCCTTTCTCTGCAAAATGGGACAGCTCTATACTCATAGCCAAAAAGATGGAGAAAACTGATGAGGACTCTACCGCACAGCATCCCCTTCTCCATCAACAACAATGGCGATGCACATCATCATCACGAGATGGTGAAAGGTTCTTGGGTCAATGAACGCCAGGGCAAAGCAAACCATTATGCGGCGCGACCGTGTGGGTAACCAGGCAGCCGAGATTAAGCTCGAAATATTGGAAACCGCAGCGAGAATTTCCAGCAACATAACAACCTGTGATGACAGGAAACTCCTCCTGGAATACAAGACTCGCATTCAAACTCTCCGAGAAACTGAGATGGTGCGCCGACGGTATCAAAACTGCGCTGCAAACGGCTGCGCACCGCGATATGACGGAGAATATCTGCCGCGACTGGCAAACAAGGCAAAAGCAGATGAGTCACCAGGCCGCGATGAGGAACGACAGCTGGTGAAAGAGGCCAGGATACGCCTCCGTGAACATCTATAATGTCAGCCCGGCAAGGTGGTACTTGCTGACGGCACGATACACGAAGGCAACATCACCATCGTATATGAATCTATTGAAAAGAAGATGGGTAAAAGGAATCTGCGGAATCCTCGACCTGACGCACCTCGGCAATGGATCAGCCGTAACACTGACGCACAACGATGCGAACGGCAAGACCGAACAGAAGTTCAAGGCCGCAGACAACGTAACTCGTCTATGCATGTGACAAGACCTATATCGGGTACAAAGGGCTCAAAAGACGGTGCGGCTAAGAAACGCTTTCGGCGGCAGTGGTTCTATTTAATTTTCGGAACACGTCACCCACAGCGTTCTTCGAGGTACTCTTACCGACGGAAAGGGCAATTACATCCTGAACATCCATTAGATAAAGATGAACTTTATCTGAAGCTGAAGGACAGAAAGGAAGCTACCCATCGAGCGACAAAGCACTATTAGGGTTACACGAAGCGAGAAGAAAAGAATTGAGCTGACTGGGTGAATATCTGAATAAGTCGAGCATGGATGCTGCCAAGTGACAGCGCACAAAAAGAAGGACTCGCAGCAGCCTCAGCGCAGATTATACTGGAAAAATAAAAGGAGGACTACCCCTCCCCAAAAGGGAAGGGCATGAGCACGTCCCGTCCTTATTCCAACTCTCACAGGTGCCATACTTGTATCGCACTCAAGCCTTACTTGACCTCCAATAGGTGCCGAATTCGAAGTCCAAATCTAATCCCTCTGAAAATAAAGAAAAATCAGTTTGCATGGGAAAACTGACTGATAAATGAAACTAGGAGGTGAAATGACGTGCATAAAACTGCTCTATTTGTAAAAGGCAGGAAAATGCGGATTTAAGCCAAAAGTTCAGTTACTAAACCGTTACCCTATTTTGCACAGCAGGTAACGACGGAGCAAACTGTCAGGTAACTGAACTATTTCTTTATTGACAAGGTCCGCTAAACTTCAAAACGACACTGATTTTCCCATCCGCAACGCCCATCAACAGGCGCGTTGCGTGATTCCTCGAAATATTGCTTGTCCGCAAAGTTTTTCTTCTCCACATAGGGTCAAGGCAGAAGTCCATAGTTGAACCCTGCCTTTGGCGGTCTATCTTTTGTTTTACCACAAAACATGATGTTAAACTCTGTATGAACAAAGGTACTCATTTTCTCGACAGCTTTTCGATGTACGTGCCAGCTTTATAAGTTTACCTCGACAGCGCAAATCTCGTCCATCAGCCGGGAAAAACGGTGGAGAACGCCACGTCAAGCACTCTGGATGCTTTGGCAACACTTGGTCGTTATGCCCTCATACAGTGGTCAAAACGCCTCGACTCTGCGCGAAATCGTGGCTCTGTGCGTCGCCCGGAAGCCCGTGGGACCGCTACTCGCATTAATCGCCATGCCGCGCCGTCTACACCTCGGACGCCAATCTGCGCCGCAACGAATGTAATCAGTTTCGAAGCCATTTACCGAGAGCTGTACGCCACTTATAAGCACGCGCTTTCCGCGGACAGTACTGATGCCACGGGTGCCCAAAGTGGATAGAACGCCTGCAAATCATTGATCTCTACGGACCATTTCGCTCTTCTCCAATCTCACTCTCAAAGGCGTCGAGCGGCATCCGAAAGACAGGGATAGTGACGAAGGGCGGATCAAAGTCCACGCCAATATTCATGCTAACGAGTTTGTGCCTCCTGACATCCGCCTTCCACCCTCGGCGGCCAAGGATTCCTTTATGCGCCTCCAACCACCACACAGCGGCGATCATGGCCCTTTGATAGGGCTTCTATATCGACTATACCAAGCTTTGAAGAAATGGCGGATAGCCGGCGGACGTATGTCACTCAGCACGAAGAAGAATCTACGGTACGAAACCCTTGAAGATGTGGATGTATATGACCGAAGGGTGATGGAACACCGCGTGCGGCAAGTGGTATCTCACTAAACGGAGCAAAGGAGGAGAGGTACTAAAACACCGCAAGAATCATCACCTACGCTGACCGTAAGAAGCACAAAAGCCAAACTGATCTCTACAGGTTGCTAACCACGAGCATGGAAATGTCGATTCAAAGACATCATCGAGACCCATCGCCAAAGGTGAGATAGAACTACTTTTCAAGCAGCCCAAACAGAATTTTCCCTCAGATATTTCTATGCGAGAGAGCGCCAATGCCATCAAAATTCAGATTTGGGTCACATTGATCGCCAACTTTACTGGCTCATGGTACTGCAAGCGGATCAAACGCAATTGGAGTTTTCTAATTTGGCCACGATGGTGCGCATCATGCTCATGTACTACATTGACTGCTATAGTCTCTTCTGAGCATCCCGAAAAGATCGTTGAAGATCTTGATACCCACGATAATCCACCCACTGAACCTTCACTCTTTGATTAAGGGCTACTTTTCGAGGGGAATCCCAACGCCCATTGATGGGCGCGGATAGGAAATCGTGTCGTTTTGAAGTTTTAGCGGACAGCAATAAAAGATAAAACCAAAAGGCCGAAGTCCAACCATGGGCCTAGCCTTATTTTTATGGAGAGGAAAACTTTTACCGGACAGCAATAATAAATTTTACATAGTTAAGCCTTTTGTATCACCAAAACATCTTCAATCGATACAAAGACCTCTCTGCCATAACGGCTTTCCTGGTGGTTGTAAGTGTTGAATTTTGCGCCATTGTCAATATCAATATCCAGTACATTATTCCAGTATTGACCTTCTTGAAGAGGATACCCTGGATCAAGGCAGAAGAGACGCAAATATGCCTTTTGTTCTTCGTAGCCAATCACCGTTATGGCATGACCACCTTTTCGTTTCCAAGAAAAGCCAAGTTCTATTGGTGAATGTTCGTCTAACGAGGATTTGATAATAGCATATAATTCTTGCTTCTTTGCATTTTCAGTAGAATACCATGCGGTGGACACGCACTTTTTGAAGGCGTGCAACAATTTCGTATTCAAGACTTCTAACTCGTAACCTTCTCTGACCAATCCTTTGGCGTTATTCAAGAATGTGTCCACTAAACGACCTTTAGAACTACGGCCATCATGTTTTTTGTCCAAATCTGTAACATCTAATCGTTTTATCGAGCGGTTGATTATTAAGCACATCATCAGACTATAAACAGCACAAGCTCCATCCATATCACCCTGATGAAGGTTAATGAGGTCTTTAGTTCCTGTGGCGACAAGACCATTAGACGTAAGGGAAACCTTATCGATTATATGTATCATGAGCCAAATTACATAAGTTCGACGGCTATCAGCTCACTACTGGTTTTATAATTGCCAATCAAGTCACCTCGAAAAACTTTTCCAGCCTCCAGTCTTTTACCTTTCTCAATCTTGTGAATATAGAGGAGGTCATTGGGTTGAAGGCTACTATTTACAGCTTCAATTACCATCAATGCCTTTTTTCCTTTATGCTCAACGACTTTAAATTTGACTGTTAGATCCATGTACTTTACAAGTACCTCGGAGTCCAACCTAATTCATGGATGTACACGGCGGAATCTTGGAATCCCCAAATACTATCTACGGAACGAGCCAAAAGATAATCATCCCATGTCGAGAAACCCTAGTATAAGGCTATGGTGTTAAGCGTATAAGAGTTGGTACGATGGTCGTCATCGATATAACCCATTAATCGTTTGAGAGTAGTTACACCGATGGAACGCTGCGTTACGTCCAATATCAACTTGGCCAGCATGTCAAAATCCTTTGCCTGATCAAAGAGCAAACCAGATTTATCTTTTAGGTCGTCAATTACTATATTGCTTAATATCATTATACCGTTACTTTTATGAATGAATAATTATCATCCATGTCGGGAGCCATATCATCCAAACACTTCAGATTTACCTTGTCGCATGAAACTGCGTATTCTTCAACAGGGAGCTGCTTATGAAATCCATCAGAACATAAAAGAAACGTATCTCCTTCTGTAATAGATAGGACTTCAATAGGAATCTCTTCCTTAATTTCATCACCCATGATGGCACGAGTTACAATCGCTGCATACTTCTCATAGATAGAAGAAGTAATGGCCATTTTGTTTGAGAGTTGCTGAACAATAGAATGGTCTGTTGTGCAGAAATCCATTTTGCTCTTGCTAAATTTATACACTCTACTATCACCAAGCCATGTTATGTATGCATAGGTACCTTTAATAAAAAGCACCGCAATGACAGTTCCCATTTTTTTACCACCAATTTCCATCCGTTTAATCATAAGGGCATCATTAGCAAACACTATTGATTCCCTCAAAAGATTTTCAGGAGTATAATTGGTAGTATTCTGCTCCACATACTCCACAATACTTTCAGCCACAGTTTGTGAGGCTATCTCACCATGTGAGTAGCCCCCCATACCGTCAGCTAATACAAATATTGCAGAGTCTGCAGACAGTGAACGATGGATTACATAATCCTGGTTCACTGTTCTACTTCCTCTATTTGAATATTCTATTATGTTCATTCTTATTTTACAGCTTGTATAGTATCTCCACCGTGTTTGGTTACACGAGGACGAATGCTCATCTTTATCGGACGCTGAGTAATCGCTTTATCAGTCGCTTTGTTAGCCCATAGGTAGGCTTCACCCGAGCCCAATGCAGCCATTTCAGTAGCTGTCAGCGTTTGAAGTGGAGTTATAGCCTTTTGAACATGCTTCACCCATGCAGGTGAACTAAAGCGGTGCATCACTACCATCGAACTAAGTTCGATGATTTCTGTAGGCAAACTCATTGGATCCTGACTGGCTATCATGATTGAAACGCCCTTATGACGCATTTCACGAATCGCCGTAGTAATAGAATCTACTAGTTCCTTGTTGTTCATATACTTATGAGCTTCATCAAATACAATAAACTTATTGAATGCCTTACCATCCACAGTCATCACACTTGAGAATATATTGAGCATGACAACAAATAAGCCTAATGCTTCTTCTTTTTCGATAAACTCATCACGCAAGTCAACGATGATAAGTCTGCCCGGGCGAAGGTACTGCCGCAGCTTATAACCATCAGTAATATACTCTTCAGCAAAGTCCAATTTGGTATTGGCCAATGCTCTTTGAGAAGTAGAAAGGTGATCACTATTAGCAACGCCAGAACGTATATTGGCCAGTGACATATTGTGACGACAAGCCTTCATAATCTGTTTCAGTTCTTTAATATAAGCAGAATCATTGCCCATCGCAGCTAAGAGGAACAACCAGTCACGAACCGATAATTCGCCTGAATCAAAGCCAATTGAATGAACTTCCAAATCAGGATATTGAGCTTTGCGCAATTCGACCTGAGCTTCAGGAGCAAGAAGGACTACATCTTTTTACTGAATTGGGCTCAGCACCGTATTCAGCTTTCAACTTGGCTAACTGCCCAGCTTCATCATTAGGATATACCATTGATGTGAACTCAGGCGCATAATCCATACTTTCACTGAAATGGAATATCACACCTGCCATGGGTGCTGGCAACTTGTTCACGTTAGAGAACTGTTTGAGCACCATTTCTGTTACAGAACCAATCGTATAGCTCTTTCCTGCGCCTTGCACACCAAAGAGGCTGATGGTATTGCACTCATTGAGGTCCATACCAATAACACGACCATTGGATACCATCTTGCCCAGAACACCGAATTGAGGCGATTCGCTATTCTTACCAATGATAACATCCACTACAGGTTCTTTGTAATTTGTATCAACCTCCGGAACAACGACTTCATCGTCATGAGATGGTTGCGACAGTATATCCTCTACAGGAGTATCTGTCACAGGAACATCTTTCTCCGGCTTTTCTTCCTTGGTCGGTTCTGTTTCCGAAGACTGTTCTTCAGCTTCTGGAGTGACTGCAGGAGGCGTTTGAGGTTGCTCAACGTCCTCTTTAGGTTTATCGAATACCACAGAATCGTTATGTTCCTTCTTCTCAGATTTTACTGATTCAGCTGGATCATTATCCACCTTTTTAGGCACAATAACTTCATAGTCAGAATCATCAGTCGGAGCAACCACTGTAACAGGCTTAACTGGCGATTCTTGAGTTGGGCTTGTTTGCTCAGCAGGAACGAAAGTGGGTTCGAAGAAGTTCACGAACTCATTGTCCTGAGCCTCCAATACCTGTGTTTTCAAGTTGCTATTCTCATCAAGAATTTGCTCGATAACAGGATTGCCCATCGTATAAATCACCGTATCACCATAGAAATCTTTCTTTTGGCGCTCAGCCTGCATAAAGTCGAAGATTACGCCAAGATGCTTAAATCGAATAGTATAGCCTTCGGAGAGTTTACTCAAGAACACCTTGTACTCATGAGCCTTGTCCGGATTTAGCTGGCCATATCTCAGTGAACGGTTAATATAGAACTCCAAGAGAGACTTTAACTCAAGCACTTTCAGCTCTCGATCAAGTCTATCATTGCCATCCACTGCAATCTCGAAGTGAGAACGCAGGGCGAAGATGGTATTCTCAATTTGATTTACAATCTTTTGATGAAGTTCGTCTGCTTGGTAATAAGCATTTCTGCATTTAATCTCAACCACATTGAAAAGGATTTCCTTACGGCTGGTATCAATCTTAACCACCAAGTTGTCGGCTCGTTCTTGCTTATCACTATCCAAATCGACAAATAGTTCCTTATGAAGGTCAATAGGAATCATGAAGGATTCTGTTGTGATGCCCTTCTTCTCCAAAAAACGCTTCGTCAACGTGGTACCAATCACCTCAAAACCTTTTCTCGACGTTGTATTCACCTGCATGATGAGTGAACTACTAATTGAACGAACATCCTCAAGAATCTGCTTGAAATTCTTCTTGTCCTCAATTTTGATGCCATACTGCTTGAACAGAGGAACCATCAGTGCTGCGATTTCACTAGTAGGTTTCGTCGTCAAGTAAGATGAGATACCAGTAGCTTCGTCGTTAGGCACATAATCCAACAGATATGGAACGTCAGAATCGCCAAGACAAGGAAGGTCATAGAACTCAGGTCCCATATTCTTGTCAAACGTAACCACCCAGTCACTGCTATCATGAATGAATGACAAGAGCATCATATCATTCTCCTTCAATCGCAAACGTTGTGGCTGGCACAGACTCTTCAATGGTTGAAGACAACATCTTACCAATCACTTCCTGCAAGCGAGCAAACAAACTAACTTCAAGGTTGGCGGACTCTGAAACAGGATTAGGCAAGCTCTTGTTAGAATAGTATCTATTCCACACAAAGGTTTTACCCACAGGCTTCGCTTCTACAATATCTCTGCAGATAGTGCCATTCAAGAAGAAAGAACGGCTTAGTTCGCTTGGACGAGCAGGCTCCGTGTTCACAACAAACGGATTCACTAAGAAAAGAAAGATGAGCCTGATAGTTACTCATGCTTGTTGATAAAATCGCTCGTCTTATTCAAGGAGAAGCGAAGTTTAGGGAACAAGCGATTAGCAGAAGTCATGAGAAAAACCTCTGCATAGTTTGCAACTGCTGATTCAGGGTCGAGCAAATCCTTGAATGCTTCACCAGATTGCAACATATTCTCATCGGTAAACAGTCTGATTTCATAAGCCAATTCATGACCAATACCAATCTTCTCCAGTCTAACCAACGCCTCTGCAAACGTAGCCGCATCACCTGCATTAAACAGGTTGATAACCAACTTATCAGTATAAGGGTGAGAAACGCTGTAATTAAAAAGATGGCGTATCACCAAATCCAAGTTCACATCGCTATCAATACGCTTTTCTCTTGCTACATTCAGCAACATCGAAACGTATGATTTCAACTGACGACTACCTGAAGAGAATGCCTCCTCTGACTGCGTAGGTTGTGCATAAGCACCCCAACCAAAGGTAAGTTCACCAATGTACTGATATGCTTCCTTTAGAGGGTCATCGCTAAGCACTATCGGTGCCACGTTCATTGGTATTTGCCCTTGGAAAAGCTTATCCAGTTTACGATACCAGGCTTTTCTATACTTAGGTACTTCAATTGTACGATCTTCCCAATCTTGATAAAGTTCGTACAGATTCACCATCCAAGCTAAACGCAACGGATGTAAAGGACTTACCAACTTAATTTGGTTCTTGCTGCCGTCAGGCATTTCTACGGATAAGAGAACCGTATCGATGTTCTGCAGCTTAACCACATCGTCTGTATTTAAATCCTTCTCCAATTCCTCATTGAGCCAAGTATTGTACTCAGCAAGATAGGCTTTAATCAGACCCAAATTGGTTGTGAAGTCCAAAGTGCTTGTTAAGCCACTTTCGTCCTCGGCCGATTCTCTAATGATAGCAAAGAGGTCTTCTCTTAAAGCAATTAATTCATTGGGAATATTGACATCTGAGGCAGGCACAAACAGCGGTTCACGATTAGCCGTATCGTTCGGATTCATCAAGTAAGCATCTGTTGGATTTCCGCCTAACAGTGCCTCGACATGACCAAACACATTGGTATTCTTCAAGAAAGTAGATTCCAACTGAATTAACTTCTTTGACAGCTGTATCTGATAGGCATAAGCAGCACCAAAGTCAAAATGATAGGTATTATTCAAGTTACCATCCACCCACAGATTACGGTCAACACCATCTGTAGGAATATCCAAGTCTTCATTCTTTGCCAAATGGGCCGAACGATATAGAATAATAGCTTGTGTAAAGCTATTTACCTTAGCTCGTTTATCAATTTGACCTTCGGGCACATCACCATCGTTTACAATGGTGAATACAGCAGATTCGTTGCAATATGCCACGTGGTGTTCCAAACGATATTGTTCCATTTGGAGGTTCGGGTTCTTTTCCTTTGCCTCTTCCCAAGCTGCTTGTACGAGGTCTTCTTTGAACTCTTTCTTCTGTTCGAGTACAATGCCATTCTCATCAAGCGCACGAACACGCAGCAAGTAATCACCTTCATCAAACATGCCATCTGCAATGTTCACAGACATCTTACGTGACGCACGCTTATTCGTGCCAACTTTGGCTTTCTTTATAACACCAACTTCTGAAAAATCGCTGATGTCAACCAGTGCTATTTCAAAAGAAACAATCGCAAGATTATCCTTTGGAGCAGGATCAGTAGTAATGGTAAAAGATACCTTCGACTTCTTCTCGGTAATGATGTTTAACACAAAATTGCCTTCGTCGTCTCTAACTAATTCTTTCTTCGAATCCTTACCCGTGTTCAAGTCAACCATTACCTTTACTGGGCCTGAAGACCCAGTTTCAAGCCATGGAATATTGGCATAGTTAAACTCTGGATGATTGCGCAGAATAGATTCAAACAAAGAATTAGCATCTTCTACAGAATCATCAGAGGTAAGAAAGCTCATAAGGGCACGTTGAATTGTTCCTCTCTCGATAGGAAGAGAAGAAATGCGATCAGCTGCAGTCAAAGAAAAATCAGAGATAATAACTGAAGCCTTTTCTTTGTTCAGCATGAAACGTCTGCGCACAGCATTCTCATCCCTGAGAAGCGCCATGTCAGGCCACATGCCAAACACAAATAATCCATTACCCCATGCTTCATCTGAGAACTGGTTTAGTTCCAAATAAAGTATGTACGAGATTACATCATTCTTGTAGGCATGAACCTCGTCTCTAAGCAGTTCAAATATCTGTGTCCAGCTATATTTCTTTTCCTCCGGAATCTCGTCAATCAACTTTAGAATGAAGGAATCCTGTAGGTCTGATGCTGACAAATTTTGGAACGCAGCATCACCATAAGAGTCTTCTGCTGACGTTCTGCTATTGGTCGGTACCAAGATGAGCACTGCCTTTGTGGGGTTATTTCTCAATTCAATAAGCTTGGTTGCATGGATAAATTCCTCTCCCTTTTCTTCTTCAGAGAGAATGAACACCGACAAATCCTTATTAATGGGGCGCAACAAAGGAAGCAGAACACGAAGTTCTTTCAGCGCGAGGCCTGTAATCTTCATACAATGCCCCGGACGAACTTGCTTAAACTTTGGTGCATACGTTTCAACAACATGTTGTATGAAACGCTCGTAATATAGAGTTCTTATTTCTTCCATTGTTTACATTTTATAGCGTGGGCGAATCTTCTGTAGGATGCAAGCGTCACTCATATCGGTATAGAAACCAATCTGACGTAGTTTATCCTTAAAAGCTTCAACATTTTTACGGAATGCTTCATTCATTTCCACATCCGCATTGGCAAAACGCTTCTCGTTTACACCATTGATGATTAAGCCATACCGGTCACGAATTTCACTGATTAATTCGTCAATCGATAAAGAACGAGTTTCGTAACCACCAGTAGGCTTTTCCTTTAACACAAGGAGCTGCACCAATGTCTCTAAGAGCTTCGAGCCGAGTGCACCACGTCGTGGATGGCGGCGTGAGCGACTATCAGCCAAAAGCATAGATGAAGAGTTCTTCATTGCCACTGCATCAAGAAACTCGTGTAAGTAGCGATACTGATAGTTACCCAAGTTTGATTTTTTTCTAATACATGAACCAACATATCGAAGTAGTCATCTTCAGGAAACAGCTCAAGCATTTCTCTGAAGTCTTCTTTATCAAACTCTTTCTCATCCGAGTTGGGAAGATCCTTCCGGATTCCATTCAAAACGGATTCATAGAAACCATCTGACTTATTGTTCTCTTCTTTCAGTATTCTCAGCGCTTCGTCAATAGAGCATGATTTTCTGTCTTGAATGATGTCAGCCATGTAGGTAGAACGAATGTATTTGCCAATGCCATTCTGCATCCTTTCTACATCTTTACAGGCGTATGCAGAAACAATGCTGTCCAAATCGTCAGTCACATCAACGAGCATCGACCAGTCGTCTTCTACTTGACGTGAACCTGCATCCACCATCTTCGGAAGCAAGTAAATCAGTTTCATTGCATACAAAGCCAAATGAAAACCACAAAGGATTCTCAGATAGTCGATGGATACGGCTCTTGGGAGCTTATCCTTGTAAAGAAGCAACCGACGAATATCGTCATTGAACAACGTAGCCTGGTCACGGAGGAACGGCTGTGGAATAACCTCTGCCACTTTATTTAATGTCTTACGCTCACGCAAAGGCTTGGTGATATAAAGAATACCTGTAGTATCTACATCCAGATCTTCACTTGATACGATTTCTCCCGTCTGCTTATCCCAACCCTTACTAAGGTAGCGTACCAATCCATGCATTACTTCCGGATTGCTTCGCAACATGAGATAAAGTTGATCTGAGGCACGGTAGTCACGACAGAATTTACTGTTCTGAACACGAAAACTTAGCAAATGAAGCGGCTTTAATGTTGAGACATGCTCTTTCACCACGTTGCCGCGATTCACCAACTCCAATAGCGAACTGCGGAGCCAGTCTTCCACGCCATCAGGGTTGTCGCTTACGCCATGCATCACACCTTGATTTTCCAAGGTCGCCAAGTTCTCTTTTAGTATGTCAATGGTATATTCTTTACGGAAAGCCATTGATACTGGAGCACCGTCAGCATACATCTTAATAAAAAGATTGGTCAGCACACGGTCTAGCTTTTACCGACTTAACATCGACATAGAATATTTCCTTATTCAGGAAGGCCTGTACGCCTGTTCCTTTCTTTAGTTTTAATATCATATCATTGCACGTTAAGAGGTTCAATTACTATATGCTTTTGACCATCCAATCGTATAGCAGTGAACTTGCGATTATTCTTTGTCACAAGTATCTCCGAATACGTTTTTGCCTCCAGCAAATTCTTAAATATCTGAAGTTCTATGAAGCGACCACGCAAGTCGTTCACAGAAGGGCTAAAGCCTGCGTGAATGTATTCCAGCATTTCATACAAGTCGAGACTTACCGTCAGTTGGATAAACTTATCCTTTTTATGGCGGAATATCAAACTGTCGCTTTCATACTCGATGTACTTTGTCAAGTGTTCAGTCTTATTCACATAGAGCTCGAACTCATCCAATGAGAAACGACGGTAGCTCTTTGAAATGGGGTCTGCCACATTTGAACTTGCCAAAAGAAGATAACCCTTAGTTAGCATTTCATTAGAACAGCCCTCACTGGCAGAAATAGCACTCGCAAGGTCTTGCATAGTTTTGGCCAATTCCTTTGGATCTTCAAGGCGCAACTGCTTTTCAAAAACACTGGCATATCGATAAGGTAATCTTCTTCTGAAATCAATGGCTCCTTCAAAATATTGATGACGCACGAACGACTTATGACGACTTGTAACAGCCATACGAACATCATCCGACTTCACTTCGTATGCAGGGATAATTTGATTGCAATCATTGAAATCCTTCAGCAAAGAGCGTGTACGGTCGCTGAAGATAATATAGTCGTTCGGACGTTTCGTGCGATAGTACAAATCACGGTCGAATGCCGGTAAAGCCACACCTGCAACGTCTGTTTCACGAAGTAACTTTACCAAACGGTCGTTCGATTCCAGTGTCGGCAGCTCGAAGTATTCTACCTTGTTGGGGTCCGGGTATGTAACAGGCGCAGTCAGGTTGAAATAGTAATATTGCCAATAGTACTCAGGTACATTGTCGGCATTTACCAATTCAATCAGTGCCTTTACTTCCCCACACGAATAGTCGCGAGTCAACATCCACGCAATCATCGAGCGCAAGTCGCGCATGGTAATATGGAGTTCACGTTTATAAACGATGGTGCGCACCAACCATTCCAAACGGTTGATGACCTCATCACCAGCGCTGGTATCTTGGAAGGTGTCCACATTGTATTTGATAAAGCAACGGTCGGCCACAGGACAGTTTTGACACTTACCCCACAATTCAGGGCGTGTCAACTTCTTCATCTGTTGTGCCAACAAGCTCGGAGTCTTTGTTTCAGCATCGCGAGCTGTTACAGAGCGAAGGTTCAAGTTTATCACCATCAAACCCGGCAATAACTCAGCATGACCTTCTTTATAGAAGTACTCCTCGATGTTGTCCTGCAGCACACGCAATTCAGGACGCATTGACAAAAGTCCACCAAGCGACCCTCGTTGATAGCAATCACACGTCCTTCTTGAGCTTGCGTATAATCATTCAGACCATAGAAAGGAGAAAGGAACTCAGCCAATACATCATCATTAGCTTTGTCGTCTTCATCCTGTGAACCATCATAATTTGACTCGAATCGAACACCAAAAATATAGAATTGCGAACCATTGTTCGTGTCAAATTGCTGCTTATCCACGCCCTTATCTTCTATGCGATGAATAAAGGCAGTCTTACCATCACCTGCATTACCAGTAATGATAATCAATTTGTACTTCAAAGCTTCAATATCGGCAATTAACTCTCTGTCCAAGCGAGTTTCAGAATAAGTTAACGTATCAAACGCATGTTGAGCTACGCCAGCACGTGTACCTCCATTGCCATGGCGACTTTGGCTATATAATGAGTTAATGTAGTCCACAGGATTCCCAACATCTTCTCCATTGTGAGTAACAGAAATGACAGATGAATCCTTTTGCATACCATCCAATCCGATAGCGTTCAGTGCATCCAGCATCTCTTGTGCTGTTTTGAAACGATTATTCTTATCGGTAATGATCGACTTCATCACAAAATCAGCCATCTCATTGGATAGTTTATCATTATAGTTTCGAATATCAGTAGGCAACTTGTGAATGTTTGGACACAAGTTTCCACCAGGCCATGGATAAGCATGGGCAAGCAGTTCGTAAAGCGTGATGCCAAGTGCGAATGTGTCGGCAGAGCAATCCCAGTCAATCTTATTGCCTGAAACGATAAGGTCAGGAGCCATATAAGGGAAGGTTCCTCCAAACAACTTATCATCTGTCGTAGCCGAAATATTGAAATCAATCAACTTGTACAGCTGGCGTTTGTGCCACATAATGTTGCTGGGCTTGATGTCGCGGTGGTACACAGGAGGCTCTTTGCTTTGCATATAGACCAAAGCATTAAGAATCTGTGTTGCCATCTTGAAAATTTCATCAGCAGGAAGGCGCAAATCACCATTTGTGTATTCTTGAAGGTTTTCGCCATCAAGCAATTCCATCAAAGTAAAAAACAAACCACCGGGAACGGTTCTGTCGTTATGTTTGAACTCTACAATGTTGGGATGATGTAATTCTTTAAGCGCATTAAACTCATTGATGGCATTATCAATAGAGGCATCCTTCTCGAATATCTTGATGGCCAAGAACTGCTTCTGCATGTCGTGCCATACCTTAAATACTCGTCCAAAGCCACCACGTCCTAATATTTCATGAAGTGTCATGCTGGGAGAAACTTTCATACCAGGCTTCATATCCTTCAGGTACAACGCCTTCTCCGCATGTTGGGTCGAAGTCGTATGAGAAGTTGCAATCGTTTTTATGTACTTCTTCATCAATCGCCGCATTGAGGAAGTCAAGCACTTCATCCGCTGTTTGCCAACGTTTATCTGCATCAGCCACAATCGTCTTCTTTACAAACTCATCCATCCATGCAGGTAGCTCTTTTCAGCACATGGCTGGGTAGATGGTCTTCAGGAAGTTCACCACCCAAAGCGGTCATAAATGTCAAGACGCTATCAAAAGGTAATTTGCCCACCATCAGTTGGTAGAATACTACACCTAAAGAGTAGATGTCGCTGGCAGACGTTACATCGCCATCCAATAGTTCTGGAGCAGTGAAAGGAGACGACTGATCGCCCGCTGAATTTACTGAGAAACTCAAGTCGATATGCTCTACAAACCATGACATTCTAAAGTTAGCCAAGGCTGCTCTGCCGCCTTCATACACATAAATATTCTCAGGACACACATTACGATGATATACCTGCACCTTGTGGGCTGCCTTCAAAGCGTTCGCCACATCCATGATGATGCTAAGCTTATCGGTCTGCTTAAAAGTCTTTTGATTGAGCTTTGCACGCAGAGAACTCTCATCTTGATAGCGACTTATCTCATAGTAGTAAGTCTGCTCTTCGTTCATCTGGCACTTTGTATTGACAATATAAGGAGAGTCGCCAATCTTCTCCTGTGCCATATAAGCATTTTGCACAGACAGGTTGAGCTGCTGTAGTTCCTTCGGGCTCTTATCGGCTACATCCAGAGGATATTCGCGCACACGGTAACGAGCCGTAGCGATAAACTGCGGAACACAGAGGTACTCCGTAAACTCTTCCGTTTCTTGAAGTTTCTCTTCGATGGTATAGTTGAAAATGGTGGTGCGTTCTGCACGTCTTCTTTCCACAGATTCTCCTGTAAGGAAATCGGTAGTTGCGCCATCAATGGCTGAATGCCGTTTTCCGAACGTGCCACGAGTTCATGGTTGGAGATAAAATCAACAAGCGCATCCCCAAGTGTGAACGTCTGCTTGTAAGTGTCACAAGTTGGATCCAAACCAAACTTTGATTGCTGAGGATGGCTCAACGTAACCAAAGTAATGATTTGGCCAAAGTTCCAGTCGGGATGTTGATTCTTAATTTTTAGAAGCGAGGATGCGGCTCTTTAGTCCGGCTGTCTTATGTGGGTTTGCCACTTCTTGACCATTACGGAACCAAGCATAGTCGTCGCCTTCGAGATTTCCTGCCCAATCCTTATTTTTCAATATGGTAGAGGGCATGAGGAGTCACCACAATACAGTCATACTCCCAATACTTCATGATACGGTTTGGTCCCGTAATGGCAATGTTGCAGTTGGGAATGATGAAATAATTGTTGGGCAACTTCACGGACAGATAATCGAGCAAACGCTGTTCACCGGCGTTTACAGGTCCATCATCATGAGGAGGTCTTTTTGATTATTGCCATAAATATGCTGCTTTTTATTTGTTATTATCAAGTATGTTCTTTAGTCTGCCAATGAGGGCGGTCACTCAATATTTGTCTCCGAAGTTCGGGATCGAGGTCCACATTCACCGACTCCCAAAGGTCAAACTCACCTTTATGATGGCAGTGCGGACACTCTATTTGTTCTTTATGATACCTTGACATGGGCTATATGTTTTATATTAGTTGGAAGATCTTAAACAATCCGTTATCTTATCTCAGCAAATGACCAGCAAATAGAATCTACGTTATAAAGCATTGATACTCCATGTTAGCCCTAGTACATGGTGCACTTCAGCAAATGGCCAGCAAATAGAAATCGGAATATAACCGAATTATAACCGAATTATAACCGAATTATAACCGAATTATAACCGAATTTCAATGTAATATGCTTGATAATGAACTACTTTGCAAATTCATCCATGAATTATAGCCGAATTATAACCGCAGTTTAGTCAATCCCTATTTCGGTTATTCTCCATGTTCTTCCTTCTATTTGAAGTAAGTCTGATACCCCTCCCATCTTAGAGAGCAAACGCCCTAAATACCTTTTCTTTGAAGTAGCATTCATTGAAGCAGGAAGGTTCTTGTGTAAGGCTTCATAAACATCTGCCAACTTAAACCCTTCATTACCAGCATCCCTTGCTAATTGCAGAATGGTTTGCTCAAGCAGTTTTTTCCTCAAGCCCCTTTTCCTTGGTGTAATGTCCAATTTGATGCGTCAACTTAGCGACAGTTAGCGAAATAATATAGTTGGGCGAACGTCCTTCTATGAGTCCTTTTCTCCTTCAAATGCTTGATGGCATCTTTTGGTGACAGGACGATGCTTTTGAATGGCATCCAACCAAACACATTCTTTTAGCGTCAAGTCTGTGTTTGTTTTTCAGTAGAGAACTATACTTTTTCATCAAGCATCTTACCGTAAATGGTCACGTCAACGCTACGCTTATTATTATCGATGTCATAGTCAGGCATTGGGAAATAGCGATTACGCTGTTCAGCAAAAATCTTTTTGATGCCACGTCCCTACGGTATCAATCATGTTGAAGTTTACCATACCTGTGCAAAGACATTCATTACGATAATGGCGCTGAGGGCCTTTATGCTCTAACGCATTCTCGATAGTACCGGGAATGAAGCTGCCGCCATTGCCATAGTACAGTTTGTCGTCGCCTTCACAAACGAGATGCGTTCTTGAAGCGTATAGTCCTGATGAGCGATGCAATTATGGAGAGCTTCGCGTATGGTATAGTCGTCATACTGCTTCATGGTGTCAGGGAAAGAGCGTACCACCGTGCAATTCACGCATGGTTTTGTTACGTATCTTGGCCAAAAACTTTATCCACGGTCAAAATAAAAGGGAATCGTGAAGTGTCTGTAGTCAATCACAGTCTCATCTTTATCTTCCCATGTCCATGTAATCTGCGCCACAGCGGGATGTATCTTCTGAAGTGAGAGAGGTTTGCCAAGTAGCAAGATGGCAGCACGTGTGAGTTGTCCGTCACGCATTACGCCACTATTAGAGAGAAATTCGTCTACTGTCCAACCATCTATTTCTTCAGCAGGAATCGAAGATTTATGTACCTTCTTATACATGATACGAGCGGTAGCAATAGCCAACTCATCAAGATCATCTATCGTTGCGTTAGGCACCAATTGTGCTGTCCAATCAGGATTTGGTGGCTGTTGGCGTATCTCGTCTTGTTTGGCTTGGTTGAGTGGTTTCAAACTCTCACCATCACGTCCGTATGCAATGCCCTTCCACTTCATTACGATGTTTCGAGGTGTGGCAGGAACCTTGAACAAGAGCACACGTTTGCCTTCCACCTCCAACGGAATAATCTCTCGAAAGATTAATCCGTCAGTGGTATGTTGCGACATATCTTGTTTCAATTTATTGAGTGCCACTTCACCATCTTTGAAGGAGGTACCAACAATCTCATGTTTCTATCCCACACGCCAAACACAATCCAGCCAAACTCGCGTTCACGCAAGTTGGCTTTCTGTTGCTGAGGGCAGAGAAGTACTTGCCCAACTCATCCACATCAAAGTTGGTTTCAGCCTTCTTAAATTCTACCACTTCATTTTCGGCATGTTCCCAAAGGTGGGTGAATATTTCTGCTGTTTTCGTCCATACGCTAATTCTTTTTGAGGAGGTCCAACTTTCAATTTCTTGTTCTACTATCAAGATGGCTTTTTCTTCTGCACAAAACGCGCGGTAGGTACAATCCTTTATATTGTTTAATCAAAGCCGTAATCTCGTCGCTTAGCTCTTGGGTAGGCTTTACAACAGGAATTGATTCAACATGAAAAGGTTCAATACGTTCGATTACCGATCCATACTTCATTGATTGCATATAATCATTGGCTAAGGGCAGTTGAAGATATGCAAACAAGTATTCGGCTGTAAAAGAGCGTCGTTAGATTCTATACGTATAATGTCTTGAGATCCGATAGCACCTTTGTCCTCATATTCTTTTTGTTATGTATTTCACTTGACCTACAGAACCAGCGCAAGTAATCAATAACTGTCCCTCACGCAATTTCATCAAATCAACGAAAGGTGTTTTTGAACGAGAAAGGTGATCGCATCGCATAAAGGGATTAACACTGAATATTTCAGAGCCTTTGATGTATGGCAGACCTTCTTTCACATAGCATCGCTTAAATATCCCTGTGTCTATAGATGTTTACATTACAGCTTCCAAGTTCAACGCAATAATCCTTCAGATATTCAAACATCAACACACTATTATTCATAAGAGCTGGAGGATCCAAACGGCATTGAAGAGAATTTCTAATGTCATGTATATTACGTGTGCAGTGACACAGCCAGAAGTGGAAGCAAAATCATTATTGATATAATCAGACAATAGCTTTTTGCAGTTTCCAATAAGCGGGTTGCTTCTTCTCGCAATCTTGCAGACTCTTGAATCAAATCATCTACTTTTGCTGAAACGATTCAGGAAAAACAGGCACTAATATAGCCTTCGTCTGTATATCATTAATATGCTTAACTACACCCCCAAACTGAGATTGTGTAATCTGGTTATAACCATATATTCTTGAAAAGAAATACATAAAGCGTCCCTTTGTTTACCTTATTGTCATTAGGTACAACCTGAATTAAATCGTGAGTTGCTATATGGTTTTCAAACGTTTTGTTTGTATAAGTTACATTGCCCTAATGTACCAGAACATGTAATCAAAAATCCAATCCTTTTTAAGAATCAAATTCTTTAGAGTCTTAGCTTGTTTATTTGATAAGAATCTACCCGTTTCAATGTTTGCTAATACAGTGTCAGATGCAGCTAAATAAGGCATACCATGTTCTTTGTCCTTTACAAAAACACGAGAAAAGATATTCCCTAAAGACTTGGCTCGCATTTTTCACCCACAGTAGATAACTCATAAGGAGAGTGTGCAAGTTGTTCACGAGCCTGCACACCATCACTTAAATGAACGTCTGGGTCTATTCTATAACCAGAGCCAGAACGATGAAATACGTTCTGAATTAATTATACCCTATTTTCATTACTGATGCTCCTCCACAAATTTAGCATAAGCCGCAGCCACTTCAGGGCAGATCGTCTGCCAAACGCTTGATGCGTTCACGGCGGCTGCGTACATCTCGCGTCCGTTGTCGGCATAGGTTAGCCATTTCTTCTCGTGGGCAAAAGAGAATCTCTGCACCATCTTCATCCTTCTTATAGATGGGCACACCACGATCTGTCTTACCAACTTGCCTCTACAATGGCCATAAACACATCGTAGTCTTCTTTATCCAAAAGGGAATGAGTAGTTCTTCGGCAGTCTCTTTTGAAGGAAGAGCAAAGATGCCTGTACACCCACCTGCGGCAAGAAGGTCTCAACGGGAAGGTCCACTGATGCCAAAAAGCTTGAAGTTTTCTAAGATCCATTTACGCACACTCTCGGTGTTGGGGTTACCCAAAATGCCATCAGGTAGCACAATACCCATCTTGCCACCGGGCTTCAAGAATTTGTAGCAGGCTTCAATGAAGAGTACTTCAGGAGCATTGCTATTCAACGCATAACGACGAGCAATCTCCACATCCACTTCCCACTTTGGCTCCAAATGGCGGGGTTAGTGAAAATCATGTCGAACTTACCCTGTGCATTGTCCTCAGATGCCAAACGGGAAGTCTTTGTCCTTGCTGTGCTTGATGCTTTCATTGACAGCTTCTGCAATAAGTGGACGGTCGGGCTTTATCACCTTGCGGATAATCCAGTGAGTTGATGTTGAAGATATTGCTATGGCCATCACCCTGCCATCACCATGTTCATGCGGGCGGCCTTCTTCAAGTCTGGATCGAAGTCGAAGCCAAAAATCATCTTTTCGGCATAGTTGCGTACTAATTCATCCACCTCGGGCGTATTAACACGTGCTGCCAAGCGTACCTCGTCCAATTCAGGATAAAGGTTGCGTGTAATCTTGTGACGAACATGGTCAAGCACGGTCACCAAGAAACCACCCGAACCACAAGCGGGGTCGAGCACACGGGTGTTTTGGTCGGGTCGAGCATCTCCACCATACACTTAATGATGTTGCGAGGGTGAAGAACTGACCAGCCTCTTGTTTCAATGTGTTGCTCACAATGGTTTCGTAAGCCGTACCCTTCACATCGACCGTCGCATCGAGGAAAGAATACTTTGCCAACTCAGCTGCCACGAGCAAGGCCACGGTCGGAAAGCATAATCTGCTCCGAACCGTCAAAGACATCACGGAATACTTGGCTTTCTTTTCAATTCTTCAAAAAGGCCACGAATGCGGTCGGCCACAGCCTTGCGGCCCTCTTCGGTAAACTGTTCTTTCACACCTACCCAAAAACGGCGACGGTAACTGATACCTCTTTGGCATCCATATTGCGACGCTTTTCATCGTAGAGTTTACAGAAAATGAGGTTCAACAATTCCCAAAAGGCCGTCTTCTTCATACCCTCATTGCCATAGATGTAGTCGTGGCAGCGCTTGAATGTCTTGATAAGCGACTCATTGGCCGGCTTACGAGGCATGGCACGGTCGCCTTGCGCTTCGAGATCGGCAAGCGTTTGGCCATTGCAGGAAAGTCCGAAATGTCTTGGTCTCAGCTTGACCAAAGTCATCTTCCGTATAATAGCGATAATGCAAGTCCTCACCATTGGTCCAGCAGCCAAACTCACAGTCTGTGAAAGTAAGGATGTTGTCGAGCATGGCATCCACGCCCTTCTTTGCATCGGTGGGTTTCACCTTTGCATCCTTAGCCACCACCACAAAGCGAATCAGATTCTCTACCACATGAGCCATGCCTGCCTCAAAGATAGCCAAATCAACCGCTTGAGCCCGACTCTTATCTGAATCAGGCTTTTTGTATGTCACTCTGAAGTCACGTTCCATGTCTTCAGGTGCAAATCCATATTCTTCAGCCATCATATCAATCATTGACTGAAGTGTGAGTTCTTTATCTGTCGCTTTCACGACCTTATTGGTGAGTGCACAAACTAACTGGTTATCTTCCAATACCAGCTCGTCTTTTCTTGTGCATTATCTACCGAAGTTGTCTTCTCTGCCATAATTTACAAAATTACTGTCTTTGTTCCACATAACCATATCCAAGTTAGTCCATCTGCTGATTTGCAGAAGATTAGTCTGGATTGGTCTTTATCTCACTCTTCGCAAGATGGAGCGCCTGCTGAGCCACACTGTCTGACTCTCGTCCTCTGTGACATTGATGATTTTATCTGCCGTCCACAAGTGAACGCAGTTCATCCTCATCAACCTTGAGTATCTTCGCCATAGGCTCAATATACTCATCTCGGAAAGGTCGAATACCTCTCTCTATCCTGCTATACATCGGTGCATCCACACCAATTGCGTCTGCCATTTGACGCTGCTGTACATTCAGCTCTTCTCGGAGCTGCTTAATACGTGCGAGTAAACTATGTTTGAGTTTTACCATGTGACCAAATTATATCATTAGTACTCTACAAAGATAATACATAATTGTCAAAAACAGACATGTTTTTTATCCAAAATCTTCATTTTCAGCTTTATTTCCTTCATAAACATGCTATTCAGCATATATCTATGGCTATAACCTTATTATATAGCATTTTTATCCATGTTAGTCCATGTTATATAGATTCCATGGTTATACGAAATGTTTGCTATAATTTTGCTTCAAAAAGAACAATAACTCCCATAGCTGAACATTCTATCATCTTACTATTCTTAGGAGATATGCGATAGAATTCTCCCAGCAATATATCAAATTTGGTATAAGTTTATAAATCTTTAATTTATTTTGTTGCAAGTTATATACTGATATGCCAAAACGCAGCATATATTTAAAAAGTAGTTATATTGTAGTTATATATATCCTACATTATAACTATCTCGTTAATCCTTTCTCTTTCACCGCTTTACCTTTAATGTAGTTATGTAGTTAGATATAACAGTGAAAGAAAAAGGATATAATCAGTAATCTGTATAACTGCCAATCAGCACCCCTGTACGCCACTTGTATCAACAATAATAGGAATGAATCTTGGCAGGAGATTGCAGCCTTTGGCAGAGATATTTCCTAAACATACCTGCCTCTATGCTGTCAAGATGAAAGGAAAGGGCGATGATAATGGGCAGGCATAGTGCGCATAACTCTCCACGTTATCCCCTGCTTACTTACGCTACTGATGGCATTAGCTGCTTTTATCTCATAATGCTTCAAGCACATAGTCTGTTTTATAAGCCTGACCTTATGATTAATTTTCTGCCAACTAACATTGAAAAACCTTGCCAGTTCGCCCTCCGTCATAGCAACCTCTCCCTTTCTTGACGAACAACACGCATACCATCGCTCCACTCAAAAAACTTCGCACGATAGCTTTACTTATATTGTCATTGACCGCTTTTTCCTCTACCTTTCTCTTGGTCGTCCTTTTGATGATGCTTTGCTTTCATATTTACACTCTTTCATTGATTATCTGTTATCATTTTTATGATGCCCGAAAGTTCATTTTCCCTCTGACCTTACACCACTGTTTTATATGGTTCCTTTTTCCATTATCTCATTAGTACACTTATGCTTTGGCGATGAGCCTATCCATATCCTCCGAAATCTTGCAGTCGGTTACCTCCGCATAAATCTGCGTACTACAATTGATGCGTGTCCCATCATCTTGGCGATGCTCTCTGTGGGAATACCTGCACTTAGACACATCGTTCCGAAGGTATGTCTTCCCATGTGATAGGACAGACGTTGTTTGATACCACAAGCTTCCGCTCACGATGCTTAACTTCGCTGCTAACACACTTCTGCTGCAATAAGGTTGGAAAAATAAAAGCGATTATCCATATCCGTGTTATTGCCTTCTTCTTTCACCGCTTGTAGCTGCCTTTGCTGCCTCGATAATCGTCTTGGCAATGGGGTGTAACGGCACAATGAACTCCACCTTGGTCTTCTGACGCCCTTTTCTTATATACATCTGTCCGTCCGCTGCACTCTTGATATGCCCAAACGTCAAGTGTTCCATATCCGTAATGGCTAAACCTGTGAAGCAGGAGAAGATGAACATCCGTCTGGCAAGCTCGGCATCACTATCACATATCTTCATAGCCATCAGTTTTTCACATCCCTCTTACTAAGAAAACGAATTGCCTTTTTCTACCTTTTCATATTCTGCATGCTCAAATGGGTTATAACGAATGATGCGCTGACTTACCGCACGGAACATTAAACGGCTCAGCTAACAAAGATAGTTGTTGATAGAAGAACCTCTCAACCCTTTCTTTTTAAGAAAGAAGCGGTATTCTCAAACAATTCCCTCTGTTACGCTTCGGATTTCTATATCCTTACCGCCTAAGTCCTTTATAAACTCGCACAGCATTCTATTTTGCATAGCAAAGGTTAGTGTATGTACCTTCTGCCTTTGATTTGCCCACACCTTCCTTTTACCGATTGTAATTTGCATTGCTAAGCTCCAAACAAAGTGGTAGGAGAAGTTGTAATGCCCTGCAATCTGTTTTTAACAGTTCAGCACTTACCACTCCGTCTTTTTAGGAGCAGTTCCTGATAGGTCTTTTCTACAAGTTCCCTGAATGATTGCAGGCGAAGATTGGTTTTCTTGTCCGTTGTTATTCCTTGTTTTGAGTTCCACTCCGCAGCCTTACATTCTTCGTTTGTGGTACACAGAGTTCTTTGCCATTCTATCGTGATACGGCAGAGTATAGAGGTCTGCCGTTTGCTTTTAGTCTTTGTCTATTGATATAAAACAGTGTTTTGAATGTACTTCTCATAATGATTTTAGTTTTAATATGCCTATTGCTAAATACTCATCTGCATATCCTCCGTGAAAGAAAGGAAACGCCTCAAACTCCACAAACAGCTTTTTGTGGCGTAACTCTTGCATACCGTTCGGTCATACTCACGTTACTATGCCCCAACATCTTGCTCACCGTTTCTATCGGTACTCCTTTTGTTCAAGGGTAATGAGCGTGGCAAAGGTATGCCTTGCCGTATGCGTGGTAAAGGGAAAGGCTATGCTGCTCTTAGGCGCAATGCTTTAAGATACGATTGATAGGTGGCATACTTACCTGTGGCAGCAGCCTTTCCCTTTCATCGCTCTTGTATTTCTCTATTATCCTGATGGCTCTGGCAGCAACTTGATACGGCAAAGTACTCCTGTCTTCTGCCTGTTGAACTTCAGCCAGACTTCCTCATTATCACGGACAAGATACGACCCTGTTTAACTCCATCAAATCGCAATAAGCTGCACCCTGTATGGCAGGCAAAGACAAACAAGTCCCTTGTTGTTTCCATTTCCTCCTCCAACTCTCCAAACTGTATGTTCATTAGTTTGTCGAGCGAACACTCTGTCAAGAGCTTTTGGGTAGTTTCTTGTCGCCTTTTGCTTACCTTTGACTTTGTCAAACAACAAAAATATCGGCTAATCCTTCACGGTAAGCCAATCTGCACACCGTTTTCAAATGGGTTGCAGCATTATAGAACGTACTTTCCTGAAACCCGCAAATCCTCATAAAGTATTGTTGGAAGTCGTAGATGAACTGCTCAGTAAGCTGTGAGAAAGCCAAATCAGAAACCTTATACCTCACTTTTTATAAAGTTCTGTAATGAGTACGAGTGAATGGTAGCCAAATATGCTTCCCTTTATGTCAATGCCTATATGGTTTTCTTTTCTCTTTGATGAGTCTATCCAGTCTTTCAATAAGCATACACTTAGATTGAACGCTTTCCTTGAAATTCCTCTTTATATCAGTTGCATCAAATGGACAACCTTTGGATAGTAGAGACTGACAGGCTGTTTGGACGGATAGCAGAAGGATTTCCAATCTGCGTTCACTTCCACCGCCTCACGGCTCTTTCCGCCCATTCTACGTTCACGGGGATTCCACAAATCGGGATTGCAGGACAGCTTGCAACTGAACTGCGCAATACTCTTTCCAAGCGTAATACGTCCCATAATGGGAGCTTTACCCTGCTTATCCTTTCCGCTCTTTTGAGGTAGAGCAACACCTTCATCTTTTCTGTTTTCATACGCCTTAATTTTTATGGGCAAAGTTACCCGAATTAAAGCGTGTCTTTACTTATGCAGAAAATTGCCGACTAATGCAACAGGCACACGAGAGAAAATACTCAGTTATCTACCTCTGCTTTAGTTACCTACCTCAAATCTTGGTAATGATTTAGTAACTGAACTTTTGCTTAAATCCGCACTTTTCCTGCCTTTTTACAAATAGAGCAGTTTTATGACAAATTATTTCATATCCTGTTCATTATCAGTCAGTTTGCACAAACTTCGATTTTTCTTTATTTTCAGTGATTAGTTGCATTGCCAAATAGGCTCTTT
>BNJS01000824.1_pt1 | contig 33724 bp, 54 predicted proteins | sample 8540461 | NCBI WGS metagenome assembly BNJS01 (sample SAMD00202454, study PRJDB9452) | human saliva metagenome | isolation source: human saliva | place: Japan
ATTATCTTTTTATAGATTCTGTATATTTTTTTATATATCTCTATCCACATTATCAAGTGGAGATATATTTCTTAAAAAAATAAATCATTACTTCTTGTGTATATACCTTCAAATGGATATTTTTTTCTTTCTTATCTCCTTTTTCCTTTGTATGAAGAACCCCAATTATCATAAAAGTAGTTTGCTCCAAATTGCCAAGATGACCAAGGTGATTTAACTACTTGATTTCCTTGTTCCATAAGTTGAATTAATTCTAATCTTAAACCATTTATTTCCTTTTTCATTCTCTTTTTTTGCTACATCAATTTTACTTTGTAAATTTCCTACAGAATCTCTTAGATTTTTCTTTACTAACTTTTTATTTCTTCCATTGTAGGAGTATTTGTATATGTAGCCTCTATATCTGTCATAAGTTTAGCAAACATAGGTAGAGTAGTACTGTTATCAGAGCTAGCTACAAGAACAGTTTTTTTCACTTTTCACAACTGAAGTTTTTTTCAACTTTAGTTTTTTTGGTGTAGCAAAAAAATTGCTATACATATCATTAGCAACAAATTGCATATTTACCCAAGAGGCTTTTTAGTTTTTTTGTGCTTTGTAACTTTTTTTCTTTGTCTCTTTTTATTTCAGTTTTTTTCTTTTTTTGATATCTGTTAAAAATATCCTTTTTGTTTCTCAACATCTTGTATTACATTAGCATTAGAAAAAAAGCACTTGTTCCCTTCATTAAGAAAAAGAACTGCAAGTCCAACTGAATATTTTACATTTTCATATCTTTTTAGCTATAGAGCGTAAAATTTTTTTCTCTGTGTTATGTAAACTATTATTTCCCATTTTTTTGTCCCCCTAAAAAGTTGTTTTGTATATTGCCTTATTATAACTTTAATATCAGATTTTGTCAACATTTTTAAATACTTTTTTTAAAGAGTTATAAGAAATTGAAAATAAAAAGGACTAACTCCTATTTTTTTAGAAGTTAATCCTCTTTAATAAACTATATTAAATTTTTTTATCTATCCTACATAATTTTTCAACAAAAGTTTTTTTATAAACCAAACTGTCGCTGGCTGATAAATTATATCTACCAAGAATGCTCCAACTATTGGTACTATCATCATAGCTTTTCTTGACATTCCATATTTTTCATTTATTGCTGTCATATTAACTATTGCAGAAGGTGTTGCTCCAAGTCCATGTCCACATAATCCTGAACACATAACTGCAGCATCATAGTTAGAACCAAGTATTCTAAATACAATAAAGTATGCTACTAATATCATAAATAGTACTTGACAACCAACTACTAAAAGAACTCCACCTATTAGTCCTGAAAGTTCCCAAAGTTTTTAAAGTCATAAGTGCAAGTGCTAAGTAAAGATTAAGCATAACATTTCCTATACCATCAACCAATGAGAAATTAAAATTATATGTATGAGTTTTTTTCATTTATATTTCTTACAATAACTGCCATAAACATTGCTCCGACATAAGAAGGAAAAATCCATATTTATAAGTTTTTCCTATTAATGTTGAAATATAACTACCTATAGCCATACAAACTAAAATAACAACAACATTTTTTTATTACATCTAAATCTGATAATTTTTTTCTCCTTTATCTGTATTAATTTCTGTTACAGATTGGTCAAAATTTTCACTGTCATCAGGTCTTAAATTATTTTTTTCTATCAGTCTTCTACCAAGAGGTCCTCCTATTAGAACAGCTGTTATAAGTCCAAATGTAGCAGCTGCTGCTCCAACTAATGGTGCATTTTCATAACCCATTTTTTTGCAAAAGTTCCACCATAAGCTAGTGCTGCACCATGTCCTCCAACCATAGATATAGCACTTGAAAGTAGTGCATAAGGTGCTTCTAAACCTGTTATCTTAGTAATAGTTATCCCTATTATATTTTTGACAAATCGATATTATTCCACAAGTTAGCCAGTAAATTATTAAAAGTTTTTCCACCTTTTTTTAATAGAGCAAAACTTGCTCCTAATCCAACTGTTGTAAAGAATGCAAGCATAAAAGTTGATTGAAAGATATTTTTCAAAATTAAATTTGAATGAGCCTGTAACATGTCCAATCCAAGTCAAAAAAACATAAAAATAAATCCACCTACAACTGGTGCAGGAATACAATATTTATTCAATATACTGACTCTTTTTGTTAATTGAATACCCCATAATTAATAATATAGCAGCAAGTGCTAGTGTCATCGTGGAATTTAAATTGATATTTAAAAATCCCTTCAATAGTTTCAAAAATTCATAATTTACCTCCTAACATTTTTTAAATTGTTACTAGATAATACCATTTTTTTCATAAATTTAGCAATACTTATAATTTATAGATATATAATTTTTTTATATAATTGATACTTTAATATTTTTAATTTTTTTATAAAAAAATACCCTTGAAAAAAATCAAGGGTATTAAAATTATTTATTAATTTTTTTATTATTTAGTTATTTCAGAAACAACTCCAGAAGCAACAGTTCTTCCACCTTCTCTGATAGCGAATCTTAATCCTTGTTCCATAGCGATTGGGTGGATTAATTCTACAGTCATAGTGATGTTATCTCCTGGCATTACCATTTCTACTCCTTCAGGTAGAGTTACTGCACCAGTGATGTCAGTAGTTCTGAAGTAGAATTGAGGTCTGTATCCTGAGAAGAATGGAGTATGTCTTCCTCCTTCATCTTTAGTTAATACGTAAACTTCTCCTTTGAAGTTTGTATGAGGGTGAATACTTCCTGGTTTAGCAAGAACTTGTCCTCTTTCAACTTCTTCTTTCTTAGTTCCTCTTAATAGAACTCCAATGTTATCTCCTGCTTGACCTTGATCAAGAAGTTTTTCTAAACATTTCTACTCCTGTACAAGTTGTTTTTAGTTGTAGGTTTGATTCCAACTATTTCTATTTCTTCTCCAACTTTGATGATTCCTCTTTCAACTCTTCCAGTAACAACTGTTCCTCTTCCTGTGATAGTGAAAACGTCTTCTATTGGCATCAAGAATGGTTGATCTACAGCTCTTTCTGGAGTAGGGATGTAGTTATCTACAGCATCCATAAGTGCTAATATTTGGTCAACCCATTTTTTTGTTCTCCATTTAAAAGCTCCTAGAGATGATCCTCTGATTACAGGAATGTCATCTCCTGGGAATCCATATTCAGTTAATAATTCTCTAACTTCCATTTCAACTAATTCTAGTAATTCTTCATCATCAACCATATCTGATTTGTTTAAATAAACAACGATGTATGGAACTCCAACTTGTCTAGAAAGTAAGATGTGTTCTCTTGTTTTGAGGCATAGGACCATCAGCAGCTGATACAACAAGTATAGCTCCGTCCATTTGTGCAGCACCAGTTATCATATTTTTTTAACATAGTCAGCATGTCCTGGACAGTCAACGTGAGCATAGTGTCTATTTGCTGTTTCATATTCAATGTGAGCAGTGTTGATAGTGATTCCTCTTTCTTTTTCTTCAGGAGCAGCATCGATTTGATCGAAAATCTACTTTTTTTAGCCCATCCTTTGTCAGATAATACTTTAGATATAGTAGCAGTTGTAGTAGTTTTTTCCATGGTCAACGTGCCCGATAGTTCCAATGTTTACGTGTGGTTTACTTCTCTCGAATTTTTTCTTTTAGCCATTTTTTCCTCCTAAATTAATTTTTTTATATTATTTTTCATAAATTTTTTTACATTCTTATTATACACTATTTTTTTGTATAAAAAAAGTAAATTATTTTCCTCTTTCTTCTTGTATTTGCTTTTTGGATTGAAAGCAGGTACTTGAAGATATTCAGAAAAATTCCCAAGAGTAAGTTGCTCTTCCTTGAGATTTAGATCTTAAGTCAGTTGCGTATCCAAACATTTCTGATAGAGGTACTTTAGCAGTTATTATCTTAGCACCATTTCTATCGATCATTCCAGATACCATTCCTCTTCTTGAGTTTAAGTCTCCAATGATATCTCCCATGTATTCTTCTGGAGTAGTTACTTCTACTTTGAATACTGGTTCTAATATTACTGGTTTAGCTTTTGTAGCAGCTTGTTTAAGTGCCATTGATCCAGCTATTTTGAATGCCATTTCTGATGAGTCAACTTCGTGATATGATCCATCATATAGAGTTACTTTTACATCAACTAAAGGATATCCAGCGATAACTCCTGATTCAAGAGCTTCTCTGCATCCTTTTTCAACAGCAGGTATATATTCTCTAGGAATTACCCCTCCTGTTATTTTGTTTACAAATTCAAATTCTTTACCTGGATTTGGTTCAAGGATAATTTTAACGTGTCCATATTGTCCTCTACCTCCAGATTGTTTTGCATACTTAACTTCTTGATCGTAAGATTGAGTTATAGTTTCTCTGTAAGCAACTTGTGGTTTACCTACATTAGATTCTACTTTAAATTCTCTCTTCATTCTGTCTACGATGATTTCAAGGTGTAATTCTCCCATTCCTGAGATAATTGTTTGACCTGTTTCTTCATCTGTTCTAACTCTAAAAGTAGGGTCTTCTTCTGCAAGTTTTGATAGTGCAATTCCCATTTTTTCTTGGTCATTTTTAGTTTTTGGTTCAACCGCAACTGAAATAACTGGTTCTGGGAATTCCATTTGTTCAAGAACTATTGGTGCATCTTCAGCACAAAGAGTATCTCCTGTAGTTGTATCTTTCAATCCAACTGCAACAACTATATCTCCACAGTATACTTGTTCAATTTCTTCTCTTTTTGTTAGCATGCATTTGAAGTATTCTTCCCATTCTTTCTTTCTTTCCTTTTTGTTGAGTTAAGAACAGTAGCTCCTTTTTTTCAACTATACCAGAATATACTCTGAAGAATGTTAATCTTCCTACAAATGGGTCTGTCATAACTTTGAAAGCTAGAGATGCGAAAAGGTGCCTCGTCTGACATTTCTCTGTCTATTAATTTTTTTCAGGATCTTTAGGGTCTCTTCCTTCAACCATCGCAACGTCTGTTGGAGCTGGCATGAAGTTTACTATAGCATCTAATAAAGCTTGGATACCTTTATTTTTTTGAACGCTGTTCCACAAACAACTGGAACTATTGTATTGTCTATAGTAGCTTTTTCTTAACCCTTTTAAGATTTCTTCTTTAGTTATTTCTTCTCCACCAAAAGAATTTTTTTCCATTAGTGCATCATCAGTTTCAACTATAGATTCAAGCATATATTGTCTTGCTTCTTCAGCTTTTTTTCTTGTAATTCTGCTCTAATATCTTTTTACATCAAAAATGTTGTCCATTGTCTGAATCTACTGGCCAAACAACTTCTTTTCATTTCTATTAGGTCTACTACTCCTTCAAATTGGTCTTCTGCACCTATAGGAATTTGTATAGGTACTGGATTTGAACCTAATTTTTCTTTAATATCTGATACACACATATCAAAGTTTGCACCAATTCTATCCATTTTATTAAAGAAAGCTAATCTTGGTACTTTATATTTATCAGCTTGTCTCCATACTGTTTCCGATTGTGGTTGTACACCATCAACAGCTGAGAACACTGCAACAGCCCCATCTAGTACTCTTAGAGACCTTTCAACTTCAACAGTAAAGTCCACGTGACCTGGTGTGTCTATTATATTTATTCTGTGTCCTTTCCAGAAACATGTAGTAGCAGCAGAAGTAATTGTAATTCCTCTTTCTTGCTCTTGTTCCATCCAGTCCATTGTAGCTTGACCTTCGTGAACTTCTCCTAGTTTTCTTTCAACTCCAGTATAAAATAATATTCTTTCTGTTGTTGTTGTTTTCCCTGCATCGATATGGGCCATTATTCCAACGTTTCTAGTCATATCTAATGATACTTTCCTAGCCATTAAATTTATCCTCCTCGATTTAAAACGAAAACATTTATATTATTATACTCTATAGTGTGCGAATGCTCTGTTAGCTTCTGCCATCTTATAAGTATCTTCTTTTTTTCTTAATAGTTGCACCTTCATTATTTGCTGCTGCAATTAATTCTGCTGCAAGTTTTTTTCTATCATTCCATATTCTTTTCTTGCTCTTGTATAAGTAGTTAACCATCTTATAGCAAGTGTTTGTTGTCTATCAGCTTTTTACTTCAACTGGAACTTGGTATGTAGCTCCTCCAATTCTTCTAGATCTAACTTCTATTTGAGGTTTAATATTTTTCTAAAAGCTTGTTTGAAAAACATCATATCCTTCTTGTCCAGTTTTTTTCTTTTTATTAAATCCATTGCTGAGTAGAATATTCCTTCAGCTATTGATTTTTTTCCATCTAGCATTATTGAGTTGATTACTTTTAGTTACAACTTTATCAGAGTATCTTGAATCAGGTAAAACATCTCTTTTTACCGCAGCTCTTCTTCTTGACATTAAATTTACACCTCCTTTATTCGTTTATTATGCGTTTTTTTCGCTCCGTACTTAGATCTTCCTTGTTTTTCTCTTTTGCAACACCAGCAGTATCTAAAAGCACCTCTAATGATTTTTATATCTAACCCCTGGTAAATCCTTTTGTTCTTCCTCCTCTTACTAGAACGATTGAGTGTTCTTGTAAGTTGTGTCCTTCACCAGGAATATAACATGTAACTTCAATTCCATTTGTTAATTTTACTCTGGCAACTTTTCTTAAAAGCTGAGTTTGGTTTCTTAGGTGTAGTAGTGTACACTCTGATACAAACTCCTCTTCTTTGTGGGTTTCCTTGTAAAGCTGGAGATTTTTTTCTTTTTCAGTTAATGTTTGTCTTCCTTTTTACTAATTGACTTAGAGTAGGCATTTTACCCTCCTTTCTTATTTAATCTAATTTTTTTCTTTATAATTATAACTTAGATATTATAAACTTTTTTTATCTTTTATTGTCAACCTTAATTTCTTTACTTTTACATTTTTTATTTTTTTGTTATACTTTTTTTATATAATATTTATATAATATAAGTTTAATTTTTTTAAGGAGGTCTATTATGAATTTAAAAAGAAGTAAAAAAATATTTTTAAAAAAATAGCAAATATCTTTCTAAAACTAAAATTGAAGACGAGGTTGAAATAAATGGGAGTATTAGTCTTTGGAATAGAAATGATGTTGATATTATAATAGAATTTGATGATGAAAATGATATTGACTTTTCTGAAGATACATTAAAACTAATTGAAGAAAAAAATTAGATTGGATAGAGAAGAATAAGAAATTAATATGTAAAACTTTTATTGAAGATGAAGGAGTGTTCTATGGTTTAAATGATGAGATAGAAAAAAACAACTATCAAAAAAAGAAAAAAAGCTAAAATTGATGATTTAGAATTTTTCTGCTCCTCTTACAGAAGATGAATTTTTCTAATTCATTATATATTGCATACATTAATTTTTTTATATAGAAAATGAAGATGATATAAGTTGTAATTTTTGATTTAGATTGTGAACCTGACTATCTTTTTTGGACATCTTGTCAATATTGAATTAGATGAAGATAACGAAATTCTTATGAGTGGAATAAATGGATAAACCTAATAAGGATTTACTCTGGCTTTTTTATAGAAGTAAATCCTTATTAGGTAGTTTAATTTATACTTTTTTTAGTTAGTACATTCTAAAAAAACTATCATAACTTCCTCATCTTTTTGCAATTTTTTTCTATAGTTTCTGATAAAAGATTTTTGTAAATATTTTAATGAAATATCTATTTCATATATTCCTGCTTTTTGCATTAAAAATCATTATCATAAGCAAAAAAATCCATCTAAATCTCTATATTTTTTTGGTTCATAATTAATGTTATTATAATAAAAAGTTGATAATTTTTCTACATTAATAGGAAAAATTAGGAAATTGTAAGAAATCCCAATACTTTATTGCCAAACTTCCTCCATTTCCACCAACCGCATAAGCATCTATCATTCCTTTCATTCTATAATAATCCAAGAACAATTTTTATACTAATACTTTTTTTCTAAACTTTCATTATTATGATTAAGAACAATGCCATGAATATTAGTAATCGTTTTATCTTCTTGATTAATAATAAGATATGAACGACCTTTTTCATTTCCTTCAGCACCAAATATAATATCTCCTCTATTTAAAGTTTTTTTAATTCGTATGAATTTCCTAAATATTCAGTTTTATTGATAGTTCCATATTTTTGATATATAATTTGGTAAAAATTAATTTATAATAGCCTTCTTTTTTTATTCCTGTTTGAACAGATTTTTCCAATATTACTAATCTGTAAGTTTTGCCCCCTACTAATGGAAAAAAATTAAGCTCTTTTTAATGTAGAAACTCCATATTTATAATTTCTTATTAAAAAAATTCTTTTTTTGTTTAAATTCTTTAGAATATAATGATGAATCCATACGTTCAAGTAACAAAAGTTCTTTTAATGTTGGTAATTCAAATACAAACTGAGCACTCTTTTTGATTTTTTTGATAACTCTTTCTCTATATACTCCATTGCTTTTTTTCATACTTATATTTAATAGAGATTTCTTTATTTATGATAGCTTTCATAAGTATTTCAACATATTTCATAGTTAAATCTTTATTTATATTTGGAATAGGAATTTTACATTCCAAAAATTTTTGTTTTTTTCCGTGTCTAATAGTCGATCCACGTGGGATAAGAAAAATCTAATTGTTCTCTAACTAAATTACTTTTTTTATAAAAAGCAAGAAGATAGTATCTATTTTTTTATCAATAGGTAACCTGTATATTCCCCCACATAACATGCTATTAGGATAATCTCTATCTAATATGATGATTTCTCCAACATTACTGTCTTTTTGAAATTAATAAATCTCCTTCTTTTTAAGTTCATTTGTATAAATTTTTGTGGAATTATAAACTCAGTTGCATCCTTAACTTCATTTTATTAAATATGATTCCTTTTGTAATGCCTTTTGTCTTTATAAATTTATAATCTGAATATCTAATATAGCTATCACTTCCAACTTCAGAACCTAAATCACTTTTTCTAATTTTCTATTTAAGAAATCTTCAACTGTTTTTTTAAATTCTTATTTTTTTAATATAAAAAAATTTTTTTATATTGGGTTGCTAGACAATGAATATCCTCTCTCTTTTATTTCTTTTTAAAGTAGTAAAAAAATAGGAACAGTAATGTAATTAGTATTTTTTTCATATATATTATCTCCTATAAAAATAATTTACGTAACATTTCTTCTTGTTTATTGCACCATTTTTTTAAACTCTATAGTAGTTTCTGTAAAAATCTTCATCAAGTTTTGGAGTCCCATCATCATTAATTTCTTTCTCAAAAGTTATTTCATTAAGTTTATATTGAGTTTCAAAATATTTAACTCCTTGCTTTGTCTTTAACTCATAGCCAACCTTTTTATTTCTTTTTGAAAATACTTCACATTATTTTCTACTAGTCTTTCAGTTCTTCTTTTTTTAGGTTTGTATGCAAAAACTGGTATTGGTGAAACTCCTGCTTCAGCAAAATATTTGGTGGTAAATCTATAATAAGCAGCTTCTCTCATATTTTCACAAAACCATTTTCTAGCTTCTTTATATTGCATCAATAGATGCTATAGAGATTAGATAATACAATTGCCATTCTTCCATTTCTTTCAATATTCTTTGGCATTTACAATACAATCCTAAATCTGCTGGTTTGTTTGTATCTATTCATAGCATTCAGCTATTTCTTTTCATTTCAGAAGGTGTCCGTGCTTCCCCCAAAAGGAGGATTTGTTAATGCTATATCAAATTTTTTAAATGTTCAAGCCTTTTGTCAATTTTCCATTATAATTATTTTATTTTTTCACTTTTAGGAATCAATTCAATAATACTTCCTTCATCACTAAACTTGCATTTTTATTGAACCTAAACCATCCCTTTGAGCTTCAATTGCTTGTATTCCATCTCCATTTAATAACATATTTAAAGTTGCAAGTTTTACCATAGCTCATCATCCAATATCCATACCATAAATATTACTATCTTTCCAGTTGACCATTTGATTTTACAAAAAAACTGATGAAAATCAACAATATAACTGTTGGATGTGCTACTTTCATTAATTTTAGGTTTATCCTTATCAACAATAAATAATAATTTATTAATTATTTATAAATTGTGCATTATCAACTACTAAATTTAGAAGCAAACTTATAAAAAAACTAGTAGATATAAGTGCTTTTTAGAATTTGTAAAACTATAATTTTAAAATTGTTTAATAATCTCTATAGCTATTTTTCACTTAATTTAATTTGTAGAGTTGAAATGATTTTCATTTAATATTTTTAGTACCTTTTGTTTTTAGCTGTGTTTCTGTATATTTCTAGCCTTTCCTACAAAATTTTTGAATACAATCATCTGATAATTTTGTATATTTCATTTCATCGGGGATTAATATAATATTTAAATCATCATTTTCTTTCATCGCAAAATTTTTGGTGACAATTGGATAGGATAAAAATCATAAATTAGCAAGAAATAGATGTATCATGGATGAATTTAATAGAATACTAAGTTATAAAGCGAAATGGTATGAAAGAACAATAGTAAGAGTAGATAATTTTTTGCAAGTAGCCAAATATGTAATTGTTGTGATATAGAAATGAAGAAGTAAAAGATTTAAGTGTAGAATGGACTTGTCCAGTATGTGGAGCTGTACATAGAGATATAAATGCAGCCAAAAACATATTAAAGAAGGACTAAGGATATTAGGTATAAGTGCTTAAATATATAAATATATGAACCGTAGGAACTATGGGGATAGCTTATAAATTTAGTTGCAACAGAAGCAACTACTACCCAAGAACCCTGCGACTCTAGCACTCGTAGGGTGTCAGTCGTGGGAGGTTCAGTTAGATTGTGAACCTGACTATCTTTTGGGCATCTTGCTAATATTGAATTAGATGAAGATAATGAAAATTTTAATGAGTGGAATAAATGGATAAAAAAAATAAAAGGACTGTTTTTAACAGTCCTTTTTTATTTTTTAATATGCTATTTCATATAATTTTAAGATATCTTCATAAGTAACTTCTCTTGGGTTTCCACCTGTACAAACATCTGCTAAAGCATCTTTTTGCTAATCTAGGTAGACCTTCTTTTGGTATATTTAATTCTCTTAATGTTTGTGGAATATTTACATCTATTGCTAATTGTCTAACAGCATCTATGGCAGCTTTTTGCAGCTTCTTCTTTAGACATATTAGTGATATCTACTCCCATTGCTTTTTGCAATATTTCCATATTTATCTATACATACAGGCATATTGTATTCCATTACTATTGGTAATAGAAGTGCATTAGCAACTCCATGAGCTATATCATAAACTCCTCCTAGAGGGTGAGCCATAGAGTGAACTATTCCTAATCCAACATTACTAAATCCCATTCCTGCAACATATTGTCCTATGCTCATTCCTTCCATATCAACAATATTTTTATCTTTTACAGCCCCTCTTAAGTGCTTAGCAATTAATTCTATAGCTTGTATTTCATACATATCTGAAAGTATATGTGCTCCCTTTGTTATATATCCTTCAATAGCATGAGTTAAAGCATCCATTCCAGTTGAAGCTATAGTTTTTGCTGGCATTGATTGCATTAATTCAGCATCTACTATCGCTACTACAGGAATATCTTTTGGATCTACACAAACTATTTTTCTATTTTCTTCTTCAACTGTTATAACATAGTTGATTGTTACTTCTGCTGCTGTCCCACAAGTTGTTGGAAGTGCAATTATAGGTACACTTCTCTTAGTTGTATTAGGTACTCCTTCAAGTGATTTTATATCTGCAAAGCTTGGATTGTTATATACTATTCCAATAGCTTTTGAAGTGTCCATTACTGAACCTCCACCTACTGCAATTATAAAATCTGCCCCTGATTTCTTAAAAGCTTCTAAACCATCTTGACAATTTTTTTAATTGTTGGATTTTGTTTAATTTCTAGAAATTCATCATAGACTATTCCAGCATTGTTAAGAACTTCCTTTACCTTATCCAAAACTCCACAAGAAGCTAAAACTCTATCACTTACTAGAAGTGCTTTTTTGTACCCTTTAGTTTTAACCTCAGTTGCAAGCTCAGTTCTACATCCAGCCCCAAAATAACTTGTTTCATTTAAAACATATCTGTTCATAGTATCCTCTCCTTAAAATATTATAGTATAGTTCGTTTTATTTTTCTATTAGACTGTTTAGTTATTATAAGAATATTAAATTTTTTTCATATAATGTCAAGATTTTTTTAATATAACTTTTATAATTTATTTTTATATTTATAAAAATTATACTAAAATTATAATTTTTTTTACTATATTTTTTATATAAAATTTTTAAAAAAATTTAATTCACTTTTGTATTTAATCCGATATAAGAGTCCAATTAATAAAAATAAACATTGACTATTTGATATAAAAAAAGTTAAAATACAACCATAAATAATTTTTAAAAATTAAATATTTTTAATAAAAGGGGGCAATGTATATGAAAGTTTTTTTACCACTGATAATATTAGAAATATCTCTATTAGGACATAGAGGCTCTGGAAAGACTACATTAATAGAGTCTATCCTATATGTTAAGGACTATATCAAAGAGAAAAGGAGATGTAGAAAACGGAACTACTGTTTCTGACTTTTGATAAAGAAGAAATTCGTAGAATTTTTTTCAATCAATACATCTTTAATTCCTGTTGAACATAACAATGTTAAACTTAACTTTCCTTGACACTCCAGGATATTTTTGATTTTGTTGGAGAAGTTGTATCATCTCTTAGAGTATCTGCTTCTGCTGTCTTAGTTTTAGATGCCACTGCTGGAGTTGAAGTTGGGACTGAAAAAAAGCTTGGAAGCTACTTGAAGAAAGAAAAATTGCCTAGAATTATTTTTTTGTAAATAAAATGGATAAAGGTTATGTTAACTACACAAAAACTTTTTAACTGAACTAAAGGAAAAAAATTTGGTAAGAAAATTGCTCCTTTCTGTATTCCTATAGGTGAAAAAGATGAATTTAAAGGTTTTGTAAATGTTGTTGACATGGTTGGAAGAGTATTTGATGGGAAAAGAATGTGTTGACACTCCTATTCCAGATGATGTTGATGTAAGTGAAGTTAGAAATCTACTATTTGAAGCTATTGCTGAAACTGATGAAGCTTTTAATGGATAAATATTTTGCTGGTGAAGAATTCACTCAAGAAGAAATAGTAAAAAGGTTTACATAAAGGTGTAGTTAATGGAGACATCGTTCCTGTTATGGTTGGATCTGCTCAACAAAAACATTGGTATCCACACTTTACTTAACTACTTAGATCTATATATGCCTTGTCCAACTGAACTATTTAGTGGACAAAGAGTTGGAGAAGATCCCTGTAACTCAACAAGAAAAAAAGTTGTTAAAATATCTGATGAAAATCCATTCTCAGCTATAGTTTTTAAAACTTTAGTAGACCCATTTATTGGAAAAAAATTACTTTCTTTAAAGTTAACTCAGGTGTTCTTAGAAAAAGAAACTGAAGTTTTCAATCCCTAAGAAAAAAATAAAAAAAGAAAGAATTGCTCAACTTATTACAATGCAAGGTAATAAACAAATAGAAATTGAAGAATTACATGCTGGAGATATAGGGGCAACAACTAAATTATTATACACTCAAACTGGAGATACTTTTATGTGATAAGAGCTACCCAGTTGTATTCAATAAGATAAGATTCCCTAAACCAAATATTTTTCTCTGGAGTTTTACCTGCAGATAAAAAAATGATGATGAAAAATTAAGTACAGCTCTACAAAGAGTTATGGAAGAAGATCCCTACATTTGTTGTAACTAGAAACTATGAAACAAAACAATTATTAATAGGTGGACAAGGAGAAAAAAACATCTATATATAATTTTATGTAAGATAAAAAAAATAAATTTGGAGTTCATGCTGAATTACAAGATGTTATTGTTTCTTATCGTGAAACTATACTTGGAAAAAGCAGAAGTTCAAGGAAAAACATAAAAAAACAATCTGGTGGAGCTGGACAATATGGAGATGTATTCATTAGATTTGAACACTCTGATAATGACTTTGAATTTGTAGATGAAATTAAAGGTGGAGTTGTTCCTAGAAACTACATACCAGCAGTTGAAAAAAAGGACTTATGGAAGCTAAAGGAAAAAAAGGAGTTCTAGCAGGATATCCTGTTATAAACTTTTAAAGCTACTCTATACGATGGAAGTTATCACCCAGTTGACTCTAATGACCTTTATCATTTAAGTTAGCTGCAATACTTGCTTTTCAAACTAGGTATGGAAAAAAAGCTAAACCTGTTCTATTAGAACCTGTTGTTAAAATGAAAATAACTATCCCTGAAGAATATATGGGAGATGTAATGGGAGACTTAAACAAGAGAAGAGGTAGAGTTCTAGGAATGGATCACAATGAAGCTGGAGAACAACTTTCTATTTGCAGAAGTTCCTGAAGCAGAAATATTAAAATATTCTATAGATTTAAGAGCTTTTAACTCAAGGAAGAGGAGAATTCGAATATGAATTTGTAAGATATGAAGAAGTTCCTGAAAAATATCTCTAAGAGAGTTAAAGAAGAAAGAAATAAAGATAAATAAAGTTTAAGAATCAGGGATTAAATATCCCTGATTTTTTTATTAAAAAAAATGAGTAAAAAAAGAGGATTCTTTAAGGTAAGACTTAAAAATCCTCTCAATTCTATGTTTGTTTATTATTTTTATTATGGCGGGAGTGACGAGGCTCGAACTCGCGACCTCCTGCGTGACAGGCAGGCGCTCTAACCAACTGAGCTACACCCCCATAAATAAAAATGGTGGTCACAATAGGACTTGAACCTATGACCCCCTGCTTGTAAGGCAGGTGCTCTCCCAACTGAGCTATGCGACCATTTTTAAAAATGGTGCCCAGAGGCGGAATCGAACCACCGACACGGGGATTTTCAGTCCCCTGCTCTACCGACTGAGCTATCTGGGCACACTACTTACTAATTAATAAATGGCGGAAGGCTAGAGACTCGAACTCTAAAGTCTTACGACGCCGGTTTTCAAGACCGGTTCCTTACCAATTAGGATAGCCTTCCGTGTTATGGTACCCCGTAGGAGAATTGAACTCCTGTTTCCAGAGTGAAAATCTGATGTCCTAACCACTGAACGAACGGGGCAAATTGTTAAAAAAATGGTGGATCCAGCTGGACTCGAACCAGCGACCACTCGGTTATGAGCCGAGTGCTCTGACCAAACTGAGCTATGGATCCACGTATATGGCGTATCTGGAGGGATTCGAACCCCCGACCCACGCCTTAGAAGGGCGTTGCTCTATCCAGCTGAGCTACAGATACATATGAATGGTGCGTCATACAAGATTTGAACTTGTGACAACACGATTAAAAGTCGTGTGCTCTACCAACTGAGCTAATGACGCATAAAATAATTGGAGCGGGAAACGAGGTTCGAACTCGCGACATTCAGCTTGGAAGGCTGACGCTCTACCAACTGAGCTATTCCCGCATAATCCTTGTTACTATTTAATTTTTGGTGGCGGGGGTAAGATTTGAACTTACGACCTTCGGGTTATGAGCCCGACGAGCTGCCAGACTGTCTCTACCCCTGCGATATAAATGGTGCCTAGAGCCGGAATCGAACCGGCACGGTACTAAGTACCACGGGATTTTAAGTCCCGTGCGTCTACCTATTCCGCCATCCAGGCATTTATATTTTTGTTTGTCCCTCTCGGAACATTAATTATAATATCATACTTATAAAATTATGTCAAACATTTTTTTATTTTTTTAAAATTTTTTAAAAATTTTTTTATTTTTTTCTAGTATTTTCAAGTTCTTTTTACATAGCTATCTGGCTCAATTATTATTGCTTCTTTTCTTATTTTTTTGTTAATTTTTTTATTTCACTTTCTAAAATACAAGCTATAGATCTATTTTTCACAAAGAAAAAAACTCTTTCTATTTTTTTTACCTTATGTGACTTTTGTATATTTTAGCACCTTTTCCACTTAGATGCTCCTCATATCTCTTTAAATAGTCTCTTGGCAGTGCCTGTATATATACTTCTATCTTCACATCTCAACATATATAGATAAAAAAACTCATCTCAATTTCCTTTTAAACACTTAACAGTAAATTGATCAATAATAATTTCATATTCACTGGATACCTTAACATCTTTTTTTATATTCTAACTTTTTCTTTTTAAATTTTTTTATTCTTCTTAACTAAATTAATAATATAGTCAACAATTAAGTTTATACTTTCCTTACTCGCATTTGAGTAAATATCTTCAGCAAACTTAATTTTTTTCATATTTTTTTAAACTTGTAGATTCTTGTACAAAAATTTCTCAAGCACTTATATAGATCTATTTTTTTACTACAATATTTTTTTCTTTTCTCATATTCTTTTAGAACTCCAGCAATAGATTTATATGACTTCTCTAACATTAGATCTATTTCTTGTTCCTTATACTCTGCTATATCATTTGAAATACCCCAAGAAAAAGTTATAAACATACTTATCAACCCCTAATTCCTCAGGAGTTGATTTTTCTGACTCTATATATAATTGATCTTGATTTTATTGTTGACAATATATTTAATCTTTTAGATATTAAAATAAAGAAGTTATCTCTAGTAGGCTCTTCAATAATTTTTAAGCATTGCATTTGCACTTTCTTTTCTTATATCTTGAATATTTTTTTAATATAAAAACCTTAGCTCCCCCTTCATGAGAGCTAGTATAGGTCTTTTTATAATATCTCTTACTGTATCTATATTTAAGTTATCTACTACCATTAAATCACTGTATAGATTCCTTTAAAGTCTTATCTTTTATCTTAGATTTTTTTCATCTTCATTTTCTATATTTCTTGAGAATAATGCTGCTGAAAATTCTAAGGCTATTCTATAATTTTTTTCTAAATCGTCTCCATAAAATAAATAAGTTCCTGCTTCTCTATTAAATGATAATTCATTCTTTTAGAAATTCATCTAACATTTTTTTATCTTTCAGCCTTTTTCTATTTTTTTCTAAGAACATCAATTTGATCTAAAGCAAGTCCTGCTCCTATAACAACACTTTCCAATGGATTTTTCTGCTAAATTTACTTTTTAAGTTAGTATATTTTGTTATCATTTCAGGGAAGTTTCTTATTAATGAACCTCCTCCTGTCATCATCATACCTTTATCAACTATGTCAGCTGCTAATTCAGGTGGAGTTTTTTTCAAGAACAGTTCTTATACATTGTAAGATTTGATCTAAAGAGTCTTTTATAGCTTCTCTTACTTCTTCAGAAGTTATAGTTATAACTTTAGGTAATCCCATTAATAAGTCTCTACCTTTTTACTTCTATTGTTTCTTCTTCTTCTAAAGGTAAAGCTGTACCTATTTTTTTATTTTTTTATTTCTTCTGCTGTTCTGTCTCCAATTAAAAAGATTATATGTTTTTCTTTACATATTTTTACTATATCATTGTCAAAGTTATTTCCTGCAACTCTTATAGTCTTACTTACAACTGTTCCACCTAAAGAGATTATAGCTACATCAGTAGATCCTCCACCGATATCTATTATCATATTTCCTTCAGGAGCTGCTATATCCATTCCTGAACCCTAGAGCTGCTGCTCTTGCTTCTTCTATTAAGTATGCCTTCTTTGCTCCAGCTGATATTGCTGCTTCTAAAACAGCTCTCTTTTCTACACCAGTAACATCAATAGGTACACATATCATAATTTCTGGCATAAAAAAAGCTATATGAACCAAATATCTTTTTGATAAAGTATTTAATCATAGCTTCTGTTATATCATAGTCTGCAATTACCCCTTCACTTAAGGGCTTTAACTGCAACTATTGTATCAGGAGTCTTCCCAAGCATTTCTCTTGCTTCATTTCCAACAGCTAATACTTTTTTTGTTTCTTTTTCAACTGCCACAACAGATGGTTCATTTAAAACTATTTTTTTATGTTTTTTACTATATACTAATGTGTTAGCTGTTCCTAAGTCGATTCCTATACTTCTGTTTGCTCTAAAAATTAAAAAAATCCCATACTATTCTCCCTTTATAACTATATTTATAATTTTTTTATTTCTTCTTCTTTATTAAGTAAATACATTGCTCCAACAACAGCTTCAAGAGCTGTAGCTTCTTTATATTCCATTACTGTACAAGTCTTTGGAAAAGTTTTTTTATATTACTATTTTTTTAGCTCTTTTTTTCCTATGACCTTTAAATTCTTCATCTAGTTCTTCTATAATTTGCTTATAGATTAGGCTTTGATATCTAGCATTAACTTTATTTTTTTGACATGCTTATTTAAAGTTGGAATATTATAGCCAAACTGTAAATAATATTTTCTTATTTCCAATTCCCAAATAGCATCTCCTATAAATGCCAACTCTAAGCCTGTGTAATCTCTTATATCCTTTGTTGATAATTTGTCTACATTGTCCATGTAGTCTTATCCTTTCCATCTTTTTATCTTTATTCCTAATTCTAAAAGTCTGTCTCTTATTTTATCAGATAGAGCCCAATTCTTTTTGTTCTCTAGCATCTTTTTCTAAGTTCAAGTATAAGTTCTATCAAATCAGCAGAAATATTATTTACTTCAGCTTCTAATTTTAATTTAACTCCTAAAAACTTCTTCTATTATCATAACAAGATATGAATAAACTTCATCTAAAAACTTCTATAGCAGTTTTTTTGAGAAATTTTTCTTCATCTAAAGCTTTGTTAACTGATTTTACTAACTCAAAAAAACATGTCCTAAAGCTTGAGCAGTATTAAAATCTTCGTCCATAGCTTCTATAAACTTTAGCTTCCATTTCTTTTTTTAGTTGCTAAAAGTTCTTGACAATCATTTGTACCATCTAAATTTTTCTCTATTTAGTTCTTTTTATTCTCTTTAAACTATTTTCTATTCTTTCAAGAGAAGATTTTGTTTGATTTAATTCCGTATCAGAAAAACTCCATAGGTTTTTCTATAATGAGAACCTAGAACAAAAAAAGTCTTATAATTCTACCTTCAAAAATATTTTTAAAATGTCTCTTAAAAAGTATGAAAAGAACCTGATGATTTAGACATTTTTTTCACCATTTATATTTATGTAACCATTGTGCATCCAATATCTTGCAAATGTTCCTCCACAAGCACACTTTGATTGTGCCATTTCATTTTCATGATGTGGGAATATTAAATCTAATCCTCCACCATGTATATCAAAAACTATCCCCTAGATATCTTTCTTGACATAGCTGAACATTCTATATGCCAACCAGGTCTACCTTTTTCCCCAAGGTGAATCCCAACTTGGTTCATTAGGTTTAGATGATTTCCATAGAGCAAAAGTCTAGTGCATCTTTTTTTATTTCATTTACATCTATTCTAGCTCCACTTTCTAAGTCTTCTATATTTTTGTTTTGAAAGTTCTCCATAACCTTCTTTATATTTTTTTACTTCAAAATATACATCTCCATTTGATTCATAAGCATAACCTTTATCAACTAAAGATTTAATAATATTTATCATTCCATCTATGTTATCAGTTGCCTTAGGTCTTATCATTCCATCTTCTTTTAAATTTATTTGAGCTGTATCTTCAAAAGTATGCTTTTTATATATCTTTCTGCTATTTCTTTTTATTGACACATTTTCAGCATTTGCCTTATTTATCATCTTATCATCAACATCTGTAAAGTTTTTGAACATAAGTTACCTTATATCCTCTATATTCTAGATATCTTCTCACTGTATCAAAGAAAATAGCTGGTCTTGCATTTCCTATATGAATGTAATTATACACTGTTGGTCCACAGACATACATAGACACTTCATTTTTCTTTTATTGGTTTAAATTCATCTAAATGCCCTGTCAGTGTATTGTAAATCTTTATCATTTCATTCGTCTCCCTTACTTTTAAATATTTTTAAATCCTCTTGTACTGTAATTTTAATATTATCATAATCTCCATGGATAAATTTTTATCCTACCAGAGATATTTTTCCACTAAACTTGCATCATCAGTAGCCAAGATATTTTTTTCTTTAGCTATTTGATGTGCCTTTTTTTAAAAATTTCAAATTTAAAAAGTTTGTGGTGTATGTACTGCTATTAAGTTATTTCTATTTGGTGTTTCTACTATTATACCATTTTTCATCAATAACTTTAATCGTATCCTTTACATTTTACAGCAATAATCACTCCATCACAAGTATTATCTAAAAATTTTTTTAAACTTTCTTCTATATACTTATCTTTTTAAAAATGGTCTTGCTGCATCTTGAATTATGACAATATCTGTGTTCTCTATCTTTTTTTATTGCATTATAAATAGAATATTGTCTTTCACTTCCACCTTCAACAATATATTTGACTTTTAGATAATAGCTTTTTGTTTTCACAAAATTCTCTTATATTTTTTTATATTTTTCTTTATTCGTTACAATAATAATATCATCTATGTACTGATTTTTCAAAAGCAATTTTTTTAAAGAGGAGTAAAAAAAGTGGTTCACCTTTATATTCTAAAAAAACTGTTTTGGCTAGGCTCATATTCATTCTTTTTACCCTGTCCTGCTGCTGCAAGAATAAAAAGTAACTTTCTTTTTCTATTTTAGAGTCACCACTGTACATCCAAGTCCTCCCTCGCCATGTCCACCTATTCTGTATTCTTTTACATATTTAGAAGTTTTTTTAAATATTTTCAATATTCCTTCTCTTAAAGCTCCTGTTCCTTTTCCATGGATTACATAAACTTCTGTATATCCATTTAAAGTAGCTCTATCTAAATAAGTTTCTAGCTCATAGATACCTTCATCTACCATCTTTCCTCTTAAGTCTATTTCACTTCTTACAGGAGTTTTCTTATGGGTGTTTACATTGTATACTTTTTTTCTTTTTTTCTCTTCTACTATTTTTTTATTTCTTCAAAAGGAACTTCTAATTTTAAAATTCCTGCTTGTACACTTGCACTTTCTTTAGATGTGTTAATCTTTAAAAATATTGGCAAACTGATTGATACTTTTTACAAAAAAACTCTATCTCCAACTTTAAAATTAACCTTAGTTTTTAATCTTTTTAACAACTTCCACTGTCTTATTCTTTTTCTTCTCTAAGTGCAGTAGATAACATATTTAAGTTCTTTTGAATTTGTTTTGCATCCTCTTTATTCTTTTTCTTCATGTTGAATTTTTTTCAACAAGTGCAGAGGCCTTTTGTTCTCATTTCATTCATCATTTTTCTCAGCTTCTTCATAAGCAGCCTTTAATGATTTCATTCTTTTGTTTTTTTCTATTATTAGAGTTTCTTGTTTTAGCTCTTTTCTCTATCGAGTCTTGCTTCCTCTTGTAATCTTGCAAATCTTTCTCTCATTTCATCTAATTCTTGAGATTTAGTCTTGATATTTTTCTATCATTTTTTTCAACTTTTTTTATTATCTTCACTTATATATGCTCTTGCCTTAGAAATTATACTTTCTGGTAAGCCCATTCTTTGTGCAATAGTTAAGGCATTACTTTCCCCAGGTATTCCAACCAATAGTCTATATGTTGGAGAAAGTGTATCAGTATTAAATTCCATTGAGGCAGTTTCTATTCCTTCTTCATTGTAACCATAGGCTTTTACTTGGCTATAGTGAGTAGTTATAAAAGATTTAGCTTTCTTCTCATTTAAGTAATCTATAACTGCCATTGCAAAAGCTGCTCCTTCTATAGGGTCAGTCCCTGAACCTAATTCATCTAGTAGAACCAATGAATTTTTAGTAACTCCTGCTAAAATTTCCTTTACATTCTTTAGATGTGCTGAGAATGAAGATAGAGATTGCTCTATACTTTGTTCATCTCCTATATCTGCAAAAACTCCTTCAAAAAATCCAATTTTAGAGTTTTCTGAGGCAGGAATTGGTATACCTGAAAGTGCCATTAAAGTTAAAAGCCCTGCTGTCTTTTAAAGCAACAGTTTTTCCCCCTGTATTTGGCCCTGTTATAAGTAAGATATCGTAATCTTTTCCTATTTCAAAAGTTAAAGGAACAACCTTATCCTTATCTATAAATGGGTGTCTTGCTCTTTTCTAAAGATAAAACTTCTCTATTGCTAACTGTTGGAATTTCACATTTATTATCTACTGCATAGATAGATTTTGGCATTTAATATATCTAAATATAAGGCTTTATCTCCAATAGCTAATATATCATCTCTATTATTTCTTAAAAGTTCTGCTATTCTCAATAAGATTTTTTTCTAATTTCTTCTTTTTCTTTTTGTTTCTAATTCTCTCATTTTTATTGTTTAGAGAAACTATTGAAAGTGGCTCAATAAAAAAACTGTTTGTCCACTTGAGCTTCTATCATGTTCTATACCTTTGATAAGTCCTTTAAAAATCAAATTTTACAGGAGTTACCATTCTTCCATCTCTTTCTGTTATTATTCTTTCTTGGAAAGCATTTGCTAAAGATGGTTCATCAAAAAGTTCTTCAAACTTTCTTTTAATATTCATATTTAAAGTTTTTTTATGTAGTCTGATATCTCTTAAATCAAGAGAGGCATCATCTTTTATTTCTTTTTCAGGATTGATAGTTTTATTTATTACATCTTCTATCATTCTTAAATTAGGAATATTTCCTATTGTATCTCTAAGTTGTTTATATTTTTCCTAACTCATCTAATCTAGCCTTAAAAACTCTTACAGTTCTTAAATTCACATTGATATCCCAAAGTTCTTCAACTTCAAGATAAGTACCCTATAAGTTTTTATTTTTATCCATAAGACTATTGATGTTTCTAAGCCCAACAGCTTCAAAACCACCATCAAAAGAAATTAAATCCATAAAATCTTTAACAGTTTTTTTAATTCATTATTAAGTGCTGATAAATCTTTATATGGCTCTAAATTTTCTATAACTCTCTATTATCATCAATTACGATATTTTTCTAAAATTAGTTCTTTTTAATTTATCAAATTCTAAAAACATTAAAACTATGCTTATTCATTTTTTATTGTTCTCTATATAATGAAAAACTGTTCGTTACTAACCTAATTCTTATTGGCTACTTGCCAGCCATTAGTGTTTCAAGAGCTCCACAAAGGCTCTTTTCAACAATAATGGACGTCGCAGTAGCCTATATGAAAATTTAAATAACTCACATGTTTTCATTTTATTTATATCAATTATTTTTTTATATTTCACTTTCTATATTATTTTACAATAGAAATCGTAAAAATTTCTATGAATAATTTTTTTATTTATTAAAAATAGAATTTAAATCTTTATATATTTTTGTTGAACGACCACTACCTACCTGTTTTTATCTTTTCATTATCCTGTAATTCTTTTTAAAAGCTCTTTCTATCGTTCTTTGTGATATATTCGGGCAAAGAATCATAATATCTTTTTGGAAAGTGGCTCTAATGATTTTTTTGAATAACAGAAAATACCCTTTCTGCTGAAGTTAATTTTTTTCTTTTTCCAATTAGATTAAATCTGTCATCGCATTCTTTATATGCTTTTTAAGAAAACCCCTAGCATATACTTTATGAATGGAAGCTCATCATTTTCTCCAGTATGCCATTTTTTTCACTGGAGTTTTGTAATTCTTTATAATAAGATTCTTTTGCTTTCTTCAATGAGCATTTCTATACTGATATACCTTCCAACAAAAATAATCGAACTTATAAAGTAAAAAGAAGTGTTAGTATCCTACTCATTCTTCCATTACCATCATCAAAGGGATGAATGCATAAGAAATCATGGATAAGTGCAGGTATTAGAATTAATGGTGGAATATTTTCTTTCACTGCTTTCTTGTAAGCTTCCACCATTTCATCAAAGTAATGTTCCGTTTCAAAACTGCTTACTGGCTGAAATCGTACTTTTTTATTTCCTAAAGCATCTACTTCTACAATGGTGTTATCCATAGTCTTAAATTTTCCCCTTGTTATTTATATAGGAATAAGAATATAACTGATTATGAAGTGTTAGAATGTCATTTTTTTATTAAATTCTATATATGCATAATTTTTCATGGATGATATCAAGCACATGTCTATATCCTGCAATTTCTTCTTCATTTCTGTTTTTAGGTTCTACTTTTTTTATTCATCAGTTCCTTAAGTCTTGTATCACTGGTATAAAATTCCTTCAATAGCATTGGAAGACTTGGTACTTTGTATTTTAGCAACATCTATCATCTTCTCTAAAATGTCTGAATAATTTTCTACATAGAGTTCCTGCTTTCCCTTTATATTCGTGAATCTTTGCAATAGTATGATATATACTAACAGGTAAAGATAGTTCCATAAGTTTTAAATAATTAAATTTCCTCAAAATAGTACCTCCTTTTTTTCGTAGCCATTATATCATATTTGGCTATGAAATATCAATAATAGCGAGAATAATTTCGCCATTATTTTTACTAAAAAAAGAGAATTTCTTTAAGTTTTTCTATTCTCAAAAAAATTCTCTTAATTCTATCAGGTCATAGTTTATTAACACTATTTGACAAATAAACAAAAATTCTTAGATTTCCTATATTTTTAATCTTTTTCTTTCTTCCTTTTTCTTGCCAAACCACATCACTTATATCAAAAATCTTCTTCTGGTGGAGAAGCTGGACTTCCATAAGGAATTCTATATTTTTTCTTTATTTTCAATAATTGACTTACCTACATATGTTGATATACCTCTATTTATCTTCATAGAATTCTTTAATATACTTTTTCAGCTCTTTAAATAACATTAATCTTGAATCAGTTTCTGCAACAGTATTTATCTCTCCACGTTTTATTAAATGTGTTAGAACACTCGTGGCTCTAGCACTCGTAGGGTGTTAGCCGTGAGACATGTACTCGTAGGGTATGAATAACACCAACATTGAAAATGTTGCACTAAAATTTGCAATTTTACTAGTTTTAGCGTATAATATATTTAGAACATTAGCAACTGAATATATGGAGTTAAGGCTAGTAAACAGTAGCCTTGTAAAATATTCACTGTTCTGTATAGTTGTTCTTTTTAAATATAATATACAGATAAAAGTAGCGGTGTAGACGTAAGTCTTATCCAGTAGTGGCTATTGTGGACTAGCCAAAAAGAATAAGGGTTTAAAAACCAAACTCTTAGAAGATAACTTACTTTTTCAGTTATCTTATGAAGCTCTCGACTCTAGCACTCGTAGGGTGTTAGTCATGAGTAGTTCACACAATTTGAATTTTTCAAATATTCCAGAAGGAAAAAAATTGTAAAAATCCTTGTTTATCTTGAATATCATAACATAATTCTCCTGATTTTTAGTTTAATTTCTCTCATAGAAAATTTTTTTCATTTTTTTAATGCAATAAAATAATTAGGTTCAATAGGTGTTATTAACCCAATATCAGTTATTTTTTTCTATACTGTCAAACATTTCAAATTTTGGTTCATCATAAAATGTATGAACAACATATTGAAGTCCCCCTAATTTTTTTCTTCTACTCTTTTAAAACTTTCAATTAAATCATCTTTTTAACATAAAGAAATATACTGCATGTCCTCTCATAAATTTCTCCTTCCTATTATGATTAATTACTTTCTAGTATTTTGATATTCAATACATCTAGAACTTTCTGTAACCTTAATTCAAGTTCATTAACTGTGTCTTCATCTTGTTCAAGTGAATAAATTATATTTCCTATATCTTCATGCCACAATAATTCATAACAAGTTTTTCACATAATTTAATTATATTAAACCAAATATAATCTTTTCTTTTCTTCTACTCTATATTAAATTCTTTATTAAATATCTTTGCTAAATAATCATTCCCATCTTCATAATCAAAAATTAATAAGCAAAAATTCTGTCCTATTTTCTTTATTCTCATTTTATTACTTTTTATATATTACCCTTTTCATAATTTATTTTACTCCTAATGATTTATTTACTGCATCTCTTGAATGCTGTAAACTAGCAATAATTTCCTTTTTGATTCATTAGAGAAAAGCTGAATAAATGTTTTCATTTTTTTATTCATATAAAAACTGTGCTGTATTTTTGGATTTATCTTATCTAAAATAAAATTATTGTATCTTGAGGTAATTTTTTTCTTTTATACTATCCCAATTTTTGTAAAACAATTTTTTTGGGAGAACAACATCATAGATAAAAATCTTCAATTGCATCCCAATTATTAGCACAATGTTTTGATATTGTGAACTGCTCCCACTTGTAGAAGTGGGAGCTTCTTGGAAGTATGTGCTTTTTGTTAGCCACATATATTTACCAAGCTCTTCAGGGTAGTCCCTACCCTGATATTTTTTTCTAACTTACTTTTTTTCTTCTTTTTAATATTTCTAATCCTTTTTCTTAATATATTTATACTTGCATTGTAATCTCTATCTATTTCTAGTCCACAACATTCACAATGATATATTCTTTCTGATAATTTTTAGTGTTTCTTTTTATATTACCACAACTAGAACAAGTCTTACTACTTGGATAAAATGTAGGTATTTTTTTATAATCTTTCTTCCATACCAATTTGCTTTTATATTCTAGTTGTCTTACAAATTCACTCCAACTTACATCTGATATACTTTTTTTGCTAATTTATGATTTTTTTAACATTCCCTTTATATTTAAGTCTTCTATACAGATTATATCGTGGTTATTGATAATTTTTTTGTACTCAACTTATTTACAAAGTCTTTTTCTTTTTATTTCTAATTTTTATTATGGATCCTTGCTACTTTTTTTCTTTTTGCTTTTTGATAATTCTTACTATCTGATAGTTTTTTTATCGCTATCTTTAGCAACTTTTACATCTCTTTGATAGTTTTTCTTTGTTCTCTTTTTAGTTTTTTTCTCATATTCTTTTTGATAGCTTTAAATTTTTCTACTTTTTGTACAATCACTCATTGTTGCAAATTCTTTTTATTCCTAAATCTATTCCAATATTTTTTTATTAGTCTTTGGTAATTCTTCTATTTCTTCTTCACATAATATTGAAACAAAAATAATGATCAAGACTATTTTTTTACTTATTGTTACTGATTTAATTATACCTTTTATTTCTCTATGTAATTTGATTTTTAACTAGCGATTTTTAATTTAGGTAGTTTTATGTAGCTATCTTTTAATATATATTGTGTTTTTGATTATTTGTAGTATAGCTTTGGACTGGATTTGATTTACACTTATATTTTTGGAAAACCAAAAATCTTTATTTTTTTAAGAAAATTCTTAAAAGCCTTTTTCTAAATTTAATTGTGCATTAGCAAGAGCTAAACTATCAACTTCTTTTTAAATAAGGATATTCTTCTTTATATTTAGCAGGACTAGGATATTTAGTTTTTAATTCCTGTTGATTTATATTCTTCATAATCTTTCTTTCTATCATCTAACATAAGGTTATAAACTTTTCTAACACAACCAAAGTTTTTTTGAGAAAAAGATTACTTGTTCTAAGGTAGGATATATTCTGAATTTATATGCTTTTTTTAATTATCTTCATTTCCTCCTCCTTACTTGCTCCACCAATACTCAATACTAAAAAACTTCTACTCCAAAAAAATACTCCTTTTTTTATTACCTTTAATTGATTTTATTATATTATATTTTTTTGAAACAATTTCAAGAAAATAAAAAAAGTAATTCATCCCCTACTTATAGAAGTAGAGGCCTTCTTGCTAAATATTGTTAAATAACATCATTTTTTTATTAGTTCCTTTTTTTAATTGTATTGTATTTTTTTGTTTTTTTAATCAATTATTTTTTTATAACAGAAAAAAATGGAGTCGCTAAACTCCATTTTTCTTTATATCAGCTGATATTTAATTTTTTTATTATGCTATATATTTTTGTATTGCTTCTAGTTCAACCTTTTTTTAAACTCTATATTTGTTAGAGTGCTTTCAGATTTTTTTATTTGTTTTCTTATTGTTTCTATCCAAGCATCATAACTTTCATAGACTGTGTTATCAAAAGGCTGCTCCTGAAGTTTTTTTGTCCTTCAAGGTATTTTTATCAGTGCCTTATCATTTTCTATTTCTTTCATTACTGATGCTTCCCTTTTTATAGCATTTTTCCAATTTTTTTAGCATATTTTTCCCATTAGTTCCTTTTTTTCAGTTGCATTCATAACTTTTTACCTCCATAATTTATAATTTTTTTATTTTTCTAACTTGGCTGCCTTGTTATGAATTAATAATAACTTATTTTTCTTTCTTATTTCCTTTTTCTATATGGACTGATATACTTCTATGGAATAAATAGTTTTTTAGAATATAGTCATTTTTTTCAATTCAATGCACTATTTTTCCAAATGTTATTGATTTAACTATATAAAATAAATTTTTAATTATAAGTTTTTTAAAAAAACTCTCCTGTTTCTAAATTTTTGAATACTTTTTTTATATCTCTTGTTACTAAATCAAAAGTGAATTTATAATTATCTAGTTGCCCATAAATTTCTCTTTTATCTACATCTACTTCTATTGCATATATTTTTCTTTAAAGAATGAAATATATCTTTTTAAAATTTTTTTACATTGTAAATAATTATCAACTTTATCTTTTCTAATATTCAAGTTTATTTCACCTTGTCCATCAAAAGTATACCCAATAATTCTTTCAACTCTATCATTGTATCTTTTTAATCTACCAGTTCCCCAATCAATATTTATTCCTAATTCTTTATATTTTTGTTGACTCATAATATCCTTCATCTTCTGCTATATCATCCTCATATAAACCATATTTCTCTATTATTTCTTTACTAATCGGAGTTCCAACTCTTAAATCTTCCGTTAAACAATAATTTTTCATCAATCACTTGAATCATAACTACTGTTCCTGTATATAAATAAATAAATATTTTTTTGTTGGAATATCTTCTATAGTACTCCCTGGTTCATATATTAAATAACTATAAAAAAATCATCAAATTTTTGTATTTTTTTATTATTTAATAAATGTATTATTTTTTTCTATTGTATCCCCTAATTTAATTCCTTGATATTCATATTTCACTTATTTTTCTCCTTTTTTTCTACAAAAAAATTACTTTTGTCCATCTTCTTTTTTTCTATCTACTATATCTGATTTAAATCTAATTCTTAAAAATAATTCTATTGATTAATCTAATAAAGTTATTTTTTTCTTTAATTCTTTTTAATTCACGATTTATTTTTATTCATTTTTCTCTATCTTCATCAGCTACATACATTTCTGTCAAGCCTCCTCTTGGTGGATATAACCCTAACTATTATTTCCTTAACCTCTTGATATTTTTTTAATATCATCTATTTCATCTGTATCTATCACATATATCAGCTCATTTTAGATTTCTTTTTTTACTAATCTTTCATTATAATCATCTAAATTGTATCTTTTCCATAAAATCTAATAATTTATTTGCTGCATCTTTTTAATTTTTAAAAAAATTCATTTTCTTTTTCACCTCTTATTATATTCAGCTATTTTTATTTTTTTACTAGAAATAACTAATTCTTTTTTTCTTTTTCTAAAAATTAGTTATTTTTACACTAAATCATATGATACATAACTTTTTCTGTAATCTTATAAAGGATTTTTTTCCAAATCTATTTACTGCTACTGTTATTTCTCTGTTAACTTTATGTGTTTTTCTAAATCATTTTTTTATCATAAACTCCATATTCTGAAATACTATTAATATGTGAATTAAAATAACTTTCTCTTAAAAAGAATTTAAGTTTTTTTAATTCATTATCTGTTATTTTTTTCTTCCAATGTTAAATTAACTTCTCCTAAAAAAACTTTTTTTAATTCCCTTATATATCCATCTGAATCTTTTCTCATATCTTTATATTTTTTTCAATTACACTTATTAGTTCTTCTACTGAGTCCCTAAGTTCTGTAAAAATCTTCTTCTACAAAAATTTTTTTCTGCTTTTTTTAATTCTTCCCATATCATAATTATTTAACTCCTTTCATTTGCTATTTAATAGGATAACTTTTTTTATTACTTTTCCAAAATCTTTTGAATAGTGAACTACTCCCACTTGTAAAAGTAGGAACTTCTTCGGAAGTAATTAAATTTTTATTCATTTATTTTTTTCAAACTTATTTTTCATCTTCATAATACCAACTATTACTTCTCTTTTTATTTCCTTCAACATCTAAAATATAATAAATTCTTCTGTCTTTTTTTCATGCCATATTATTAATCTTACAATTGCTTTTTTTCATTGGGATACTTAATTAATCTTACTTTATCTCCTACATCAAATTTAGGTTTTCTTATTATTTCATATCCTTCTTTTTTTAATTATTGCTATTTTTTTGGTGTATGCCCTTTACTTTTTCCCTATTACTACAACTTTTTAAATAATTATCATTTTCTTCAATACATTTTAATATTGAAAAAAATATATTTCCTTCTCCTTCAGTTTCTGAATAAATAAGATCTATTCCTCCATTTTTAATTACTCCATAAGTTCCTACATAATTTTTTTATTCATATTCTACTTTTTTTCCTTATTTTTTTAGTATTTACAAGAATTTTTACTATTTTTTTATATAAGTTTACAAATTTTTATTTATAAAAAGAGTATAATATCTCAGTTATTGAAATATTACACTCCTTAGTTTTTAATTATTTCTTTAAAATTTATATCCTAAACCTGTACTAAATCTTGTAGATTTTTTTATTGCTTCCATGCCTGAAACCATAGTCAACTTTTTAAATTGAATAATAGTCCAAATTTATTTTCTAATTTATATTCTATTCCAGTTGTTGCTCTTCCTTTTTTCTCTTTCAGGAACTAGAATATCAAATTCACTTCCTCCAACTACATTGGCTTTTTATAGTTGTAGCCTTTGCTCCATTTAATATTCTTTCATAAGCTGTATTAATAATAAAGTTATGAATTGTGTTTCCACTTACTATAATTTTTCTTTAAATCTAATCCTACTCTCGCTTTAGTTTCATTAAATGTTTTTGAGTTTACATGTAAGTTTACTATTCCATCATTTTTCTGTTACTGCTCCACGTCTTACTCTACTATGGCTAAGTCCAAACTTTGGCTCAATATAGAAATTATTTCCTAGATTCTTTGAATAAGCTAGCTCTGTATATAAGTCAAAGGCTCTATCTTTTTGTTTTTGCACTGAGATCTCAGATGTTTCTATTATTCCTTCATAACCTATCGCATCTCTTTTAACCTTATCTTCAGCAAAATCAACAGCTGTTCCTAAAGTAAATTTAAAGTTATTTACATATTTCTTTGCATATGCTCCAACATATGCTGATGAAGATTTAACTTTTCCAGTTGATAAGTCAGATTTTGAGTTTGTTCCACCTAATATTAAGCCTCAAAGTTGTATCTTCCTTTAATCCATATTCTCCCTTAGCATAAGCCCCTGTTGTTTTAGTATCAACTTCTGTTGTACTAACTTTATATTTAGTTTCATTATCATTGTAAACTGCTCCACCAACTACTGCCCATTTATTTGGGTTAGGCTTTAAGTCAAAAAGAGCTTTTTCTCTTAATGTAGATAGATTATCTAATGAGCTTCCTATAGTTGTTGTATAAGGACTGTTTACATAAATGTCTCTTAAATATCTATAGAAACCTTTTTAATTCATCATTATTATATACTTTAAATTCTTTTTATCTTATCAGCTGTAACTATACTTCTATATATAGCATTTAGTTCTCCATAATCTTTTGGTTTAGCTGGTGTAGCTGGCACAGTAGGTGTACTTGGTGTAACACTTGTACCTGGTGTTATAGGTGTTGCAGGTATTATAGTTATAGCTGGTGTAACTTGTAAAGGTTTATCATCTGGTAGAGGAATTGCTAAGTCTTTAGCTACTACAATCTTATATTTATTTCTAACTTCATGTGCTCCATCTACATAATTAAAAGAATATTTAGGCATTATCACTATATCATGAAGAAGTGAATCTGCATCTATATTAAGTTGATCTTGAGCTAGTAGCATATTAGGATCTGTTGTATCAACTTGTCCTTTAATAGAATCTGTTAGGTTATTACCTTGTCCTAATTCCTTTACTCCTGATATATCATAAGGATCTATACCTATTAGTATTTTCCCATTTCCTTCTATTTTTTTATATCTTTTTTTATAGTAAACAGGTGATATTCCACTATCTTCATCTAATCCATTCTTAAATAAAGTACTCTCTCCTATAGTTAATCTTCCACCATCTTTTTACAGTAATGTTTCCCAAAGTTGTAGAATTTCCTAATAAATCTACATTAGTAGATATAAAAGTATTTATATTCTTATCTGGAGAAGTTTCAAAATCGTTTATTCTTAATACCATATTTTTTATTTACTATATCTTCATTTGCTACTAAATTTATTGCTTCTATATCTACACCAGATATCATTATACTACCAACATTTGTTGTATTATCTATAGTAAGCTTTTTTTAATAAAGGAGAAGTTTGTCCAATAACTTTCATATTTCCTATATTACTATTATTTTTAAATTCCATTTCTATTCCATTTTCTATAAGTGTATAGGACATATTAAGAGTGGAATTATTAAAACTAATTTTTTATTATCTTCTATTTTAGCCTTATAGATATTAAAAAAACTGAATTATTTTTTTACTTCTAAATTTTTTTATCCATTGTTACATTAAAAACATTTAAAAATTCCATTATTTATTTCAGTATCATCTATAGCTGAATTAGCATAATTTTTTTATTAATCTTCCTTTATCATCTTTTAATATTGTTGAATTAGGACTTATTTCTTTTTAAGTTATAGCTTTCTAAAACTATTCCTTTATTAGCTGTTTTATTTGCAGATTTTTAAAGTGTCATAGTCACCTGTTTCAAAATTAATAAGTCCATAGTTTTTCTATTTTTTTCAGTACTAGATATGTCTCTATTATCTACAGCAACATCTCCAAAAATTTTTTTAATTTTTTTATTTTTCATTGAAAGTACCAATAGTTCCTTCATTTTCTATAGAAATTCCTTTATTTAAAGTATCGCTACTAAGAAGCTCTTTTAATATAACCTTTATTATATATATTTCCATCTGAAGCCATCTTGTCAATATATCCAGAATTTAATATATTGCTTGCTGTGTTTATTGAAAGAAATGCTTCAATATAGCCTCTATTTTCTATTTTACCTATTCCTCATTTATCAAGTAAATTTTTCCCTTATTAATAAAAGTTTTATTTACTTCATTTTTGTAGTTTAATAGTTGACCAATCTTTTTAATCTATTTTCTATAGTTTCAACTTCTATTTTTAAATAGACTTGTCTTTTTCAAATTCTCTGTTGCCTCTTCCAAAGTTCCTGGGTTTTTTTCTTTTAATTCCCTCATTTCCAACCTCATAGTCTCCCCTGCAAAAAGCTAAGTTAGCTGATAATAAAAAAAGCTATTAATGTAGCTGTTGTTATTGCAAGTTTTCTTTTTCAAATTTTCGTTTTTAGCATTTTTTTCAATTTGCTCTTTCATTTAGATACCACCCTTCTTTTTTTATTTTTTTAAAATATCCCTAATATAATTGAACTGTAAATAATTTTAAAAACATATGTTTTTATTTTATTTTTTATGTATGTTTTACGAATTTATTATACGCTTATTTTTAAAAAAATCAAATATAATTTCAAATTAATTTTTAAAGATAGAAATATTTTTATAAATTTAGGTATGTAAGAGCTACTATGAAAAATTTAGTTATAAAAATAAAAAAAGCCAAATGTAAGTTTTAGGC
>BNJS01002003.1_pt1 | contig 33546 bp, 33 predicted proteins | sample 8540461 | NCBI WGS metagenome assembly BNJS01 (sample SAMD00202454, study PRJDB9452) | human saliva metagenome | isolation source: human saliva | place: Japan
AGGTAGAGTAAAATTTAATACAAAAGGAGCACCCGTGACACCGCAAGAAATGTGGAATGCATACAAAAAAATTAACCCCTCTATAGGAGATGAAATCGATGCTTGGATTTTTGGAGTGGAACCAGACCTTTTGGCAGATTTGGTTTTAAAAGGCGAAAAGACTGCAACAGCATCAGCCTACGACCTCTACGCACTAGAAGGCGAATCTCTTCCGCAAGAAGGCACCTTTTGACATTATTTTAGACAGTCAAAATCAGGCTGTCTGCATTGTCGAAATTACAAGGGTTTCCGTTGAATCCCTTCAATCAAGTTTCTGCGCAACATGCTTATAAGGAAGGTGAGGGAGACAAATCTCTGACCTATTGGCGTCAGGTTCATGAGGACTTTTTCACAGACTGTTTGGATGAAGTAGGATTGACTTTTACACCTGAAAGCAAGATTGTTTTAGAAGAATTTCGCAAGGTCTACCCATTGTAGACTGTTAGAAAGAAGAAAGTTTTAGAAATCACCGTCCAATCCTTTTTTCTCAAGCAAAACATGATATAATAAGTTTGTTTGAAGAAGAGCTCTAGCTCTTAAACTTAGATAGGAGAAAACTATGCAAGCAGTTGAACATTTTATTAAGCAATTTGTTCCTGAACATTATGATTTATTTTTAGACTTGAGTCGTGAGACCAAGACCTTTTCGGGAAAGGTGACTATTAGTGGTCAAGCACAGAGTGATCGTATTTCCCTCCACCAAAAAGACTTGGAAATCGCTTCTGTAGAAGTTGCAGGTCAAAGCTCGCCCATTTACAGTTGACCATGACAATGAAGCCCTTCATATTGAACTTGTGGAAGCAGGTCAAGTTGAAGTGGTTATCGCTTTCTCAGGAAAAATTACAGACAACATGACAGGGATTTACCCATCTTACTACACAGTTGATGGAGTCAAGAAGGAAGTCTTGTCTACTCAGTTCGAGAGCCATTTTGCGCGCGAAGCCTTCCCATGTGTGGATGAGCCAGAAGCCAAAGCAACTTTTGACCTCTCTCTACGTTTTGACCAAGTAGAAGGTGAATTGGCCTTGTCTAATATGCCAGAAATCGATGTTGAAAAACCGTAAGGAAACAGGTATCTGGAAGTTTGAGACAACACCTCGCATGTCTTCTTACTTGTTAGCCTTTGTTGCAGGGTGATTTGCAAGGTGTGACGGCTAAAACTAAAAACGGTACCCTTGTAGGTGTTTACTCAACCAAAGCTCATCCACTATCTAACCTTGATTTCTCACTGGATATCGCTGTTCGCTCCATCGAGTTTTACGAAGATTACTATGGAGTTAAGTACCCAATCCCTCAATCTCTCCATATCGCCCTTCCTGACTTCTCAGCTGGTGCTATGGAAAACTGGGGTCTTGTGACCTACCGTGAAGTTTACTTGGTTGTGGATGAGAACTCAACATTTGCCAGCCGTCAACAAGTTGCCCTTGTTGTGGCACATGAATTGGCTCACCAATGGTTTGGTAACCTCGTAACTATGAAATGGTGGGATGACCTTTGGCTCAATGAAAGTTTTGCCAACATGATGGAGTACGTCTGTGTGGATGCTATTGAACCAAGCTGGAATATCTTTGAAGATTTCCAAACAGGTGGTGTTCCGTCTGCCTTGAAACGTGATGCGACTGATGGTGTTCAGTCTGTTCACGTCGAAGTTAAACATCCAGATGAAATCAATACGCTCTTTGACGGAGCTATCGTCTATGCCAAAGGAAGTCGCCTCATGCACATGCTTCGTCGTTGGCTAGGTGATGCCGATTTTGCTAAAGGTTTGCATGCCTACTTTGAAAAACATCAGTACAGCAATACAATTGGTCGTGACCTTTGGGAATGCTCTTGGTCAAGCATCAGGTCGTGATGTCGCAGCCTTTCATGGATTCTTGGTTGGAACAACCTGGTTATCCCAGTTCTCACTGTCAAAGTTGAAAATGATGTCTTGAAGATTTCACAAAAACAATTCTTTATCGGTGAGCACGAAGACAAGAACCGTCTCTGGGTTGTGCCACTAAACAGCAACTGGAAAGGCTTGCCTGATACACTCGAAACTGAAAGCATCGAAATCCCTGGCTACGCAGCTCTTCTTGCTGAAAACAAAAGCAGCTCTTCGTCTCAACACTGAAAATACAGCCCACTACATTACAGACTATCAAGGAGACTTGTTAGATGCTGTTCTTGCTGACCTAGTTGAGCTTGATAACACAAGCAAACTGCAAATCGTCCAAGAACGTCGTTTGCTTGCTGAAGCAGGGCACATTTCTTATGCTGACTTGCTCCCAGTCCTTGATAAACTTGCTAAAGAAGAATCTTACCTTGTCGTTTCAGCTGTTTCTCAAGTGATTTCTGCCCTTGAGCGCTTTATCGATGAAGGAACAGAAGCTGAAAGAGCCTTCAAAGCATTGGTTGCTAAATTGGCTCGTCATAACTATGACCGTCTTGGTTTTGAAGCTAAAGATGGCGAATCAGATGAGGATGAATTGGTTCGTCAGTTGGCTGTTTCGATGATGATTCGCTCAAATGATGCAGAAGCTAGTCAAGTCGCTAGCCAAATCTTCGTGGCTCACAAGGAGAATCTTGCAGGACTTCCAGCAGCCATCCGCTCACAAGTTCTCATCAATGAGATGAAACATCATGAGACCAAGGATTTGGTAGCAACTTATCTTGACCTCTACACTCATGCAACAGATGCAGTCTTTAAACGCCAGTTGGCAGCAGCTCTTGCGTACAGCATAGATGCAGAAAACATTCAAACTCTTCTTGCAACTTGGAAGGACAAATTTGTCGTCAAGCCACAAGACCTTTCTTCATGGTATCTCCACTTCCTCGGACACCAAGCTACTCAAGAAACTGTTTGGGTATGGGCGCGTGAAAACTGGGCTTGGATTAAGGCAGCTCTTGGTGGTGATATGAGTTTTGATAGTTTTGTTATCTTCCCATCACACATCTTTAAAACTCAGCAACGCTTGGCGGAATACAAGGAATTCTTTGAACCACAACTTTCTGACCTTGCTCTTAGCCGTAACATCGGTATGGGAATCAAGGACATTGCAGCGCGTGTTGACCTGATTAACCGTGAAAAAGCTGCAGTGGAAGCAGTCGTTCTTCAATACGGGAATGCATAAATAAGCCTAAATAAAAAAAAACTCAGCTATCTCATGTAATACTCTTCGAAAATCTCTTCAAACCACGTCAGCTTCCATCTGCAACCTCAAAACCGTGTTTTGAGCAACCTGCGACTAGCTTCCTAGTTTGTTCTTTGATTTTCATTGAGTATAAAATGCAGAGAGTTGAGTTTTTTTAAAGGCAAATTTGGTATAATGGTTTTTAATAAGGAGGAGTTTCTCATGATAAAAAAATCTTATTAGTTGAGGATGACCTAGGCCTGTCCAAATTCAGTATTTGACTTTTTAGACGATTTTGCGGATGTCATGCAGGTATTTGATGGGGAAGAAGGTCTCTACGAAGCTGAGAGTGGTGTCTATGACTTGATTTTTGCTTGACTTGATGTTGCCTGAAAAAAATGGTTTCCAAGTTTTGAAAAGAATTGCGTGAAAAGGGAATTACGACACCAGTTCTGATCATGACAGCCAAGGAAAGTTTGGATGACAAGGGACATGGATTTGAACTAGGAGCGGATGATTATCTGACCAAGCCTTTCTATCTTGAAGAACTGAAGATGCGAATTCAAGCCCTGCTAAAACGTTCAGGAAAATTTAACGAAAATACCTTATCTTATGGAAACCTTGTCGTTAATCTATCGACAAATACAGTTAAGGTTGAAGATACTCCTGTCGAATTATTAGGGAAAAGAATTTGATTTACTGGTTTATTTCCTTCAAAAACCAAAAATGTTATTTTACCTAAGACGCAGATTTTTGATCGTCTTTGGGGATTTGATAGTGATACGACAATTTCAGTTGTAGAAGTTTATGTTTCAAAAGTTCGTAAGAAATTGAAAGGAACCACTTTTGCAGAGAATTTACAGACCTTGCGTAGTGTTGGGTATATTTTAAAAGATGTTCAATAAACTAAAAAAAACATGGTATGCTGATGATTTTAGTTACTTTATCCGTAACTTTGGTGTATTTACCTTTATTTTCTCTACCATGACCTTGATTATTTTACAGGTTATGCATTCCAGTCTTTATACTTCGGTGGATGATAAGCTTCATGGTCTTAGTGAAAAACCTCAAGCGGTCATTCAGCTTGCTGTAAACAGAGCGAATGAGGAGGTTAAAGATTTAGAGAATGCTACTGCAGATGCAAGTAAGACAGATATAAAACCGAATGTTAGTTCCAATACAGAGGTCATTTTATTTGATAAGAATTTTACCCAGTTACTGTCCGGTAATCGTTTTTTTAGGCTTGGAAAAGATTCGGTTAGAACAGAAGGAACTAGGCCATATCTATCAAATTCAAGTATTGAATAGTTATGGTCAAGAAGAAATCTATCGAATGATTTTAATGCAAAATAAATCTTAGTTCTATATCAAGCAATATAAAATACGCTGCTGTTTTTTAATAAATACCAGCCAGCTAGAGCAAGTAAGCCAGAAGCATGAACAGCTGATTGTAATTGTTATGGCGAGTTTTTGGATTTTATCTTTAATAGCTAGTCTCTATCTTGCAAGAGTTAGTGTACGTCCTTTGTTAGAAAGTATGCAAAAACAACAGTCTTTTGTGGAAAATGCCAGTCATGAGTTAAGAACTCCTTTAGCCGTTTTACAGAATCGCCCTAGAAACTCTTTTTCGCAAGCCAGAAGCAACCATTATGGATGTGAGTGAAAGTATTGCTTCTAGCTTAGAAGAAGTGAGGAATATGCGATTTTTAACAACTAATTTGCTAAATCTAGCTCGGAGAGATGACGGGATCAAACCTGAACTTGCTGAAGTGCCTACTAGTTTTTTTCAATACAACTTTTACAAATTATGAGATAATAGCTTCAGAAAATGATAAGATTTTTCGGTTTGAAAATCGTGTCCATCGTACCATCATTACCGACCCTCTGTTATTAAAACAGTTGATGACGATTTTATTTGATAATGCTATAAAAGTATACAGAAGAAGACGGTGAAATTGATTTTGTTATTTCAGCAACTGACAGACACCTATATTTAACAGTATCAGATAATGGGGTTGGAATTTCAACGGAAGATAAAAAGAAAATTTTTGATCGATTTTATCGTGTAGATAAAGCGAGAACCCGTCAAAAAGGTGGATTTGGTTTAGGTTTGTCTTTAGCCAAACAAATAGTAGATGCCTTTAAAAGGAACGATTGCTGTCAAAGACAATAAACCCAGAGGAACAATATTTGAAGTAAAAGTAGTCATTCAAACACCATCAAAAAGTAAAAGAAATAAATCAAAAAAATCTCGCTCCAGATAGGCAGAGATTTTTTGATTTATTTTTTCAAATTTTTCGTTTGATAATAGAACGTTGAAGTTTTTAAAACAAATAAACTAGATAGGATGGCTGCACCAAGAGCGAGTGCAGTTGATAATTTTAATGCTAAAAAGATAAAACTAAAGATAGCAATACAGATACAAAAAAACAGCGATATTAACAAAAAAATAGGATTTCTTGAGATTGGCATCAGATTGCGCTTCAGGTGTATAATCTTGATAGCGAGGAACCTGATGGTTTAATTCTTCTTGATAGTCTACCTCATAGGATTGTAATTTTTCTTACGGGCATGATTCTCTCCTAACAGTACATACCTATTTTATCATTTTTTCAGCAGAGAATTATTACAGAAAGGTTACAAAAAGAATAAAGTACCTTTTCATTTTCAAAGAATGGTTGATTTTGGAGAAATGTGGTATAATCTTCCTTATGGAAAAGATTATTATTACAGCAACTGCTGAAAGTATTGAACAAGTTAAACAACTGCTAGAGGCTGGCATAGACCGTATCTATGTTGGTGAGAAAGATTTTGGACTTCGTCTGCCAACAACCTTTAGTTATGACCAATTGCGTGAAATCGCTAAGCTGGTTCATGATGCTGGTAAGGAATTGATTGTTGCGGTCAATGCCCTCATGCACCAAGATATGATGGACCGTATCAAGCCTTTCTTAGACTTTTTGGAAGAAATCAAGACAGACTACATTACAATTGGGGATGCAGGTGTCTTTTATGTAGTCAATCGAGATGGTTATTCCTTTAAGACCATCTACGATGCTTCGACTATGGTAACTAGCAGTCGTCAGATTAACTTCTGGGGACAAAAGGCTGGCGCATCTGAGGCTGTTTTGGCGCGTGAAATTCCATCGGCTGAACTCTTCAAAATGCCTGAGATTTTAGAAATTCCTGCTGAAGTTCTGGTTTATGGTGCTAGTGTTATCCATCATTCTAAGCGTCCGCTCCTGCAAAACTACTATAACTTTACGCATATCGATGATGAAAAGACTCGCAAGCGTGACCTCTTCTTGGCTGAGCCAAGTGATCCAGAGAGCCACTATTCCATTTTTGAAGACAATCATGGTACCCATATTTTTGCTAATAATGACCTTGATTTGATGACCAAATTGACAGAATTGGTAGAGCATGGTTTCACTCATTGGAAACTAGAAGGGCTCTACACTCCTGGTCAGAACTTTGTTGAGATTGCAAAGCTCTTTATCCAAGCGCGTAGTTTGATTCAAGAGGGCAACTTTGGCCATGACCAAGCCTTCTTGCTGGATGAAGAAGTTCGTAAACTTCATCCTAAAAACCGATTTCTTGATACAGGATTCTATGATTACGATCCTGATATGGTTAAATAAAGTAAATGGTTCGTTGAGAGAAAAGCATTTCTTCTCTTAATTTTTTATTGAAAGAATAAAAGTAAATACAAGGCGTTCTTTGCTTTAGATAGAAGATTTGTAAAGGGAAATACTGTTTTTGATAGTGTAAATTTCCCAATTTTCCAAGTGCCAAATTGGTCTTTTTGGTATAATTTTTTATAATGAAAACGATTGGTAATCGCTATGTTGTGGTTGATTTAGAGGCAACTAGCACAGGTAGTAAGGCTAAAATTATCCAAGTGGGAATTGTTGTGATTGAGGACGGAAAAATCGTCGATCACTACACGACGGATGTCAATCCACACGAACCTTTGGATAGTCATATCAAAGAACTGACAGGATTGACAGACAAACGTCTGGCGCAAGCACCTGATTTCTCACAAGTTGCTAGAAAAATCTTTGACTTGGTTGAGGATGGGATTTTTGTAGCCCACAATGTTCAGTTTGATGCCAATCTTTTAGCTGAACATCTCTTTTTTGAAGGCTATGAGTTGAGAACTCCAAGAGTTGATACTGTTGAATTAGCTCAAGTCTTTTTTCCAACATTAGTAAAATACAATTTGTCTTTTTTGTGTCGAGAATTAGGAATTTCTCTAAAACACGCTCATACTGCTCTCGCAGATGCTCAGGCTACGGCAGAGTTACTTCTTTTACTTCGGGAAAAGATGTCGCAACTTCCCAAAGGACTTTTGGAACATTTGCTTAGCCTATCCGATGCTTTATTGTATGAATCCTACCTTGTTATTGAGGAAATTTTTCAAAATCAATCCCTCATAGAATCATCAGATTTACTTGAAGTACAAGATATTTATTTTAAGAGACCTCCGGCGCATTTGAAGTCTAGAAAGTTATCTCAAGATTTTTCTAAAAATATTTCTTTGTTGGATTTAGAATTAAGAGAAACCCAAGAAACCTTTGCTGTAGAGGTTGATAGTCTCTTGGAGAATGAAAGGGTATCCCTTATTCAAGCTCCGACTGGTATTGGCAAAACATATGGTTATCTATTACCAGCATTGTCAAAAGTTGATCAGCATCAAATTGTTCTCAGTGTACCTACAAAAATCCTTCAGAATCAAATTATGGAACAAGAAGAGAAACCGTCTTAAAGAAGTATTCCATATTGATATTCATTCTTTAAAGGGGCCTCAGAATTATCTGAAATTGGACGCCTTTTATCAATCTTTACAAAGAAAAGATGAAAATAGACTTTTTTCACGATTTAAAATGCAACTGTTAGTCTGGCTAACAGAGACAGAAACGGGAGATTTTGATGAAATTGGTCAACTTTATCGTTACCAACATTTTTCTAAAAGGATTTACAGCATGATGGCTACCTTTCATCTAACAGTTTATTTGAGTCAGAAGATTTTTGGAAGCGAAGTCAGGAGAAAGCAAAAGCATGTAAGGTGGTTCTTACCAATCATGCCTATCTTGTAACTCGACTAGAAGATGATCCTGATTTTGTGGCTGATTGTTTGTTGATTATTGATGAAGTTCAAAAGATATTATTGACTCTAGAAAATTTACTTCGACAGACCTATGATCTTCAGTATATCCTGATCTAATTGATTCCAGCATTACTGGAGGAACAAACCAGGTTCAACAACGTATACTGGAAAGTATTCGTTTTGAGTGTATTTACTTGATTGAACAATTTCAATCAGGTAGCCTAGGAAAAAAATATTCTAGATTCTCTTTCAAATTTACAACAGTATTTTTCTGAAATAAGAGTAGAAGGTCTTGGGGAGCTTACTCGATTTTTTACATCTGATTGTGATTATTGGTTAGAATTACATGACGGTAGTCAAAATAAAGTTCAAATTTCCTCTTCTAAATCAGGTCGTATTCTCTTATCGTCTTTACTACCTGAATCTTGTCAATTATTGGGAGTCTCGGCCACGCTAGAAATCAGCAAGAGAGTTTCATTGTCTACCTTGTTGGGCTATCCTGAAGCAAGATTTGTTAAGATTGATGCTAGCAGAAAACAAGACCAAGAGCTTGTTTTGATAAAAAGACTTTCCTTCGATAACAGAAACCTCTTTAGAAGATTATGCCAATGAAATTGTTGCTCTTTTGTTGAATATTCACCAGCTTCAGCAACCGATTATGGTTCTATTTACTGCTAAAGATCTCTTGTTATCAGTTTCTGATAAATTACCTGTAAGTCACCTAGCCCAGTATAAAAACGGTGATGTTCATCAGCTAAAAAAACGCTTTGAGAAAGGTGAGCAACAAATTCTTCTTGGTGCTACTAGTTTCTGGGAAGGAGTTGATTTTTCTACTCATCCTTTTGTTATTCAAGTAGTTACCAGATTACCTTTTTCAAAATCCTCAGGAGCCCCTAACAAAAATCAATCTGGAACTTAGCCAAGAAGGGAAAACTTTTTATGATTATCAACTTCCAATGGCCATCATTCGTTTGAAACAAGCTCTAGGAAGAAGTATGAGACGAGAACACCAACGGGCTTTAACTCTAATTTTAGATAGTAGAATGGTTGGAAAACGATATGCGAAACAGATAGTTACCTCTCTATCGAAAAGAAGTGATCATTAAAACTTGTGCTAGATCTGAACTAAATAAGGTTATTCAGGTTTCTTTAACGGACTTTTGATAAATATTTTTAATATGAAAGTATAAGGTTATTGTATATGAAACGTTCTCTCGACTCTCGGGTCGATTACAGTTTACTATTGCCAGTTTTTTTCTACTGGTAATCGGTGTAGTAACTATTTATATAGCTGTGAGTCATGATTATCCAAACAACATTTTACCTATTTTGGGACAACAAATTGCATGGATTGCTCTTGGTATTGTCATTAGCTTTGTAGTCATGCTGTTTAACACAGAATTTCTTTTGGAAAGTAACTCCTTTTTTTATATTTTTTGGTTTTGGGACTGATGGTACTGCCGATAGTATTTTTATAACCCCAGTTTAGTTGCTTCAACAGGAGCAAAAACTGGGTATCAATAAATGGTATTACTTTTATTTCAACCATCTGAATTTATGAAAATATCCTATATTCTCATTTTAGCACGCCTTATCGTACAGTTTACCCAAAAGCATAAGGATTGGCGACGGACTATTCCTTTGGATTTCTTATTGATTGTTTGGATGATTGCTTTTACTATTCCTGTTTTAATTCTCCTAGCTTTACAAAGTGATCTGGGGACAGCGCTAGTTTTTGTAGCGATTTTTTCAGGAATGGTTCTGATATCTGGGGTCTCGTGGAAAATAATTATTCCAGTATTCGTAACAGCTGTGACAGGTGTCGCTACCTTTCTTGCAATCTTTATAAATAAGGATGGCAGAGCCTTTCTTTATCAAATAGGCATGCCCACTTATCAAATAAATCGTATCCTAGCTTGGCTTAATCCTTTTGACTTTGCTCAAACTACAACTTATCAACAGGCTCAAGGTCAGATTGCTATCGGTAGTGGTGGTTTATTTGGTCAAGGATTTAATGCCTCTAATCTGCTCATTCCAGTTAGAGAGAGCGATATGATTTTTACTGTCATAGCAGAGGACTTCGGTTTTTATAGGATCGGTTTTTGTCATCGTTTTGTATCTACTTTTGATTTATCGTATGTTAAAGATTACCTTAAAATCAAATAACCAGTTTTATACATATATTTCAACAGGTTTTATCATGATGTTGCTTTTCCACATTTTTGAAAATATTGGTGCCGTGACAGGTTTGCTTCCTTTGACAGGAATTCCACTCCCCTTTATTTCTCAAGGTGGGTCTGCAATTATTAGTAATCTAATTGGTGTTGGTTTACTACTTTCAATGAGTTATCAGTTAACAATTGCAGAAGAAATAAGTGGAAGAGTACCATCTAGAAGAAAAAAAATTGTCCTAAAACGAATAAAATGAGGTGTCTATTATGTCTAAAGTTGCAGTTGTACTAGCAGATGGATTTGAAGAAATTGAAGCTCTGACAGTTGTGGATGTTTTACGTCGAGCAAATATTGATTGTGATATGGTTGGTTTTAAGGAGCAGGTCACTGGGTCACATGCCATTCAAGTGAAGGCTGATCGTGTTTTTGATGGGGATTTATCAGATTATGATTTGCTTGTTTTACCTGGAGGTATGCCAGGGTCAGTTCATTTACGTGATAATGATGCCTTGATTTGTGAAATCCAATCATTTGAACAAGCAGGCAAGAAAATAGCAGCTATTTGTGCTGCACCGATTGCCCTTCACCAAGCAGGCGTTCTAAAAAATAAGCAATTTACTTGCTATGATGGTGTTCAAGAACAGATAAGTGATGGAAAATATATTAAGAAAACCGTTCATGTAGATGGTCAGTTAATAACTAGCCGTGGACCAGCTACAGCGCTTGCCTTTGCCTATGAATTAGTGGATCAACTTGGTGGTGATTCTGCAAGTTTGAGAGAAGGAATGCTCTATCGAGATGTTTTTGAAAAATCAGTAAAGCGAGAAATTTTTCTCGCTTTTTGTGTGGAAATGACAGGAAATCATCGCTTTTTACCAAAAAAATGCTATAATGAAAGTTATGAAATATCACGATTACATATGGGATTTAGGTGGAACCTTACTGGATAATTATGAGACATCTACAGCTGCTTTTGTAGAAACATTAGCAGAGTATGAAATTGTCCAAGAACATGATAGTGTGTATCAAGCTTTAAAAGTTTCTACTGACTTTGCAATTGGAACATTTGCTCCCAACTTAGAACGTTTTTTAGAGAAATATAAGGAAAACGAGGCAAGAGAGCTAGAAACATCCTATCTTGTTTGATGGTGTATCAGCTTTGTTGGAAGATATTTCAAAACAAGGTGGTCGTCATTTTTTGGTTTCTCATAGAGATAATCAAGTGCTGGACATTTTGAAGAAAACAAAGATTGCTAGCTATTTTACAGAAGTGGTGACATCAAGTTCAGGATTTAAGAGAAAACCTAATCCTGAGTCCATGCTTTATTTGAAGAATAAATATAACATCGATTCTGGTCTTGTTATTGGAGATCGATTAATCGACGTAGAAGCAGGACAGGCAGCTGATTTAGATACTCATTTGTTTGAGAGTATCGTGAAATTAAGACAAGTATTAGACATAAAAGAAAAAGGAATAAGATGACAGAAGAAATCAAAAATCTGCAGGCACAGGATTATGATGCCAGTCAAATTCAAGTTTTAGAAGGCTTAGAGGCTGTTCGTATGCGTCCAGGGATGTATATTGGATCAACTTCAAAAGAAGGTCTTCACCATCTAGTCTGGGAAATTGTTGATAACTCAATTGACGAGGCCTTGGCAGGATTTGCTAGCCATATTCAGGTCTTTATTGAACTAGATAACTCTATTACTGTTGTTGATGATGGACGTGGTATCCCTGTTGATATCCAGGAAAAAACAGGTCGACCTGCCGTTGAAACCGTATTTACTGTTCTTCACGCAGGAGGAAAATTTGGCGGCGGTGGTTACAAGGTTTCAGGTGGACTTCACGGAGTAGGTTCATCCGTAGTAAATGCTCTGTCCACTCAATTAGACGTTCATGTCCACAAAAACGGTAAAATTCATTACCAAGAATACCGTCGTGGTCATGTTGTTGCGGATCTTGAGGTGATCGGAGATACGGATAGAACAGGAACAACAGTTCACTTTACACCCGATCCAGAAATCTTCACTGAAACGACAACTTTTGACTTTGATAAATTAAATAAACGGGTTCAAGAATTGGCCTTTTTAAATCGAGGACTGCATATCTCTATTACTGATAAGCGTGAAGGTCTTGAACAGACCAAACATTACCATTATGAGGGTGGGATTGCTAGTTACGTCGAGTACATCAACGAAAATAAGGATCTTGTCTTTGAGACACCTATCTATACAGATGGTGAAATGGAAGACATTACCGTTGAAGTAGCCATGCAGTACACAACGGGTTACCATGAAAATGTCATGAGTTTTGCCAACAATATTCATACTCATGAAGGTGGAACGCATGAACAAGGCTTCCGTACAGCCTTAACTCGGGTCATAAATGATTATGCTCGTAAGAATAAATTACTGAAAGACAATGAAGACAATTTAACAGGAGAAGATGTCCGTGAAGGTTTGACAGCTGTTATCTCAGTTAAACACCCAAATCCACAGTTTGAAGGACAAACCAAAACCAAGCTAGGCAATAGTGAAGTTGTAAAGATTACCAATCGCCTCTTCAGTGATGCTTTCTCCGATTTCCTCATGGAAAATCCTCAAATTGCCAAACGTATTGTTGAGAAAGGGATTGTCGCTGCCAAGGCTCGTGTAGCTACTAAACGTGCTCGTGAAGTGACTCGCAAGAAGTCAGGTTTGGAAATTTCTAATCTTCCAGGGAAATTGGCAGATTGTTCTTCAAATAATCCTGCTGAAACAGAACTTTTCATCGTTGAGGGAGATTCAGCTGGTGGATCAGCAAAATCTGGACGAAATCGTGAATTTCAAGCTATCTTGCCAATTCGTGGTAAAATATTGAATGTTGAAAAAGCTACCATGGATAAGATTCTTGCTAACGAAGAAATCCGTAGCCTCTTTACAGCTATGGGAACAGGGTTCGGTGCAGAATTTGATGTAAGTAAAGCCCGATACCAAAAACTTGTTTTGATGACAGATGCTGATGTCGATGGTGCTCATATCCGTACTCTCTTACTGACCCTGATTTATCGCTATATGAAACCGATCCTGGAAGCAGGTTATGTCTATATTGCTCAACCACCAATTTATGGTGTGAAGGTGGGAAGTGAAATTAAAGAATACATCCAACCAGGAGCAGATCAAGAAATTAAACTCCAAGAAGCTCTAGCACGTTATAGTGAAGGGCGTTCAAAGCCAACTATCCAACGATATAAAGGTCTTGGTGAAATGGATGACCATCAGTTGTGGGAAACAACTATGGATCCAGAACATCGTTTAATGGCGCGAGTTTCGGTAGATGATGCTGCTGAGGCAGATAAAATCTTTGATATGTTAATGGGGGATCGTGTTGAACCTCGTCGTGAATTCATCGAAGAAAATGCTGTCTATAGTACATTGGATATCTAAAAAATAGGGCGAAGTAGTTCCCTTGGTCTAAAAAATATGATATAATCGTTACGATTGTTTCAAGTGAAAAAGGAGTTTAATATGTCTGATAATCTGGTAATTTATCTTATAATTGCAGTTGCAATTCTTTTGCTTATTTCATATGCTGTAGCTATCTATGTAAAAAAACGTAATGAAAGCAAACTAGCCATTTTAGAAGAGAAAAAAGAAGAGCTCTACAATCTTCCGGTTAATGATGAAGTTGAAGCTGTAAAAAACATGCATTTGATTGGGCAGAGTCAAGTGGCCTTTCGTGAATGGAATCAAAAATGGGTTGACCTGTCACTCAATTCTTTTGCTGATATTGAGAATAACCTTTTCGAAGCAGAAGGATACAATAATTCATTCCGATTTTTTCAAGGCAAGTCATCAAATTGATCAGATAGAGAGTCAAATTACATTAATTGAAGAGGATATAGCCTCTATTCGAAATGCTTTAGCAGATTTAGAGAAACAAGAGGCTAAAAATAGTGGTCGTGTTCTTCATACTTTGGATTTATTTGAAGAACTTCAGCATCGGGTTGCGGATCATTCAGAAGAGTATGGACAAGGCTTATCTGAGATTGAAAAACAATTGGAGAATATTCAGTCAGAGTTTTCTCAATTTGTGACTTTGAATTCTTCTGGAGATCCAGTTGAAGCAGCTGTCATTTTTGGATAATGTTGAAAATCATATTTTAGCTTTGACTCATATTGTTGATCGTATGCCAGCAATTGTAACAACATTGTCTAAAGACTTGCCTGACCAATTGGAAGATTTAGAAGATGGTTATCGTAAACTTTTGGATGCAAATTATCATTTTGTTGAGACTGATATTGAGGCTCGCTTCCAATTGCTTTATGAAGCCTTGAAGAAAAATAATGAAAACATTGCTCAATTAGAACTAGACAACGCTGACTACGAAAATACTCAAGTGCAAGAAGAAATTAATTCCCTCTATGATATCTTTACAAGGAAATTGCTGCACAGAAAGTGGTAGAAGGTTTAGTAGCAACACTTCCTACTTATTTTAAACATATGAAGGAAAATAATGCTTTATTAATCAAAGATATTGAGCGTTTGAATAAGAACTATTTACTTTCTGAATCTGATGAAAGTCATGTTAGTCGTTTACAGAGAGAATTAGAGAGCTTTGAACTAGCTATTGAAGAAGCGACTTCAAATCAAGATGAGCCAACTCAAGCTTATTCGATTATTGAAGAAAATCTTGAATCTTTACAGGAAAAACTGAAAGAAATAGAAGATGAACAAATTTCAATAAGTGAGCGCCTTGCTCGTATTGAAAAAGATGACTATAATGCTCGCCAAAAAGCAACTATTTATGCTAATCGTCTTCATACCATTAAGAGATATATGGAAAAACGAAATTTACCTGGTATTCCACAGTCTTTCTTGAAGTTGTTCTTTACAGCAAGCAATAATACAGAAGATTTAATGGCTGAATTAGATCATAAGTTGGTTAATATTGAAGCAGTTACTCGTATTCTCGAAATTGTAACGAATAATATGGAAACACTGGAAACTGAGACATATAATATTGTCCAATATGCGACATTGACAGAACAATTACTACAGTATTCTAACCGTTATCGCTCATTTGATGAACGAATTCAGGAAGCCTTTAATGAAGCTCTAGCTATTTTTGAAACAGATTTTGATTACCGTGCTTCATTTGATAAGATTTCGGAAGCGTTGGAAGTCGCAGAACCTGGCGTTTCTAAGCGATTTGTAAGCTCATATGAGAAAACACGTGAGGCTATCCATTTTTAAATGAAACAAATTTTAACTAATAAATTAGTTGGCAAGATCTTATTCTAGCTGAAGAAGAGCTAAGGATTTGAGAGGACGAAGGCGTCCTCTCTTTTTTGTGTTCAAGTAATGAAATAGCCTGCTTATTATCCATAGAGGCTTTCCAACTATAAACAGGGCAGATAACTGAGATAATAGCCCCTATTTTTATTGTGATATAATAGTTATGAAATAACGGAGGAAATTATGGATCACGAAAAAATCGGTTAGGTTACCGATGAAGTAAAAGAAATTTTTAATATTGTTCTTGAAGTAAGCGATATCAAGGTCAACAAAGACGGTTTGAGAAGTCATATGTTGAAAACGCCATCATAACGATGTGATTCATCATATTGAAGATTTAGAACTCATACTAAGTAATCCAGATTTCGTTGGGGTCAATCCACGAGAGAAAGACGCTAGTTTTGAATATGTAAAAAGATTTGTTGATAATGTTCTTGTTGCGATCAAGTTGCATAAAAGTAGCGATTTCTTTTATGTTCCGACCATGTATCGCTTACAAGATTTCAAGTTAGAAAGTCGTATTAAATCTGGTAGATTGAGAAAATTTGACAAAAAGTAGATAGTGCTAGAATAATACTAACGAAAAGACATTTGAGGGCAGAAAGGTTCCTGCCGCACCTTGAAAAAAAGGTATCTGAGATGCCTGGGTACACCGACCAGCCAAGTGTCCGTTATTTTCAAAGGAGGGAGCTTAAACGCTCCTTTTTTTAATTTAAAAATTTCAAAATAGATTACACCAACCGCAGGCTCATGCTTGCGATTTTTGTTTGACAAAATTAAAAAAATGTGCAAAAAAATAAGTAGAATTGAAAAACAGGAAAAATCACCTCCTTTCGATTCGCCCAGCCTTTTCGCAAGGCAATGAGGGGCGGAGAGACGCGCTCGTCAACAGAAGTATCTCATTGGAAATGTTGCTCACTTTTTTAGTGAGCTTTTTATCTAAGGAATAGGAATGAAAAGTAAGAAGCTATACTCTTCGAAAATCAAATTCAAACCACGTCAGCGTCGCCTTACCGTACTTAAGTACAGCTTGCGGCTTGCTTCCTAGTTTGCTTTTTGATTTTCATTGAGTATTAAAATTAGGTCAAATTGATTTAAAAATGTGCAAGGATTACGACCTTATTCAAGCGATGGATTATGATTTCAAGACGAAGGAAGTAATGAATAAAGGAAGAGGATTTGCAGTAACTGTTGTTAAAATACAGGGACTAACTTTCTTGATTCCGTTTAGAAGTTACATTCCTAAAAAGTATCAGTTGAAGTATAAACTTAGAAACTCGACAAAAGAAGGATATGTTGAAGGATTAGATATTGGTAAAACATTGATTTTAGAAGATAAAAGTTATTTACTAAATACAACTTTTCGACTCCGAAAAATTGAAGACTATTATAAAGTAATGGATAATGATAAAGCTATAATTAATAAGTTAGTAAAAGCTATTATAGACTATAACCACGCTTTGGAAATAAAATGATAGAAACAAACTTGAAGATCCTAAACGCTTTAAATTCTCAACATTTTCAGAATTATTCTACTAGATTAAAAGTAATCACAGAAAAAAAGACTATTTAGATTAGATATTGTGTCCGCAGGCTCATACTTGCGGTTTTTGATTTTGCAAAAACACACATTTTTGAACGATCAGAAACCTAAATTACAATTCTATTGTTCAAAAAGCGTTTTCATGAAGAATAGGGAGTGGAAATGTTATAGTATTATTGTCAAAAATGGTATTTTGTTAAAAAAATAAAAACAGTGAAATTAATCACTAGTTCTTTTGTAAACTATTGATTTTTAAAGTGAAACCTTCTCAACTATACGGGCAAATATGAGTATAAAAATGAATACGATGATGAATACGATTTAAAAAAACGATAGCAATTAATGCAAATGATTTTTAACGAAAAATAAGTAAAAACTCAACTATTGACAAGTAACGATAAGCATTTGTAAACGTATTTCGATTGTGAAGTATTTTTCTAATAATCCTTTTTGAACATTAAAAATGGAATTTTTCATCTAGTGAAACAAATAAACTAATCAGCTATCAAAAAAACTTGGATATTATTAGAAAAACCACATATATTATAGTCAAATAAATAGTATATTCTTTATTCTCAGCTTGATCTAATTTCAGATATGATTATAAATTAGGAGCAGATGAAGAATGCTCCTTGTTCAAATTGTTTATCTGGATGGTGCAAGTTTTACTTTAAGATTTTTTTGTTACACTTTTTAACATTTAAACGTATATTTGCTGAACAAATTATGTTATAATATATTCGGAAAAATTAAATACCAGAAATGATTTTATATACCAAAGGAGATTGCCGTGTTTAAATTACAAAAACAAAAAGATCACCGTTTTTGTGGAAATAAGTATGAGAAATATTCTATTAAAAAGCTAAAAGTTGGTGCTGCAAGTGTATTAGTAGGCACTGGTTTTTTTATTTGGTTATCATCTAGATCAAGTTGAAGCCAATGAAGTTAAGACAGAGTCAGTAACCAATCAAATATCTGATGGAAGTAGTAACCTTCCAGATAAGGTGGAGAATGCTTCTACAACTAATATTGAGGAAACGAATAAAGCCAATGAAGAATCAAAAAGCAATGAAACGATTGCTGCGGAAAAGGTTGCTTCTAATGATACAGTAGCTCAGTCTGATCAAAACAAAGACGGAGTGACTAAGGCTTCAGCTCAACAGGCAGATACAGCTAAAGAAGAAGTTACTAAGACAACTTCACCTCAGTCAGTTGATAATAAAAATGAAGCCCCTAAATCTGCTACATCAGAGCCCCATGGAGACAAACAAGAAGTTACAAATGCTCCAGTAAACCAATCATACGGGAACAAAGAAGTAAGGGAAACATCTGCAAAGGCTGAAGAGCTTCCAGCAGTTAACGTATCTGTTTTACGAGAAAAGTTGGCAGGTTTAGAGTCTCAAGTAGAGCGCATTCATGGGAATCAGAGTCAGGTTTCTCATATTCAAAATGCTGAAAAACTACTTGCTGAAGCTAAAAAGTTTTTAGAGTCTGCTGCAACTTCTCAAAAAGAAGTAGATGCAAAAGCCAAAGAAATTAGTTCATTAACAAACATCCTAAAATCAATCAAGGCTGAAGAAGTTTCAAAAGAAACTAGAAACAAAGACAGCCGTAATGGTAAAAAGATGGAAGAAGGAATTGGCTTCAGAACAGGGAAGCAGCAACTCTGCAACTACTCCTGCAACAACAGGAATTGCGGCTGATGTAACAGATGCTTCAGGAGATTCTACAGTTACAAGACCTCCTTATACAGAAAGAAGAGTAGCAGAAGGACTAGCAAGACAAATTGCATGGTTAGACTTTTCAGATGTAAATAGCTGGAAAAATGTTACTGTACAAAATGGAAATGTTTATTTACAAGAAGGCTCAGTTTACGAAAAAGAAATTATGCCTAACTACCGCATTAAGTTGACGGTTAAATCATTAAAAACCATTCCAAGCGACTGAAATTTATAGAAAGCGTATGGAAGCCAATAATGCAACAGCAGAGGAAAAAGCAACCTTTAACCCAAAATGCGACTAATGGATTTATTGGTAGATGGGATAACGCTCCAGTAAAAAAATTACGGCGCAAGCTCAGGACGGTTGGTCTGAAATTAAAGATAATGGGGTTAATACGAACGGAAGAAAAACTTCCATTAGAGCAGAAGGTACTGGAGCCAATATTGGGATACAATTTGAAATTAGTGGTACTTATAAAGGGAATCCCGTTCGTCCAGCGGTAGTAATGACCGATGCAGAAAGTGCAAACCCTGGAGAAATGATTACCTTTACAACTAATGGTAGTGGATGGCAACAAATCATTGACTTAGAGAAAAATACAACGGGTACTCACAGATATAAACCAGTAGATTATTATACACCTGGTTATAGACAACTTCCGGATGTACAGCTTGGTAATGATATAAGTGATAATCGAATTTATGATGCAGGTAGCGGAAATAAGATAGCTCCCAAATTCTTTACCAACCCAGATCAAGAAACGGGTGGTCTTGGTTCAGGTGTATTTGGTCCCGGTGTTACAGCAGGGAAATATAGTGTGCCAGTCGTAATGACAAAAAAATGCAACAGAAGTTGGAATGTATGTTTTCTCAAGTGGTGCACAAGCAGCCATGATTGGGGTAGCGCCTATTGATGAAGGGGATGCTCCTGCAACCTATGGTGAAGCAACCCACACAATAAATACCAGAGACGGATTAACAGGAGCTGTAGTAAAACAACCATATTTAGGGTCTGAAAGACCGGATGCAGATACTGGTAACACTAAAAACTGGTATGGTGATGATAATACCGATACAGCAGATGAAGGGGATTAACCAGTTACTTCCAGATAAGTTGAAAGGACAAGAAGGAAATATTATTAAGGCAAATATTTCAGAAGCTGGATATTATACCTTAAATATTCAAGCACACACTGGTGGTGCTGATAGAGCATTTGTTCGTTCATGGCTTGATTTTAACGGAAATGGTAAGTTTGATGAAGAGGAAGCATCGGATATTGCTGAAATTACAGAAGATGGCGATGTAACATTACACTTTAGAAATAAAACTTCAAAAGATGCGGAAAGTTTACTTCAAGCAGGTACAAGGGTACGTATTGCAACAAGTAGAGATGAAATTGAAAATCCTACAGGACTTGCATTCTCAGGGGAAGTAGAAGACTTTAATGCGAAGATTACTCACCCACCTAAAGGAGATAAGCAAACTTCTCGAGGAAACATAGAAGAAAAACAAAGTGCTACTGTTCATTTCACTCCAAAAGGTAAAAATATTTATAAACAAGAAGATGTGAATGCGGAGATCGATACGACTGTTGCTCCTATTTATATCAATAATAAAACTAAAAACCAATTACTTTATCAAATGAAAAATACCTATACTGTAAAAGGACAAGGTACGTATAAATTCACAGTTCATCCTGATCGTGCGGATGTAGATATAGAATTTACTCCTGCAAAAGGTTTTGTAGGAAAAGCAGACGGATTTACAATTCGTCGTCAAGACACGAACAAAACAACAACAGACTGGGGAACTAGTGATGAAGCTATTACACCAAATGTCAATGATGTCTTAAATACAATGGATGGGTTATATATCCCAGAAGTAATACAACCAACAGTAGAACCGACTGTAAATAATGCTGAGAGTAGTAATATCCAAGGATTTTCACAAAAAGGGAAACCTACATTTACAGTAATAACTTCGGATACTCCAGTTACTGCATCAGCAAAACATCCAGCTAGATTAATTGATCCAAGTACTAATGAATTAACTGATTCTGCAACTGTAAATGCTTTAGATCAAAATAATAATGTGGTTGGTACTTATAGAATCGTTCCAGAAACAGGGGAAGTAACCTTTACACCAAATGTAGACTTTAAAGGAAGTCCAAAACCTGTTGGAATCTCTGTACCTGTTGTAATAGCACATGATAAAGATGATAATGATATCACTGTCACTAAAGTAGCTACTTACGCACCAAGAGTTGTTCCAGTAGAACCTTTTGCAGAAGCGGCAACAACTAGTGATATTCAAGGGAAGCCACAAGTATCTAGAATCGTGTTAAATACAGAAGAAGAGGGATTAAATAAAACACAAACAGTTAACTTTAATAGAGGTCCACAAGCAACTGCTTCTGGAGAACATGTAGAATTAAATACTGAGACGTTAACATTATTAGATGCTTCAGGTGCTGAAACAAATACCGTTACAACAGATCAAGGGGTATACGTTTTAGATAAAGTAGCACAAACAATTACCTTTACACCGAAGAAAGAATTTGTTGGAACAGCAACAGCAGTAAATGTGCAAATCAAAGATATGAATGGCACAAAAGTTAAAACAACTTATACACCAACAGTAATTGAAGTCACACCAACAGGTAAAGATTCAGCAACTTCAGGCCCACAAGGACTGACACAAACATCTCCAATTGTCTTCAATCAACGAGATGAAGAAGATGGAAAAACTGTAAACTTTGATACAGGAGATGCTAGAGTAGCCTTAAAACCAGAGACGCTTAGATTACTAAATGGTACGGATAAAGTAACATCAATTAAAGTAGAAAATGTCGGAACGTATGAATTAGTAGATAATGCAATTACGTTTACGCCAGTGCCAACTTATCATGGAACTGCAGAAGGTGTAACAATTCAAGTAGAAGATGAAAACGGTAAAGTTGTTACTAAAAAAATACGTTCCAACAGTAACTGAATTAGTTGTAAGATCAGAAGATAAAACAAGCACAAATATTCAAGGGGAATCTCAAGAAGGAACACCAGTATTTAACATTCCTACTGAATCAAATAACGCAAGAGTGACTGGTCATATACTTGTTGACCCATCAGATAACAGGGAAAAAGACAGTGTAACAGTAGCAGGAAAAGGAACATTTACAATTGACGGTAATGGTAAAGTAACCTTTACGCCTCTTCCAACCTTTAAAGGTGATGTAGATCCAATTACAGTAAAAGCGACTGTAACAATCACAAATGCGAAAAACGAAAGTGCAACAATCACAAAAACAGCGACATACAAACCAATTATTGTACCAGCTGAGATTGATAAAGCACCAGCAACTTCAAGAAACTTACAGGGCTTAGTACAAACAGGAACACCAACCTTTACACCGAAGACAGTCGAAGTAGGTGGAGTTCAAAAAACAATTACGGTTCAACCGAATAGCTACAAACTTGTAAAAGGTGAAACAGAAAGTGAATCACTTCCAGCTTATAAAGCAGGGACAACAGTAGAAATTGGTACGTATACAATCAATCCAGCAACTGGAGCGATAACATTTACACCAACAGATAAGACTTATACAGGAGCAGTAGAACCAGTATCTGTACAAGCAACAGGCTCAAATGGTGTGAAAGTTCAAACAACGTATACACCAGAAATTACTCCGGTTACTCCAACAAAAGAACCATCAGCAACAACTGATGTACAAGGTAAAAAACAAGTATCGACTATTGTCTTAGATACAGTAGAAACTGGTGCAGATAAAGATAAAACTATTAACTTTAATAAGGGAAGTGAACAAGGGGCTAATGGAGAACGAGTTAACCTTAACCCCTGATACACTAACTTTATTAAATGATGCAGGAGCTGAAGTATCTACTCTTACAACAGATGATGGGGAGTATGTTTTTAGATAAAACAAATAGAACAATTACCTTCACACCTAAGAAAACATTTGTAGGACCAGCAAAACCTGTAAAAGTTCAAATCAAAAGACGTGAATGGTACAAAAGTAGAAACAACTTATACGCCAACCGTAACTGACGTTACAATAACACCCTAAGGATAAAACTTCAGAAGGAAATCTAGGAAAACACAAACTGGAACTCCTGAGTTTAAAGTTTCTAGTCCAGATGTTCACATTACAGGATACAAATTATTAAATCCAACTGGTGATACACCGATAGAAGGAACTGAATATGAAGATCCAGAACAAAGGAACATACCGTATTAACCCAACAACTGGTCAAGTAACGTTTATTCCAAAACCTGGATTCCAAGGCGAAGCAAAAGGAATTAAAGTACGTGCTACAGACGAAAATGGAGAAACAGCGGATGCAAAATATACTCCAACAGTTAATCCATTTATTGTGATTTCTATTAACAAAGAAACTAAAAATATCCAAGGATTGCCACAAGAAGAAACACCAACATTCACTCTTCCTGAGGATGCTTCTAATGCAACTATTACAAGTCGTAAACTAGTTGATCCAGCTAATCCAACTAATCCACCAAAAGATACAGTGACATTAGATGGTAAAGGAACATTTAGAATTGATGGAAATGGTAAAGTAACCTTTACACCTGAACCAGCCTACACTGGAGATGTACCATCCATTACTGTAAAAGCTACTATAACAGTTACAAATGATAAAGGTGAGTCAGCTACTATTGATTCAGAGGCACATTATAAACCAGTAATTGTACCGTTAGAATTAGAGAAAGCTCCTGTCACTACAAGAAACTTACAAGGTTTAGAACAGAAAGGAACACCAACATTTACACCAAAAACAATTGAAGTAGATGGGGTGCCAAAAACAGTTTCAATTGAACCAGGTAGCTATAAACTTGTAAAAGACAATGTAGAAGTAGCAGAGACTACAATTCCTGCATATAAAAAGAATACAACTGAGCAAATTGGTACGTACACGCTTAACCCAAGTACTGGAGAGGTAACCTTCACACCAACAGATAAGACTTATACAGGCGAAGTAGAACCAGTAGCAGTGCAAGTAACAGGATCAAATGGCGTAAAAGTTCAAACAACGTATACACCAAAAATTACTCCTGTTACTCCAACAAAAGAAGCTCTGAAACAACAGATGTTCAGGGTAAACAACAAGTATCAAGAATTGTGTTAGATACAGTAGAAACAGATGCTGACAAAGCTAAAACAGTGAACTTCAATAAGGGAGCTGAACAAGTTAAACTTAACCCAGATACTCTAACATTATTAGATGCTTCAGGTACTGAAACAAATAGAGTTGCAACAGATGATGGTGAGTATGTATTAGATAAAAGTAAGTAATACAATTACATTTACACCTAAGAAAACATTTACAGGACAAGCAAAACCTGTAAGAGTACAAATCAAAGATGCGAATGGAACAAAAGTTGAAACAACTTATACACCAACAGTAACTGATGTTACAATGTCTAGTACGGATGCAACTTCATCAGCATTACAAGGAGTTACTCAAACTGGAAGACCATCATTTACAATTTCAAGTACAGAGGTTTCTATTGCAGGATACAAACTATTAAATCCAACAGGAAATACTCCAGTAGATGGAAATGAAGTCGTAGTTCCAAATGAAGGAACGTATCGTATTGATCCGATGACTGGAGAAGTAACATTCGTTCCAAATCCAGGATTTACAGGACCAGCAGCTGGAATTTCTGTTCAAGCTACAGATGCAAATGGAGAAACAGCAGCTGCAAGATATACTCCAACAGTAAATCCATTAAAAGTAACTCCAAAAGATAAAACATCGATGAATATTCAAGGTGAACCTCAAGATGGAACACCAACATTCACGCTTCCAGCAGGGGTTACAAATGCAACAGTTACAAGCCGTAAACTAGTTGATCCAGCTGATAACGTAGAGAAAGATACTGTTGTTATAAGCGGAAAAGGAACTTTCACAATTAATAGAAATGGGAAAGTAGTCTTCACACCAGAACCAAACTATGCAGATGATGTGCCTGCAATTACTGTAAAAGCAACGATAACAGTGACGAATGATGATAACGATATTGCTAAAATCACGTCTGAAGCAACATATAGACCAATTATCATTCCAGCAGAATTAGAAGCAGCACCTGCAAAAACAGCTAATGTTCAAGGTGCAGAACAAACAGGAAGACCAGAATTTACACCTCATACTGAAGTAGTAAATGGAGTAGAAAAAAACTGTTTCAGTTCAACCAAATAGTTATAAACTTGTAAAAGACGGAGTAGAAGTTGAAGGAAGAACAACTCCAGCCTATAAGAAGAATACTCAAGAAGTAATCGGTAAATATACAATTAATGTAGAAACTGAGAAGTAACATTTACTCCAACTGATAAAGCTTTCAAAGGGGAAGTAGAACCTGCAACTGTACAAGCAACTGGATCAAATGGAGTAAAAGTAAAAACAACTTATACACCAACAATTATTCCAGTGACACCAAGTGCTACAGATGCGTCAACTACAAAAGTACAAGGTGCAACACAAGAAGGAACTGTAACATTCACACCAGGTAAAGCTACAATTGGCTCTGAACAAAAAAATCAGTACCAATGGACATAACAGCTTATAAACTATTAGGTGGAGAAAATGGTACAACTCCATTAGATAAAGTTCCAGCAATGTCAGAAGATGGAACAAAACAAGTGGGTACTTATACGATTAAAGTCGTAGATGGACAACCAGTTGTAACATTTACACCAACTGATAAAGCTTATGCAGGAAAACTAAAACCAGTAACTGTTCAAGGTAAAGATACAAATGGTTCAGAAGCAATAGCAACGTATACACCGGTGATTACACCAATCGTACCAACATCGGAAAACGGAACATCAAGTGGACCACAAGGTGTTGAACAAACAGGAAGTGTAACATTCAATCCAGGTAAAGAACCAGGGACAGAAAATACACCTGTAGCGATTGATAAAACTAAGATGACTCTATTAGGAACTGATGGAACAACACCAGTAGAATCATTAGAAGTAAGTAAAGATGGTAAAGTAATTGGTACTTACACACTTGTTAAAGATCCAAATGGCCTACCAACTGGAGAAGTGAAGTTCACTCCAACAGATAAATCATATGTAGGAGAAGTTCCGCCAGCAACAGTACAAGTAAAAGACGCAAATGGAACACCAGCAACAGCGACTTACACACCAACATTAACGGAAGTAACGCCAAAAGCGAAAGCTTCAGAAACAACAGGTGTACAAGGACAAGCACAAACATCACGTGTTGTCTTAAACCAAAAAGATGAAACAGATAATACAACTGTTAACTTCGATAAAGGAAATGACAAAGTAGCATTAGTTGAAAACACATTAAAATTAGTCAATGGAGCTGGAGAAAAAGTTACACGTGTAACGGTGGAAAATGAAGGGACTTATGAATTAAGTAATGGCTCAATTACATTTACACCACTACCAAGCTTCCACGGTAAAGCTTCAGAGTAAGTGTTCAAGTTGAAGACATTAATGGAAAAGTAGCTAAAACTACGTATACTCCAACAGTGACAGAAGTAACACCGCAAGGAACCAATGTAGGTTCAGAAGGTATCCAAGGTGCACCACAATCAGGAACACCAACTTTCACATCAGGACATGAAAGTGTAACGATGACAATTAGTGAATCAAATCCTGCGAAGTTAGTAGATCCAACTACAAACCAACCAATTGAAGGAACAGAAATTGATGCTAAAAAAATGCAGCTGGAGAAAAAGTTGGTAAGTATACTATTGAACCAGCAACAGGTAAAGTGACATTTACACCAAATCCAGGATTTACTGGAACACCAGTACCAGCAACAGTACAAGCTAAAAACTCAAATGGAACACCAGCAACTGCAACATATACACCAGTTGTAAAAGAAGCTGTACCATCAGGAAATAGCCAAGTATCAAGTGGTATTCAAGGCGCACCACAAACAGCAACACCAGTATTTACACCAGGTAAGAATACTGTGAATGGTCAAGACGTATCTGTACCATTTGAACCAACAAGTAAAGCGAAACTAATCGATCCAAGTAAGACTGGAGAAGAAGCAGAAGTAACAAGACTTGTGGTTGAAAACCAAGGAACATATACAATTGATGACAATGGTGTCGTAACGTTCACACCACTTCCAACATTCAAAGGGGAAGCGACAGAAGTATCTATTGTACGTAAAGATAAAAATGGAACACCAGCAACAGCGAAATACAAACCAACTGTTGTAGGAGTAACACCATCAGCAACTGAAGCAACAAGTACAAAAGAACAAGGTGCAACACAAGAAGTAACTGTAAGCTTCACACCAGGAAAAGCAACAATTGGAACTGAAGAAAAATCAGTCCCAATGGATCCAAATGCTTATAAACTATTAGGTGGACAAGAAGGTAAAACACCATTAGATACAGTCCCAGCGATGTCAGAAGATGGAACAAAACAAGTAGGTACTTATACAATTAAAGTCGTAAATGATCAACCAGTAGTAACATTTACACCGACTGATAAAACTTATGTTGGAAAAACTAAAACCAGTAACAGTACAAGGTAAAAGATACAAATGGAACAGAAACGACAACTACCTATACTCCAACAGTTACAGAAGTTAGACCAGAAGGAACTAATGTAGGTTCAGAAGGAATCCAAGGTGCACCGCAATCAGGAACACCAACCTTCACATCAGGACATGAAAATGTCACGATGATAATTAGCGAAACAAATCCAGCGAAATTAGTCGTAGATGGACAACCAGTAGCTGATACTACAATTCCTGCAAAAAATGCCGAAGGACAACAAGTAGGAACATACACAATTGAACCAGCAACAGGTAAGGTTACCTTTTACACCAAATCCAGGATTTACTGGCACACCAGTCCCAGCAACAGTACAAGCTAAAAACTCAAATGGAACACCAGCAACAGCAACGTATACACCAGTTGTAAAAGAAGCTGTACCATCAGGAAATAGCCAAGTATCAAGTGGCATTCAAGGTGCTGTACAAACAGCAACACCAGTATTTACACCAGGTAAGAATACTGTGAATGGTCAAGACGTATCTGTACCATTTGATCCAACAAGCAAAGCGAAACTAATCGATCCAAGTAAGACTGGAGAAGAAGCAGAAGTAACAAGACTTGTAGTTGAAAACCAAGGAACATATACAATTGATGACAATGGTGTTGTAACGTTCACACCACTTCCAACATTCAAAGGGGAAGCAACAGAAGTATCTATTGTACGTAAAGATAAAAATGGAACACCAGCAACAGCGAAATACAAACCAACTGTTGTAGGAGTAACACCATCAGCAACTGAAGCAACAACTACGAAAGTACAAGGCTCACCTCAAGAATCAGAAGTAACATTCACACCAGGTAAAGCAACAATTGGAACGGAAGAAAAAACAGTCCCAATGGATCCAAATGCTTACAAACTATTAGGTGGAGAAAATGGAACAACCCCATTAGATACAGTTCCAGCAATGTCAGAAGATGGCACAAAAGAAGTGGGTACTTATACGATTAAAGTCGTAGATGGAAAACCAGTTGTAACATTTACCCCAACAGATAAAGCTTATGCTGGAAAACTAAAACCAGTAACAGTACAAGGTAAAGATACAAACGGAACAGAAGCGACTACAACGTATACACCAGTGATTACACCAATCGTACCAACTTCTGAAAATGGAACATCAAGTGGACCACAAGGTGTTGAACAAACAGGACGTGTAACATTCAATCCAGGAAAAGAACCAGGAACAGAAAATACACCAGTAGCCATTGATAATACTAAGATGACATTACTAGGTGGAACAGATGGAACAACACCAGTAGAATCATTAGAAGTAAGTAAAGATGGTAAAGTAATTGGAACATACACACTAGTGAAAGATCCAAGTGGTGTGCCAACTGGAGAAGTGAAATTCACTCCAACAGATAAATCATTTGTAGGAGAAGTTCCACCAGCAACTGTACAAGTACAAGACGCAAATGGAACACCAGCTAAAGCAACTTACACTCCGACATTAACGGAAGTAACGCCAAAAGCGAAAGCTTCAGAAACTACAGGTGTACAAGGACAAGCACAAACATCACGTGTTGTCTTAAACCAAAAAGATGAAACAGATAATACAACTGTTAACTTCGATAAAGGTGATGAAAAAGTAGACGTAGTTGAAAGTACATTAACATTAGTGGATGCAAGTGGACAAAAAGCTACACGTGTCACAGTAGATAATGAAGGAACCTATGAATTAAGTAATGGTGTGATTACATTTACACCACTACCAAGCTTCCATGGAAAAGCTTCAGGAGTAAGTGTTCAAGTAGAAGATGCAAATGGAAAAGTAGCTAAAACTACCTACACACCAACAGTTACAGAAGTAAGACCACAAGGAACTAATGCAAGTTCAGAAGGAATTCAAGGTGCACCACAATCAGGAACACCAACCTTCACATCAGGACATGAAAGTGTCACAATGACAATTAGCGAAACAAATCCTGCAAAATTAGTCGTAGATGGAAAACCAGTAGCTGATACTACAATTCCTGCGAAAAATACCGAAGGACAACAAGTAGGAACATACACAATTGAACCAGCAACAGGTAAAGTGACATTTACACCAAATCCAGGATTTACTGGAACACCAGTACCAGCTACAGTAGAAGCTAAAAACTCGAATGGAACACCAGCAACTGCAACGTATACACCAGTTGTAAAAGAAGCAGTACCATCAGGAGATAGCCAAGTATCAAGTGGCATTCAAGGTGCACCACAAACAGCAACACCAGTATTTTCACCAGGTAAGAATACTGTAAATAATCAAGAAGTATCAGTACCATTTGAAGCAACAAGTAAAGCGAAATTAATCGATCCAAGTAAGACTGGAGAAGAAGCAGAAGTAACAAGACTTGTAGTTGAAAACCAAGGAACATATACAATTGATGACAATGGTGTTGTAACGTTTACACCACTTCCAACATTCAAAGGGGAAGCAACAGAAGTATCTATTGTACGTAAAGATAAAAATGGAACACCAGCAACAGCGAAATACAAACCAACTGTTGTAGGAGTAACACCATCAGCAACTGTAGCATCAACTACAAAAGTACAAGGTGCAACTCAAGAAGTAACTGTAAGTTTCACACCAGGTAAAGCAACAATTGGAACGGAAGAAAAAACAGTCCCAATGGATCCAAATGCTTACAAACTATTAGGTGGAGAAAATGGAACAACCCCATTAGATAAAGTTCCAGCAATGTCAGAAGATGGAACAAAAGAAGTGGGTACTTATACGATTAAAGTCGTAGATGGAAAACCAGTTGTAACCTTTACACCAACTGATAAAACTTATGCTGGAAAACTAAAACCAGTAACAGTACAAGGTAAAGATACAAATGGAACAGAAGCGACTACAACGTATACACCAGTAATTACACCAATCGTACCAACAGCTGAAAACGGAACATCTAGTGGACCACAAGGTGTTGAACAAACAGGACGTGTAACATTCAATCCAGGAAAAGAACCAGGAACAGAAAATACACCAGTAGCCATTGATAATACTAAGATGACATTACTAGGTGGAACAGATGGAACAACACCAGTAGAATCATTAGAAGTAAGTAAAGATGGTAAAGTAATTGGAACATACACACTAGTGAAAGATCCAAGTGGTGTGCCAACTGGAGAAGTGAAATTCACTCCAACAGATAAATCATATGTAGGAGAAGTTCCACCAGCAACCGTACAAGTACAAGATGCAAATGGAACACCAACAACAGCAACTTATACTCCGACATTAACGAAAGTAACACCAACTGGAAAAGATACAACATCAACAGGACTTCAAGGTAAAGTTCAAACAGGAACACCAACGTTTACACCTGGAACTCCTGAAGTACCAATGGATGATGAGTCACCTGCAACATTTGAAGATGGTAATAATACTAAGACAATCGATAAAGTTGGAACATACACAGTAGGAAAAGATGGAACAGTAACCTTTACACCGGATAAAGACTTCGTTGGAGAAGCACCAGAAGTAACAGTTAAACGTGTCGACAAGAACGGAACAGCTGTAACAGCGAAGTACAAACCTATAGTAGCTAAAGTATTACCAACAGGTGAAGGGTCAGAAACAGAAGGTGCAAAAGGAAAACCACAAACATCAGCAGTTGTCTTCGATAAGAAAGATGAAGATAAAGGTACAGTAAACTTTAATAAAGGTGACGAAACAGTAGCATTAAATCCATCGACATTAACATTAGTGGATAAAAATGGAAAAAGCAGCTACAGAAGTAAAAGTTCCAGGTGAAGGAATCTATACATTAGCGGATAATGTTATTACATTCACACCAGAAAAAGACTTTGCTGGAACAACTACTGGAGTAACAGTGCAAAATTAAAGATATTAATGGTACTCCATTAGAAAAAACGTATACACCAACAGTTCGTCCAGTTACAACATTTGTAGATCCAGCAGGCAACATTATCACAGTTGATAAGAACAATAAACCTGTCGAAGGTGAAGTAGATGGCTCTAAACAACCAACGAAAGATATTTATGGATATAAATTTGTTCGTACAGAAACAGATAATAAAGGCAATACAAAACATATTTATGAACAAGCTGAAGGTAAATCAGTTAAAGTAACTTATGTATCAACTACTGGTGAAACATTAAGTGATGCACAAACAGTAGAAACAAAAGATAAGTTCATTGGAACAGATTACGATGCATCGATTGAAGCATTGAAACTTGAACGTATTGAAAAAGACGGCAAAGTATATCTATTAAAAGAAAGAAAAACTGATTCAGCTTCTGAAAATGGTAAACTAAGTGATCAAGAACAAACAGTTACTTATGTATACGAAGAAGTACAAGAACCAGCTTCAAATCAAAAATATGGTAATGTGGTTGTTGTCTATAAAGATAAATTTGGACGTCCAATTTCAGGTACTACTGAATCTGGTAAAGAAGTTACAAGCACAGTAATTGATACACCAAACTCTCCAATAGCGACTAAATATGATACGACTGATCATAAACCTCAAATGATTACGACAAAAGATGGTAAGAAATACAAACTAATTAAAGTATTGAAATCATCAGATGCAGAAAAATCAGGGGTTAAAGCTAGAACTTCGGTCATTACGTATGTTTATGAATCATTAGATAATACAACGGAATATCCTGAAGCACATATCGGATTAGTCTTAGTAAACTATTTAGATGAAGAAGGAAATCCAATTTCTGGAAAAACACCAGAAGGTAAAGTTGTACCAAATGTGGTAGTCGATACTGAAGCAGACTTAGTTGGTAAAGATTACGATACAACGGATCACAAAGTTTCAACTATTATTGTTGAAAACGGTGATGTATATGAACTTCTAAAAGTATCAGAAACATCCGTTGAAAAAGGTAAACTTACTGAAGGTACAACAAATGTTAATTATATTTACCATAAAGTAGTGACAACATTTGTTGACGAAAATGGTAAAGAAATTAAATCACCAGAAAAAGGAAGAACGGATAAGAAAGATATTCCTGAATATACTTTCAAAGAAACGAAGAAAGATGCAAATGGTAATACAGTACATGTGTATGCTAAGAAATCTACACCTACTCCAGAACAAAGTAAAGTAACAATCTGGACAGATGAAAATGGAAATCCAATTAAAGTAGAAAAAGGAACAAAAGGACATGGAACAGTTCCAGGATATGAGTTCGTAAAAACAACTACAGATGAATCTGGAAACACAGTACATATCTTCAAGAAATCTACACCAACACCAGAACAAAAGTAAGTTAACAATCTGGGCAGATAAAAATGGAAATCTAATTAAAGTAGAAAAAGGAACAAAAAGAACATGGAACAGTTCCGGGATATGAGTTCGTAAGAACTATAGTAGATGATGAAGGGAACACAATACATATTTATCATAAAGTTTCTTCAACAATTCCTGAAATAAAGGATAAAGATAAATTATATGTTGAGGGTAATCCTGAGATTGTTCACTCAACTAATAAAGGAAGTGATTCAGAAGATTTCGTTAAAACAAATCCAGAACAGCGCATTAATGAATTGCCTAACACAGGTACAAAAGAAAATGCTAGCCTATTAGGACTTGGAATTCTCGGAGCTTTGAGTGGATTTGGACTTCTTGGACGCAAGAAAAAAGAAGACTAAAGATAGTTAGTTTTTAAGAAGATGATTCGTCATCTTCTTTTTCTTTTATAGATTCTGGCTCGTATGAATGCTTTTTATTAATTCGAAATAGTGGCTCTATACTATTATTAGTGGGTAAAACCTCTACTCATAGTATGGAGTCCATTTTTTGTAGAAGAAGTATGATAAGATTTATAATGAAATGCAATAACATCGATATATGATAACAAGATGCCTTTTGATTTTCGAAACTTTGCAATTTTTAAAAATGTATTTTTATCGCTTTGAATATAAAAAGAAAGGACAAGATTTATCCTTTCTTGATTTTTAGATTTTTTTCAATCAACTACAGTTGAAAAAGCCTCTTTTGTAACTGTCTTTATAATTT
>BNJS01002831.1_pt1 | contig 33535 bp, 47 predicted proteins | sample 8540461 | NCBI WGS metagenome assembly BNJS01 (sample SAMD00202454, study PRJDB9452) | human saliva metagenome | isolation source: human saliva | place: Japan
TGTGATGAAATTTTTATCTAAGAATATGTACCAACATTTTGTTGGTACATTTTATTATAATTCCACAAAGTTGACAAAAGTCTTATTAAAGGATATATAATTTTAAAGTGAAATTCAAAAAGGAGAAAATATATTTATGATAGAGTATAAAAATGTATCATTATGTTGTAAAATAAATGGTAATATTTTAAATAATTTAAATTTTAAAATAAATAAAGGTGAATTATTTGTTTTTAATTGGTCCAAGTAGTAGTGGTAAAACTACAACTTTAAAATTAATTAATAGATTAATAGAACAAACGGATGGTGATATATATTTTAATGGAGTGAAATTAAAAAGGAATATAATTTACGTGAATTAAGGCTAGGAATAGGTTATGTATTACAAGAAATAGCCTCTCCTAATCTTACTGTATTTAGAAAATATTTAATTATTCCTGAAATGAAAAATATAGAATAGAAATAAAAGATAAAAAGTAAATTTTTATTACAAAAGTTGGATTAAATCCAGAAGAATATATGTATAGATATCCAAGAGAATTATCTGGAGGAGAACGTCAAAGAATAGGTATACTAAGAGCTATAATTGCAAATCCTAAAAGTATTATTAATGGATGAACCGTTTTCAGCTCCTAGACCCTATAAGTAGAGTACAACTTCAAGATTTAATTAAAGATATACATAAAATTTGGTATAACAATAGTATTTGTCACACATGATATTCAAGAAGCTATTAAATTAGGTGATAGAATATGAGTAATGAAAAATGGTGAAATAGTTCAAATTGATAAACCGGAAGAAATAATAAAAAACCTAGTAGTGATTTTGTTAAAAGAATTTATTAATACTATGGTAGAAAAATGAGTATATTTAATGTGTTTATAGAAAAAGATTTGAATTATTAAAAGGCGTTAATTGAACATTTTCAAATTTCATTAATATCATTACTTCTAGCAATAATAATATCATTTAGTAGTAGGTGTATTGATATATAGATATAGCTAGTGAAATTTTTACTTCAGATTACTGAGTATTTCAGACGATACCTTCTCTAGCTTTACTAGGTATTTTTATACCTTTTGCGAATAGGAGTTATACCGGCTGTATTTGCATTAGTAGATTTATGGAATTTTTCCAATTTTACAGAAGTGTAATTACAGGTTCTAAAATTCTATGATCCATATTAGAAGAAGCTGCAGAAGCTTTGGAATGTCTACAATTTGAAAAGTTTGAAAAAGTTTGAATTTGCACTAGCTTTACCTGTAATTATGTCTAGGGTATAAAGAACATCAAGTATAATGATAATAGGTACTGCAATTCTTGCTGCTATAGTTGGAGCTGGAGGTCTTGAGTAGTTTTATACTTTTAGGTATAGATAGAAATAATACAGGATTAATTTTAATAGGAGCTATATCTTCAGCATTAGTACTATAATTTTTGGTTATTTAATTAAAAGTTAGAAAATAAAAACCTAAAGTTATATTTTACAATTTTTTAATAGTAACAGGAGTGGTTGGATTAAAGTTTTATTCCTAATAACTATGTAGGTAACAATGAAATAGTAGTAGCAGGTAAACTTGGAGCAGAACCTGAAATATTAATAAATATGTACAAATTTCGATAGAAAAATGAAAGTGATGTTAAGAGTAGAAAATTAAAAAGAAAATTTTGGTAAAACAACATTTCTTTATGAAGCATTAAAAATGGTAGTATAGATATATATCCTGAATTTACAGGTACAATGTTAACAAGTTTAGTAAAAGAAACTCCTAAGACATCAAATGATGCAGATGATGTTTATAAAGTTGTAAAAGATATGATATATAAACAAGATAAATTAGTATATTTAGAACATAATAAATATCAAAATACGTATGCTTTAGCTGTGAAAAAGATTTTTGCAAAGAAATATAATCTTAAAAGAAATATTACAGATTTCGAAAGAAAATAGAAAATAAATTGGTTGCAGGATTTACTTTTAGAATTTAATGATAGAGAAGATGGAAATATTGGATTATATATATAATTTAAATTTAAATGTTAAGGACTATGGAACCAAGTTTAAGATATGACGCTCATTAAAAATGGTGATGTTAATGTAATAGATGTATATTCTACTAGATAGTAAAATAATTACAAATGATTTAGTTTTACTTGAGTGATATGTCGCATCTATTTCCTCCTTATCAAGCAGCGCCTTTAATAGAGAAGAAATTGTATATCCAGAAATTGTTAAAAGTTAAATAAAATTAGTAGTGATAAAATTGATACAAAAAGAAATGATAAAAATGAATTATTTAGTTGAAAGTAGAAGGTAGTACAAAGAGGTAGCATTAGAATATTTGAAATATAATAATTTATTAGATAATAAATAAAATTTAATATATTATATTAACTTACAATTAAATACTTAAAGTTGTATAATAAAATAAATAAATAGAAAAGAGGAATATTAAATTGAAATTAACAGATTATTCAATAAAATAAATTTGAACAAGAAAATAAGGAAAAAGGGAATATAGTAATACCTCAGTTCATATATCAGTATTAATAATGGATGATGAGTTACTTAGAATAGAGCAAGAAAGAAAAATGGAAACTTTAACTCAGAATTAGCTAGTTGGATATTAGAGTTGTAGAAAAATATTTAGAATATTTTTGATAATAGGGAAGATGTTAAAAAGTAAAAAGAAAGCTCATGATTTATTTAATCAATATAAAAGAAGGTAATATTAGTAATATTGAATTTAGAAAAGGAGTATTAGATATATCTAAATTATCTAAAAAGAAGCAACAACTGAAATTGAGAAGTATGCAACTCGTGCATTTTATCACAATTTCAACATTAAATATGAGAGTAAAATGCAATAGCTAGTGATAATTGTATTAAAATTATAAATCTTTTATATCCTAATGATAAAGATAAAAGTAAGACTTGAAAGGTTAAGACAAATAAATTTAATTGATAATTATAAAGATAGGAGTTATTATGTTAGAAGTAGATACTCAAAGTTATGATATAGAAAATAATAAAGGAATATTTAGATGAAGATAAAATACTTGAATTTACAAGATTTATAGTAAAAAGGAGAAAAAGGTGATGAATTTGATAATAATGATTACTATGTTTCTCTTTTGGTAACAAACAATGAAATAATACAAAAATATAAATAGAGATTATAGAGAAAAGATATGCCTACTGATGTAATATCTTTTTGCATATAATGAAAACTGATAAATTTTGGTCAGTGGAAGTAATTGGTGATATGTAATATCTCAAGATAGAGTTATAGAACAAGCTAAAGAATATAATCATAGTGAAGAAAGAGAATTTTTATTATGTTTTTATGTCATGGATTACTGCATATATTAGGTTATGATCATATAGAAGAAAGAAGATAAAATAATGCGTGCAAAAAGAAGAATATTATTTATCAAAGAATTTGATTTAAAGAGATTAATATGAAAGAGAAGAAGTGAGATAGAAAGTTTTAATAATGCAATAGAGGTATAATTAATGCTGTGGTAAGTGAACCACATATGAAATTTCATCTTTTTACAGCAATAATAGTTTTAACATTATCTTTAATAGTTGATATCACTAAATATGAGTAATGCTAATAATAATGATGATAGCTATGGTAATAACAGCAGAATTATTAAATAGTGCTGTTGAGAAAAATTGTAGATTGGATATCTCCTGAATATAGTTTAATGATAAAGTATATAAAAAGATGTAGCAGCTGGTGCTGTTTTTAGTTAGTGCTATAGCATCACTTGCATATAGGTTATTTAATATTTTATGATAAATTAATAGCTCTATATTTTTAATGGCGATAATTTTATTAAATTATTTGGTAGAATAGGTAATATTACTATAATAATATTGGGATAGTTTCTATACTATGTTATAATTATAAAGCTACATTTTAATAAAGGAACTGCTCTTAGAAGGTGGAATGCCAAGTGGACACTCTGCTCTAGCTTTTCAATATTTGCAATAGTAATATATATGACAAATAATATACGTATAGATGTTTTAGTATTTTTGATGAGCTTTAGTGGTTACTAGTAGAGTAAAAGTCAAAAAATACATACATTAAAAGAGTTTTTGGGGTGGAGTATTAGGTCTGTAAGAAATGGTTTAATGATGTATATGTTAATTTATTTTGATATAATAATATTAAATTAAACTAGAGATAAATTAAAGTATAATAATATATAAGAGAAAAAGTAGGAGGAAAGATGAGAAACAATAATATATGGACATAAAAATCCAGATACTGATACATATATTTCAGCATTAGCTTATGCTGAATTAAAAACTTTACTAGGAGAGAGGTAGAAAGCAAGACGTTTAGGAGAATTCAGTGAAGAAACTAAATTTGTTCTTGATTATTTTTGATGTAAAAGTCACCAGAATTAATAGATAATATATCAGGTAAAAGTAATACTTGTTGATCACAATGAGAAAAGAACACAAACTGCAGATGGTTTGAAGGCTCATGTATTAGAGGTTATAGATCATCATACAGAGTAGCTAATTTTAATGTTTCTGATCCTTTAAAAATGAGACTAGAACCTTACGGATGTACGCTCACAATATTGCTGACATGTATAAAGAAAATTCAAAATTACCTTCACCCGAAAAGTTGCAGGTCTAATGCTTAGTGCAATAGTTTCAGATACTCTTTTTATTTAATCACCAACTTGTACACCTAAGATGTGATGGCAGGTAAAGAGTTAGCAAAATTAGCTGGGGTTATTTTAGAAGAATATGGATTAGATATGTTAAAGCAGGTACTAATTTATCAAGTAAGACAGAAAAAGAATTACTAAATATGGATATGAAAATGTTTGAAGTTGATAATGTTAGAATGTCAGTTGCTCAAGTTAATACAGTAAATGAAGAAGATTATTATCTAAAAAGATGCAATTCTAAAAGAAATGAAAGAATTAAAGAAAAAGAAAAATTAACATTTTGTATTGTTTATAATAACTAATATATTAACTAATGATTCTTTAGGAATAGTTTACGAGAGATAATTTAGAAATAGTAGAACAAAGCATTTAATGAAAAAGATTGAAAAAGATTTAATAGTATTAAAAGGTGTGAGTTTCAAGACAAGTTATACCACCTTTAACTGATGCTATAAATAATAGATAATATATAAATGAGATTGTGTTTAAAGGCATAATCTCTTATTTATTACTATAAATTAAAATATGTAAATTAAGATAATAATCATTAATTAAATATATGGATAGACATATATATAAATATATTAGATTTCTTGTTAACTTAAGGTATACTAAAAATAAGTAAAATTGAAAGGAGAAACTAAGATGAACAAAAATACTAGCTATATTGAGGAGTTTACTTTTTAGCTATTAATGCTATGGGTTTTGGAAAATAGTATAGAAACTGGAATTAAAGTTAATACTATTTTTCTCCTAGATATGAAGAAAAAGATGTTTATCCATCTAAATTTAGATACCAGAGACTTCAGGTTATGACTTAACTTTGCAAAATTTTAAAGTTAGTTCCAATAAAAAGAATTAGAATTTGAAACAGTAATAAAATCTTCGAGAAAAGATTTTTACTATTAATGATTTTTGATAAAGATGTTAAAGCATATTAATAACTTTAAGAAAGAGATGCAAATCATGATATAATGGCAAAATTTTCTATTAATTCTAATGTTGAATTAAATAAAGATTTAAAATTAACTAATTCATTAAAATACTATTTAGATGATTTTTGGGTTACATGTAGATAAAGAGTGGTAAAATTACAGAAGAAGTAAAAACAGAGTATATGAGGATGATGGCTAGAAGCTCTAGGAAATAGTATATTTTCATCTAGTTTAAAAGGTAAGTTATTAAATACAAATGTAGACGCTAGATTGGAATATAAAGCAAATCAGTTTCACATAGATTTGATAAAGATAAATCATATTTTTAAAACAAATATAAATGTAGATAAAGATATAAATGATAAATTCAAAATTAAGTAGTAAATATGATTTTAATATAGACCTACATAATGCAAATATACCATTTGATGCTTTTGATACAGAACTTGATGAGTTTCAGATTTTCACAGTAGGGATTATGTTACTAAATTTAATCAAAATGCTAATTTAAATTTGAATATAGTCATAATGAAAATAATAAATATAAAATGAAATTTGATTTAGAACATAAAAGCTGAATATTCAGGAGGTAATACTAAAAGATAAACCATATAGAGTATGATATATTAGACCCTAAATTAGACTGTAAACTTCTAATAATTCCTTTATACTATCTAAGGGAAAAATTGTCTTGAATGGCAATATATCTACTTTATTTGAATTAAGAAAAGCTAATTATCTTGCAGATGAAGGAAAATTACCTAGTCAGTGATGTTAAATCAAAATTAGAGCCAAAGTATTAATAGTAAAATTTCATATATATTAAAAGATGATGTTAATGATTTAGATGTTAATACAAGTATTGGTTATTCTCCAAGTTTACTAATACTAGCCTGATGTATTAACTGTTGATATTATACCTCATACATTTAATATAGGACTTAATAGTAAGTATGAAAGAAAATTGGGAGAAAATCAAAATATTTCTATTAATACTGAGAAATAGTTTGGAGACTACAAGAAAAATTTACATCTGATATATATGTGAACCTAAGGATAAAAATTAAATCAAAATTGAGATATAAAATATATAAATAAAGATGATTAAAAATTTAGATTTAGAAGTAAAATTATTAAATGATTTTCGATCTTGATACTATTAAAAGGTTAAAAATTAAATCTAATAAATTCAGTGAAAAAATTTGACTATAGAGGTTGGGACTAAATTTACTGAATAGATAAATTTAGAATTAAATAATAGTGCAAAAATTTCATCATAGTTCAAGGATATAACTATGTTACACGTAAAGATGATAAGATAGTAGCAACTTTTGCTATAAATTCTATTGAATTAAATTCAAATACTAAATATCAAATAAAATAAAAGGAAAATTTAAATTTGAATACAGAAGTTAATTTAAAAAGCAAATTTGATACATTAATGTTAAGAAATGAAAAATTGTATCACTATAATATAAATGATATAGAATCATATAAGGAAAAACCTTTAATAAAGTGATACTTTTCAATACAAGATATAACATAGGTGGAAGTTTTAGAAATTAATCCAAAATTTAATTTAGAATATATACTTACTAAAATTTAAGTTTAGATGGTTCTTTAGGACTTAATTTAGTTTTTGAGAAAAAGTTATTAATTTAATAAAAAGATAGTAGAAGACCAGATAATGGACAATTTGGTCCAGTTGATAAAAATTTGAATTTAGAAAATTAAATCCAACATTTGAATTTAATTTAAAATATACTTGGTAGGAGGTAGACGTGAAGATAAATAAAGAGAATACTAAGTGTAACACTAGGGTTTAGTTGCATTAACAAGTTGTGCAAGTATAAATACAAAAAGATAGTGAAAAAGAATACTAGTATTAAATATATTAATCCAGAATATGATCCTAATGAGGATCTTAAAGATATAGTAAAGAATTAAAAAGAAAAAGTTGATTATTTAAAAATATAAACAAAGAATAGTTTTGAGAGTCAGTAATTTACCAGATATGTATGAAAGGTGAAGAGATATATCTTAAAAATGAATCTTTAAATAAAAATGTAAGTATAGTTAAACTGTTTACTAAAAACCCTCTTTAGTATATAAAAGAAGGAAGTGAGGTTATTCTAAATATAAAGTTGGGGATAAAAGGTGGCATAGTAGTTGGAGGAAAGTGAATTATTTCCTGATAAACCAGAGTTATCTGATGTTAAGTATAAGGTTGTAGTAGATAATAATAAAAATTATGTAGTATATACTAAGTAGAGATAATGTAAATGGTGTAACTAAAGATATAAGACTTGATGAAAAAGTTAGTATAATAAATAGACAGATGAATTAAAGATAATATTAAGTATGCCGATTTAAAAGTTATTAACAAAGATAAAAAGAGTTAAGTATAGTATTAATACTATTGATGAACCTTTTGAAGATGTAGATCTTGGAGGAAATTGAGAAAGAGATAATCAAGTGTAGAGTATATAGATTATTCTAAATATTTTTGAAGCTGATAAATATAATAGATTTAGATGATTTTTGCAGGATTTAAAGAGTTAGTATAGTAGACCATATTGATGGACTTCAAGATAAAAAGTATATTAGGAATATAGGAATTTGGTCATAAGTTATCAGATTATAAAAATAAATTTTTCAGAATTATTGACAGATTTAAATGAAAAAAACTTTTAAAAATTATCTGATGATGGAACAGTTAAAGGTGGATTTAATGAAGGATTAGTTTCAGAAATTTTTAAAATATAGTGAAAATATTAAAAATGAGGGTAAAATAAATTTAAAACTGAAATTCTTGATAAAGATAAAACAGTTGGAATACATAATATTTCTAGAAAAATAATAAGAGATGGTAAGGTTATTTTTGAAAAAGAAAGATAAAACATTTATATCGTTTGATGGTGTAAATGTAGGTGTTGCTGATGGAACTTTCTTTGATCTTTCAGATGAGAGTAGAAAGCAGAGAGTATATAGAGGTACAGCTAAAGAAGATGATAAAATTAAAAGATTTTTAAAAAGATGCGAAAATATGATAATGATAGAAAACTTGCAAATATGAATATAGATAGACAACACGGTGCAACTGTTATAGGTTCTATGATAGATGAAAATGTTTTTAGGAGATAGATTCTATTGGTATGGTCATTTTGACTGGAATGTTATCTAAAAAATAGGTGAAACAGGAGAATTGCCTGATTTTATTAGTACACGTGCAGAATTGAAATAATTTTATAGGAAGAGTATTAACTAATTTACAAGAAAAGTATAAGCATTCTGAAATAATGCAAAAATATTTAGCAGATAAAATACAATCTACAACAAAAATTAGATGAGATTTCTGCATTAATAGAAGATGGTAATACATCTGAAACTCTTAAAAATGAAAATATAAGGTAATGTATAAAGAATTAGCTGATTTATCAGAAGAGATTTATAGAATGACAGAAGTAGATAAGTTAAAATATTCTAATTTACATTTTACTACAATTAGTGTAAGGTGTAGATGATAGTCATATTAGTGCTGAATTAGCAGCTAAAAATATTTCTTCAATATTAGATATGAACAAAATATTAAAGCTATTAATATGCTCTTATGGTGGAAATAATAATGTTGAAGAAGTACATTGCATTAAAGGGATTAACTGAAAAAGATTATGAAAAAGGAGCTAAAGCCTTTAATACAGATTATAAATTTAAAAATGCTGTTTTATCTTGGTTAAAAATGAGGATCTAACTACTAAAGATAATCTTAAAAATATTATGATGGAGAATTAGGAATACCTAGTGTATATGAATATTTTGATAAAAAGAATGAAATTACTAAGGAAGATTATAAAAATTAGTAGATTTAAGATTGTTAACTCTTGAACATAGATTAAAGAGTTCTCCGGAATTAATAACTTCAAATCATGATGTTTTGTCGTTAGAATCTGCTGGAAATACATATAATGATGCTCCAGTAAACTTGTTGATTATGATGAAGATGGTAACAAAGATACCTTATTGTGATACAAAACTATAAATATAATAATGATTTTGCTTCAATTCCATCATTTTTAAATGAATTAGAAAAGAGCATTAGAAGAAAGGAAGAGAATATAAGTATAATTACAATTATAGAAAAAAATATATTAGGTTCAGTGAGTCTTGCGCTCAAAAAGTATTGCTTATGGAGAAAGATGCAACTGAGGATATATCAGATGATTGGGGATTAAATACAGATAAGATAAATTATAAAAAGATTAAAAACTTTATGGTGTTGGGAATGTTATCTGAATATAATAATTTAATAAGAATTCTAAATGATATTAATTTACATCAGAAAAATATCCTAGGGCTATAAAGAAGAAGTCCTAAAAGAATAAAAAGTTGTAGATGATATGTCAGAAAAACATAAAGACTTTCATTAATGATGATACAAGATTCTCATTCTCAAGGGCAGGTAAAGCAATGCTTTGGACTATGGCAACTGATGGTTCTTATGTTTATACTAAACGTTTAACTGAAAGAAGATATGGTAAAGGTGAAAATATAGGAGAAAATATTGCCTATGGATCATCATTTTCTGATCCTAGAATGACAGCAGTTGCAGGAATGATAGCGGAAAAATATCCTTGGATGAGTGCTCATGATATAAAAACATCACTACTGACAACAACTATTGATGATTATAGAGATTATATAAAAGCAGATCCTAACAAGCCAGAAGAGTTACAGATAATGTTAAAATTTTAAATGGGACTTTACGGTGTTGAGTGAAAACATAGGTTGAGGGAATAATGGATAAAGATTCAGCGCTTGATGGTCCAGCAAGATTTGTTAAAGGCTTTAACTCATGAAGTAGGAGAAAACTTTATAACAAATATTCCTTATGGAACATATACATTCTCAAATAGTATAAAAGTGGATTTGATCCTATTAAACACATGAGTTCAAGAGGATTTATTACATTTGATGAAGGCTCTGTATTGACTTTAACATCTAATTTTAAAGATAAAGAATTGTTATCTGATGATTTCTTAGAAAAACACGATAATGTTAAAGAAAGTGTTAGAAAAAAACTAATATTACAATATCATGATATTGTTAATAGATTAAGACCAAAAATTAAAGGATATATACCAAGTCTTGATTTTTGAAGAAAGAGAATTATTCTATAGTGCAGGACTTGAAAAACATGATAATGGTACTTTGATTTTTATCTGGTAATAATACTTATACTGAACCTACATATATTAAAGGAGGAACATTAGTTGTACAAAGGGTACAAAACTCAGATGTATATGTATCAGAAAATACAAAACTTAAAGATAGATTCAGTTCAGTATGGAACAAGGTAATTATGCAAGAATTCTTTTTAGGACTTGAACCAATAAAGGTGGAATTTATGCTAGTGTATATAATAAAGGAAAACTTTATTCATATTCAGAAAAAGATTCAATATTTGGGACATATAAACCGTATGAAAATTCAGAGACAATAGTTGCAACTGGTGGAAGATTAAGTGTAGATAAATTAGATTTATCTGATATGAATCATTTAACATATCTTTATTTAGAAAATATGGAATGTTAACATTTAAGTTACCAGAAACTAAAGTTAGAAGACTATACAGAAGAAGATGTAGTGGAAAAGAAAAAGAAGATACTGAGAGGATACAATAAATAAAAACTTGTATTTGTAGCTAAAGATGTTTCCTGTTGAAGATATTTCTAAATTTAATTTTGGGGTAAAAAGTGTAAGTTCAGGGTTAAATTTAGTTACAGAATTATCTAAAGATAAGGATAAAAATGTAGTTAAAAATGTATTTGGAAAGAAAAAGAACATATTGAAGATGTTTTGAATAAGAAAAACTGAAATGCTCAACAACTCTTTCTTCAAAAGGTGAAATAAGATAATAAAGGAAATGAGTTCTCATTGGATAAAAATGAATTATGCAAGACTTGCTGTTAGTTTAGATAATTTAGAAATGACAAATGATGAAGACCTTGAAAAATTAAACGGAGATATATTATCAGACTCATTAACTTTTGGGTACTGAGATATCAGATATTAATAATAGAGAATTATTAAATACATTAGATGGTAATAATAAACAATTTAATGTCTTTGCAAAACTAATTAATAGACTAGATAGTAAGATAGTAAATAGTAGATTATATTCTATTAATGGAATGATGTTAGGATTTTTCTCATAATATTAAAATATCAGATCTTAAGCTTAACTACAAATGTTGGGAGTAAGTTATGAACATTCATTACTTAAAGATTTAAGATTTAAAGTTAAATATCCAAATGATGATACAAAAGTTTAGGAAATGTAAATATTAATAGTGTAGGATTAGGTATAGCTAATAAAATAGGATATAAAATTTTTGAATTAGATACTTTAATTAGTTTTGATTATTTAGACAAACATATATCAAGAGAATTATTAGATAAACATGTTGAAGATACAAGAAGTTCAGATCTTATTTTTGAATTTCAATAATATATTTGGTTATAGATATAATAAAGGATATAAATAGTGATATAAAATTATCTATTAAACCATATATAGGATTAAACATGAAAACATATATTAAAGGCTCATGCAATGAAAATAATGATTTTGGATATAGATCAGAAAAGTGAAATATTCTTTAAAACCAGCAGCAACAATAGGAAGTAAATTAGCACTGAATTATAAAATTATAACTTTGAATTATTTGCTGATTATACTAAATATTTAGTTGATACCACTATAGAATCAAAAGCAACTCTTAAAGAGTATAAATTTTACAAGAAATATTGAAGGAATTAGTCTTGAAGATAATTTAGTTAATTTTGGTATTAAATTTGATAAAAATATGAGTAATGTCAATTTAGGATTGAGTTATGTAAATAAAAATATAAAGAAATAATGCAACTAAATGCATCACTTAAATTTGAGTTTTAGAGGAGCAGATATGAATAAATTTAAAATTTTACAATATATGGTTTAGCTACTATAACAGCATTTTCTGCTAATAAATTACCTGTAGATATAGAAAGTAGTTTTTCTGTTGGTTATGATATTGACAAAGTAAGTAAAAGATTTTGAAAATGCTGGATTAGGTAGTCTTGTTAAAAGGAGATTTAAAAATACAAAAAGTTAAATTTGAGGTCTTAATTTGGATACTTATTATCCAATAAAAATTTTCAAATGAAAAGATATATTTAGGGTAGGGCAGGAATTTCTATTAATATTGCCATTGATTTAAATAATAATTTTTCATCAGTTGTTGTACCTAAAGTTGAAATAAATAATAAAAATTTGAAAACTTAAAGGAAGATTTAGATATAGCTAATAAAGAAGCTATTGATAAAGAAGAAGAATTTAAAAGATTTTCTACTGAATATTCAATGGTATATAAGAATGTAAGAGATGTGGTATATAAAGCTATATTCAGAGAACTTAAAAACAGAAAAGAATTTTGAAAGGAATATTCATGATTTTAAAGAAATTTATAGTAATATAGAAGATGATTTGGGAAATTAAAAAGAAAAAGAGAAAAATTATCTGTTAAAAATAATAAGGAACAAAAGAAAAAGTAAGAAATCTTTTAAAAGAACTTAATGATTATGTTAATAAACAAGGTGAAAAACTTACGAAAAGAATATAAGGAAGAGCAAGAATACAAAAGATTTTATTGATAAAAGATGCTAGATAAAGCTGATCTTTATTTCAATGTTGAAAATGAGGTTTGATATACATATTGCTATACTTGAAAATTTAGAAGAAAATACTAAAGAATGAAGATAAAAAGAGAAAACTCTGAAAAGAAGATTCTTGATTTAGAAAATAAAAACTGAGAAATTTTAGGTAAGTATAAAGAAAAAAATATGGAGAATATAAAGAACCTGAAAATTGAAAATAAAGAGAAGATTATGAAAAACCTAGTAAATCTTTTAGAAAGATATGAAAAATGAAGATTTTGACAAACCAGTAAGAGATCCAGATGGAAGCTGAAGAAGAGCCAGTTGAAGATAATAATTCAGAAGGTAATACAGGAGAAAATACTGAATCTGAAGAAAGAAATGAAAGAAATAATTCATGGAAGAAAATAATTCATCAGAGAAGAAAAATCGTAGTACTACAGGTGTGTATCGTTTCAGAGCATAGTTACACTAAGGAGATGGTGAAGAAGTTCAGAAACTAACGATATCTCAACCGAATGAACCAGAAAAGAAATGATGAGAAAGTAGTGAGGAAAATGGTAATGGAAATGGGTAGATAAAGCTGAAGAAAATAATGAAGAAGATGATTCAGAATTAGAAGAAGATACATTTGCCAATCTTAATGAAAAAGTTATTGATTCTGAAAAAGTTAAAAATGGACTGAAGCTTTTAGATAAATATAATGAATTAAAAAGAATATGATGATTAATGCTATATAACAATAATGATGCAGTATCTAAATTAACAAATATTGTATCAGTAAATAAAATAAGTTATTCAGTAACACCATATATAACTACTAAATTTGGGTATAAATTTACTGATAATTTAGGGGTTATGTCTTATTTAAATGTAGATTAAGTATTTCTAATAATAGACTTTATACTTATAGCTAAATATTTAGAAAGTAATAATGTAGAAGTAGACGGTAGAGATTATTTAATACCACAAAATGTAAAAACTTTAAAGTGTACCTTCAGTTAAATTAGGGACTAGGTATAAATTATAAATCATTTGGGAATATATACTTATACAGGTATAAAAATTCAGGATTTATAGGATTAAATTTGAGTTATAAATTCTAAAAATTTATTTTTAATTTTAAAACGTGTACTTTTAAACTTAAAAGTTTTGATTAGCACACGTTTTTATATTATTCTATATTTTTATTGTATATTATATTTAGCTTTTATTTTACTCTTTAGTAAACATCAGCTTGGAGTGCCATATATAGCATATGTCCGTTTACCTGATCTTATAACACAACTCTGCATCTAATTCTTTTCCATCTCTTATCATCAGCAGACTTTTGAAGGGTCTTTAACTGTAACTCTTAATCTAGTGATTACAAGCATCTAAATTTTCTATATTTTCAATCCCATAGATGCTTTAACTATATTATCAAGTAATTCATCATCATTTTTAGAATTAAAAATGCTTTCTTGTATATAGTTTATTTTCTCCACCTCTCTACTAGGTGTTGCAAAGTTGAACTTAACTATTGAGGAATTTGAATGCTAGTAATAAATGACAGCATATACTGGTCCTAATATTAAAAATCCAATAGTAACTTGTTTTAGCAGGTGTAATGAAAACCAAAGAATGATGAGTCTATAATTCCACGAGGAAAGTTATACCTGCGAAACATTTAATATTACATTAACATATATGAAATACCTACAAGTATGGCATGTACTACATAAAATAATGTGAGCAACGAATAAGAATGTAAAATTCTATGGTTCAGTAATCATTAAGAACGAGTTAAAGCTACTGAATATTAGTATACCTTTTTCATGTCATTTTTATCTTCAACAGTTCTAGTACATAGCAAAGAGCAGCAGCTGGTAATCCAAACATCATGGGTGGAAACCACCCGTCATAGTTTTAGTAGCAAGAGCACTAAAGTGAGTAATTGAAGGATCAACAAGTTGTGCAAAGAATATGTTTGACCTCCTGCAAACCATTTTACCTGCTATCTTCATAACCACCAAGTTGAGTATATCCAGAATAATGGATATATTGCATGATGTAATCCAAAATACATTAAGTAATCTCATGAGACATACCATGGAAGAAAGTTACTGCCGAGTTGCAGCAAATGGTTCACCATAGCTAACAATGGCACCAAATACTGTTGGCCAAAATGACGGGAATATGGCAGCTATTGGTATGAAGAATAGTATAGTTATAACTGGTACAAATCTATTACCACTAAAGAGATGCTAAATAATCGAGGTAATTGTTTATCTGAATATTTTATTAGTAATCAAGATGATACAAGTCCTGTTATAATTCCACCAAATACACCAGTTTGTAGAGTAAATATTCCAAGTTCTCTAGTATATAAAGCAGCAACTCCACGAGCATTAGCTTCACTTAATCCAGAGTTTAACTAAAGCATCAAATGATACATTATCAGGTGTTATTCCCTGAAAACAATTACAGTATTAATTACTGCGTAGAATAATGAAACCTACAACATGTGAATGGTGCCGCAGTTTCTTTATATTAGCCATACCAATAGCAACTCCGACTGCAAATAATAATGGTAAATTACCAAATACAAATGATCCTATATTTGAGAATAAAACTAATAAATGAGTTTTAAAAAGTACCTTCTTGTAAGAAAGTTAAGTGGTAAGTTTCAATTAAAACTTTTATTTGTAAATGAACCTCCAACACCAAAAGTATACCAGCCATAGGTAGAACAGCTATTGGAAGCATATAATGATCTACCTATGTAAACTAGCGAAAAGTTACCTTTCATAGTATCTCCTTTTCAATATTTCATTATTATTATAACCTGTAATTTTACAAGTATGGTATAAAATTTTAATTTATATTTAATATTATAGTTTAGGGGTTATAAACAAATGAAAAATATTTTTGAATTTTGTATTTTTCTGTGATATAATCCAATAAAAAGGTGAAAACATAGTACATTTCATATTCTGCCCATCAAAAACTCTACTAATGAAAGAGAATATTATGCAAAGCAATTAGCCATATATGAAAAATTATTCTATTGTAAAAATTTAGAAAAAGCAATTAAAGAAGGAGATTTTTATTGAGGAATTAGCAAAGTAATAAAACAATTAAAGAATATTGGAGAGCAAAAACTAAAAATAATTATTTTTAAAAACTTGTAGGTAATCATCAGAATCATAAAGTAGATGGTAAAGCAAATAGTTATGTTAATACTACTAAGAAAGGAAAATCATAATGAAAGCTATAAAATTTATATTTACTACTATTAATTTTATTTACTCTTTTATTATTGTGAGGTGTAGAATTAGTGCAAGGGTATATAAGGGTATAGATAGAAAGATATAAGAAAGAAGATAATGTAATTTTTGAGATCTAGAGACTTTAAAGTTACAAATTATTTGGATGAGGCTGGTTATACAGGTTATAGAGTTGAGTATGTTGGTAATAAAATTAAGATCAAACTATTTTACAGTTGATTATCAAATGGTGAGTTGATGCAGGATTCATTGCCAGAGGTATCTGTGAAAACTAGGGTGAAAAAGAATATATAATAAATAATGTACCGTGCGATAAATCAAAAGGTAATAATTTTGAAAAATATGAGTAAGTATATACAAGATAATAAAAGAAAGAATATTTTAAAATATTTTTAGAAGAAGATTGCAATATGGGTAGATATAAAATAAAATTAAATATGATTGGGAAGTATTGATTTTGATAAAAAGAAAGACTCTCTCTATGATTTTGAAGGTCAAAATACAGATATGGATAATTCTAGTAGAAAATAGAAACCTTTCAATTCAAATTATTATGATTTAAAGAGATGAACGTGAAAAGTTATTTTTAATAAATTAATTAAATTTGAAAAATATAAATTGGAATAAATATATGGTTATATGGGAGATTATCCTATTTTAAGAATAGTTACTATTTGAAGATCAGGTGTGGATTCAGAAGATAAATCACCTATTATGAGATGAAATAACTGCAGATAGTCCTAAAGAAACAGTAGAAATTAGAATTTTACAAAAATTAGAACAATTCATAATACAGATACATTTGATTTGTAATAAAGAGATTCAAATTATTTTAATATTTAATATAAAAGAAACATTCACCTTTGCAATAAGGTAGAAAGGACTTAAATGAAAGAATATCTATTATTACTTACCAATAATAAACACATATAGAGTATAATAGAATAAGTGATAGTAATGAACTATTAAAGAGCATTAGTTTTAGAAAATCTTGAATATAAGTTAATAGATGCTATTTTTAATAGTAATTATTTCAAGAAATTATATTATGTTTATGATACAGATGAAGAGGATAATACAAAATATATTTGGATGGTTGCTGCAGAAAAAGTTATATTTTTAAAGGAGTTAAACACTGGGGTTTAGTAGATGAAATGTATGATGATGATGATCCGATGTGGGACAATGAAGTTGAGCTATATAAAGATGGTAAAATATGTACGTGTATATAATGAGTATGGAAGAAGTTAAGGTAGAAATTTTAAAAAGGATTATATGTTAATGGCGATTCACTTTTAGATTTTAATAAATATTTTGATCATTTTTCCTTTAAAATTTATAAAAATAATGATGGCGTATAATATATTGCGATCCATCTAAATTAAATTGCATATTTATGGAAATAAAATAAAAATACCTTTTCTATGAAATTGAAAAGAAAAGGTTTTGGTTATTATGATGGAGGAAGGACATGAAGTATAGATCAAACTAAAATAGATATTTTGGGATATGGTTCAAAAGAAGAATATGGAATGTATAAAAGGACTTAAATCAGGAGGTAGTACTACATAAAGAAAATGGAAATATAGTAGATAAGAGTTTGTATGTTAATGGAAAAAGATGGTATGAAAAATAGAAAATATTAAAGAAAATACAATAAACTAGTTATTATGAAGATGATATTAAAAATATTATGAATTTGAAATAACAAAAGACTATACATTAGCTAATCCTGTGAAAAATGGAGAATGGGTGAAAGTTTATGGAGACTGGAGAATAGAGTAAGGGTTAGAAAGGAAACTTATCAGTTCAACAGTATGCTATATGAGATGGTGATAAAGAAGAGAATATATTCCGATGGGGAAAATTGTACAGTCCTAAAGTATGATTGAAGTTTAAAGTAAAGGGATAATCAGATGAAAAGAGAAAAATTTGTAATTTTAATACTATTTTTATTAATTTTAAGAGAGATGTGGACTAGCTATAGAAAGTATGACAATGTATAAAATATGAAAAGATATAATAATAGATGAAAAGATATGAGGTTAAAGGGCGTTTTAATGAACTTAATGGGTTTGATAATTATGATATAGCTTTTGTTATATATAAAACCAAAATTAGATTATTTTTAAGATATAGATGTATATTATGGAAGTTTTGAAGATATAAGTTTTTGGTTTGACTATATAGAGCAGAAAAAGTATATAATAGATAAAACTTATATACGATAAATCGAAAAGGAATGACTTTTGAGAAATTAGATAAATATATTCAAGATAATAAAGAAAGAATATTTAAAATTTTTCTACAAGAAAAATTATGATGAGAAATGAATTTGAAAATAAGAATAGATATGGACATATTTGAAGTTTGGACTTTTAATAAGTCAAATAACAAATTTGTCTTAATCCCAAAAAGATGATATACCATTGAAGATTATATTATGAAATTTTCAGAAAGATCTAATCCTGATTACGAGTACTTACGCAACGAAAGAGAACGAATGTTTTTATCAAACCAATAAAAATATGAAGATATTGAGTTGGTGCTAAATATATTTTATTTATGAGATTATCCCCGTAAGTCTTTATGTAGTAGAAAATGATAATGGTAATAGATGGAATAAGACATAAATACTCAGATGATCCTATAGAAGAAATTAAAACAATTATATAAAGAATTTGAACAATATAATAAAGAAACATTCACCTTTGCAATACAGGTGAAAATAACAAATGATATCTGTTATTACTTTTACCAATAATAAAGATGTGATTAAAGAGTAGTTTTGAAAAATATAAGCTTAAATACATCATTAAACTATGATAAAGAGTTAAGTGTTATTTAATTTGAAATATACATATATTTTTAGAAGGAAGTTTTTACTTTTCTTCTTTTCTTTTTAATATCAATTAAAATGACACAGGTTTAGGGTTATTATTCTATAATATATTGACTTTCAAAATCATTCTACCTATAATTATAGCATTAAAGTTAAATTGTGATCAGTTATAAATTTCAGTTAAATGATTGCGAACATATGAACAATTAATTTTATAGAATGGTGGGAATTTATGAGAATATTGAGTCTTGATGGAGGGAGGACTAAAGAGGAGTATATACTTTAGAAATATTAAAAGAAAATTAGAAATGATTATGGAATGAAATTTCACAAATATTTTGATATAATAATAGAGTACAGTACCAGATCTATAATAGCACAATGTTAGCGTTGGGAAAAACTCCTGATGAAATTATGGAGCAATATTTAGAAACTTCAAAATAAAATTTTCCTGAAGAAGAAAGAAGTGTAAAGGACAGGAGGCTCTCTCAGCGGCATATAGAATTTCAAATCTTGAAAGTACGATTAAAAGATTATTTGAGAAAAGATATAGTATAAATAATATAAAACTAAACATAATTTCTAGTGTTAATTTTAAGTGATGCAAGTATTAGTATATTTAAAAGATTATGAAAATGATAATGATCTTAAAGTTAGATGAAGCTATAATTGCCTCATCTTCAGCTCCAGGATTTTTCCGATCCTTGTGAAGTTAATGACAAAATGTATATAGATGGTGGAATATTTCTAATAATCCCAGCATTGATAGGTTTTCTGAAGCTTTTAAATTTGGAGTTAGAAATATAGATGATATTAAAAATATTATCTATAGGTACTGGATATAATAAAAACATTTTTAGTAAAAATCAAATAAGTAATCAAAATATTATATCAAAGATTTGGTAACTTTGGTGGTATGTTATCATTAGGATTAAATAGATGGAACAAATAGAAAATGATAAAGGCTTTACTTGCTATGGCATTTCCTTTATTTAGTGCTACAATGAAAACTTCAACTCAGAATGCTAGAATTATATTTTATCTAATATGTATACAAACAAAACTATATTAGACTTAATGAAGAATCTACTGGGATTAAAGGTTGATGAAATGCCTAGCTCTAGTAAATCAGCTTAATAGTTATACTTGTGATGAAGAATATAAAACCTAAAACTTGATATTTTCTTTGAAGAAGAAGTTGTTGAGTGAAAGTTGGTTTGATTGGATTAAATCTGAAATTTTAGAAAATAGGAGGAGTAATGCAAAATAATTTATTGGATATTAGCTATTATTATAGCTTCTATTATAGACTAAAGGTAGTAATAATAGAGTAAGTGTTGAAGTTTTGATATTAAAGAGTATACTATAGTTTTGTTCTCTCTATAATTTGATTTGCTTTATCTCCTTTTTAATATTTTTAATTATCTTGATTTTCCTATTTAGGAGGTAGGTTGTTAATGTTAATAGAACGAGTTATTATACAAATGAAGATTTTGAAGATTTGAAATCAATATAATCAGTATAATCAAAATAGAGGATATAATGATTCGTTTTCACAATCTAATTTTTGATAGTGAAGTAGAGCATGTTCTACATTAGGGGTTAATAAAAGAAGATAGTTTTGAAGTTAGAAAAAGAGAAGAAATGAATTGTTGAAAAATGGCATCCAGATTTTTATACAGATGAGATTGATAAGAAAAGCAACTAGAGGTTATAAATAAAATCAACAATGCTTGGGAAATAATAGAAAAATATCATGAGTGTTAGAATAAAAGCTAAGTATTATACTTTAGCTTTTAGTAATCTTTAGGTAAAGTTGTTGAGAACGAGAACCATCTTTGTTGTTAGCTAAATCATCTTCTATTCTAACTCCTGCATATCCTGGTATATATATGACCTGGTTCTACAGTTATAACCATACCTATACTCCAAGATATGAATCTTCTCTCATTGATAGTAAAGGAGTTTCGGTAGCATTCAAGACCTAAACAATGTCCTAAAAGAGTGACCAAAGTATTGTTCATGCATCTCATAAAAGTCTCTAACTATTTTATCTACATCTTTTCTTTTTATACCAGCTTTAGAGATTTGCATCTAGTTCATTTGATTTTCTAACAGTTTCATAAATTTCTTTCATTCTAGGTTCTATATTACTTACTCAGTACTAGTTCTTGTTATATCACTTGCATATCCATCAAGATAACACCCATAATCTATTGTAATAAACTCATTGTTTTTCAATTTTTGTACTTTGCAACACCATGAGGCATGCAGATCTTTTACCACTAGCAGCTATAGTATCCAAACGATGTGCCGTTTGCCCCTCTTTTCTTTTGATTAAATTCAAGTATTGCCTGCATTCAATTTCAGTCATACAACTTTAATTTCAGGTAGTAGCAAGTAGTGCATCTTCTGATATTTTTCATTGCTTTTCAATTTTAGATATTTTCCTCAGCTGCTTTTAATGGTGTACTGGCTTTTCAGTAAATTTTGGGGATGGCACACAGAGTTCTGCAGGAAATTAAAATTCTTCCCTTCCAATTGTTCAAGCTATTCAGAATATGATAAGAAAGTGTCGTGCAAGTTTTTGATAACTCATCTTTTTGCAGGTTCTGATATTGCATTATGGTTTTCTATTGTTATCTTCAATCATTTAAAACCATGAGGTTTGTTGATTTTCGGCTTTGTTCTGCATATCTGAGTCAGATGATATTTTTCAGTTTTGGTAACAAAGATGCTATACCTGTGGTACCAGAAAATCCTGTAGTATCTTTGTTGTAACCAATCGATTGACCGTAATCCGTCAATACCTGAGATCGACTACAAACACGTTTGCGGTTTGTTCGCTATATTACAAACTACTCCATCTTTCCTATTTATCTATATTATACATAATTTATGTTATTGTCTGGAAAGGCTTATATATACTTTTTAATTTTAAATGATTTTGGTTTTCCAAACTATAAATTATATTTACATTGTAGGGATAACAAACACGCTTTAAAATAGTATCTAATGTGGGGTTCAAAATGAGGCTCAAAATGGGGCTTAAAACTTTTAAATTATAAAAGTGAGTTCTCAATTAAAATAGACTTTTGATGATAGGTGTAACAAATCATAACATATATATTAAATGGGAGAGTTAAAATTTGTCCCTTGATTATTGGAATATACTAAAAATATAGCATACGTGCATATTTAAAATAAAAGTGATATAGTAATAGTTGACTAGTTAAAATATTTTAAAGGATTCCTTGAGTGCGGCGTTGAACTTATAAAACAAGGAGGATTAATGGATTTTCAAAAATTTTACGTTAACTGAAAGCTACTTGGCTCTGTGTCGTTGTAAACTTTTCAGATTGTTTTATTGGCGTACAGAAAATGGGGTAGAAGTAGGATTGTTAGCATTTACACCAATTTCTATAATTTTAGCTTCCATTGTTCAAGTTCGAAAACTTGTTATTTTATTTGGAGTTGATACTACACTAGGAAATATTGCGCCTGGTAGTATATTTTATTAATATCGAGATATTTTATGAAAGTATGGTATGAAAAGGTTATAGGTATAGGTTTTTAACTATGATTTTACAACTGTTATTATGAATATAGCTATATTTTTAAGAGTTTCACCTAATGATAGTTAATCAACAAAGATTTGATAGCGTTATTTGGACCATTTACTGATTTACAGTAGGGTCATTGACTGCTTATGTTGTGTCTCGAATGTGAATATATTCTATATCTAGGAATCAGAAGATTACACCTGAGTATAAACTTTATGGATAGAAATAATGCTAGTACATTAATAAGTCAAGTTGTAGATAATGTTATATTTAACTACAATAGCTGTTGAGTATATAGTATGCTTAGATAATATCTATAATTTTTCAACATATTTTTAAAAATTATTACTTCAATATTTGATACACCATTTGGTATATGTTGCAACATATTGGATAAAGGGAAAATAAATGATGAAATAGAGATAGGATAAAGTCAAATGACTTCTTTTTAATAAATATATTTTTAATTTATAGTTAAAATGTGTTAAAATGTAAAATTAATTTAAAATAATATTATATTTTATATGGATTGAGATGGTGATTTTATGAAAAGTTTCTCTTTTATATCTTTTATAGTTGTATTAAGTATGCTAAGTTGTTACAAGTATGAATGATGAAATGATAATATTAAACCGGTTAAACCTATAAAACCAGTAGAAAAAGAAGATGATGGTTCTAAACCGACCAAACCTGTAAGCCCAATAGAAAAAGTGGAGGGAAGATAAAAGAAAAATACAATAAATGATAAATTTAAACAAGGAAAAGTTGATAGAAAAGATAATGAGGAAAAGAAGAAAATGCTGTTGAAACAAAGCTAAATAATGCTACTGGTAGTGAGATGATACAAGTTTAGGAAAAATTAAGTGCATGATTTAAATTTTTCTAAGTATAAAGGAACAATGATGAATTCTATTTCTTCTGATTATAATGTAAATTCATTATCTCAAATTTAAATTATTAAATGGAGAGTATAAAAATCAGATAAAAATATTAAAGAAGTTGCATTTGTTGAAATTTAGTTTAACTGCAGAAACTGATTGCAGGAATTTGGAGATAATATAACAGTTTTCAAAGAGAAATATGTTGGAAAATTTTAATGATGACTAATAATCATCCCTATTGCTACAATGGCATCGTTTGTTGATTCTAACAGAAATCAGCATATTGATGATGGAGTAATACAGATTACAAAGTCTATCCTATGATTGATTTTAAAGATTATTATAAAACAGAAGGTATAATAAATATGCCCATGTGCTCAACTATAAGTGATCTTTCACTGGGAAACGAGACATAACTCTAAATGGCAAACATGATGATAAAACTGGCAGGAGCTTCATCAAATCTGCAACTATATATGGAAGTGATTTCAGCTAGTTGTAAAGATGAAGTATATAATAAACAACTTGTTGTTATAGTCTGGTAATTTCAGATACAAGAAAATGAAGTAGAATATATATTCATATTTTACTAAAGAGTGCTATGCAATATTTTCTAGCTTATGTCTCCTGAGAAACAATGATGTAGAGTGATGTTAAGTTAGAGAGTCAAGAGACAATCAACTTTAATAAGAATAATGGAATAAAAATAGAGTGATAGTGAGTGTAGTATCTTTTACAATAACTAAAATAAAGATGCTTCTTCTTTACTTTTCAAGATCCATGGCAGTTGCAGACACTGAGGTTTAATTTTAAAACCACAATAAAGAGGAAATGAGGTGTTTCTTTTGCAGCACCTCGTGTTTCATGATTAGCTCATGATATTGGGAAACAAAATTTTCGTACAATGGAACCAAATTAAACAAATAATATTGACACAACTGCAGATAGAAAAAGGTAAGGTAATGAATGCTTTAAATGATAGAAGTTGGGTGGGGGTGTTGTTGATTATGAAAAGGCATTGAAAGGACCTTCAGATTTTTAATGCTGGTTTGATTGATGAACAGAGATTTTTATGTGCTGTATGCCTAGTCGTATATATGATTTAGATGAAAAATGAAGTAATATTTTAAATAGATATTTTTATGTTGATATAGATGATGGAGAAAGTGCGAGTGAAATGATGATAGTTTCAGGACTAAGGAAAAGTGAAGATAATTTTTGATGATTTCACCTGTTATAAAAGTTAAAGAAACCAATACTACTAAAGAAGTGATGCAGATTTATATGAGATTTAGACTCTAAAATTTTAGATTCTGAGAAAAAGCATATTATGCAAGGATGTGCAACCTGCAGGACTTAGAAAAGATGGAAAGGGTAGTCTTATTAAAAGGAAAAACAACTTTAATAAGATATATCCAAATGGTAGATGTAGTAAACTTTATATTATGAGATGATGTTAATTCAAAGGGAGATACAAGTTTTTAAAAATTCTAATTTATTGTTAGGAAATAAAGAATATAAAATACAGGTTGATATAAAAATGAGGAAACACTCTATTTTAGGAAATGTAAATGTGGATAAACTCTTCAAAAAGATTCTAGATTATATTAATAGTGATAGTTTATTGGAAGTTAAAGAATTGAATTCTGATATAAATAATATATCAATACATTTTTCTGAAAATATGGAAAAGAAAACCTATTAATCTAATCTTTTGATTTAAAAACAAATTTAACAAATGTTTTATTAAATCCTAAAGTTAAATACGACGGTAAAAGATATTCATTAAGCTATGAACCTTTACTACTAATTTAGATAAATTTAAAAATTTAAAAGATTTGACTGAAAGTGAAAAAGAAATTTACCAAGTTATGATGTAAATAGAAAGGATGTTTTTGAAGAATATGTAGAGGAATATTTTGATTATTCTACTAGAGATAAAATTGATATGAGTTTATTGAATGTATCAACATTAGTGTTAAAGTAGATGCTATTAACCAATTATTTACTGATAATATAATACGTATATTTCAAATATATTTGAAAAATAAAGATGATAGTGATATTATTAAATTTAATTTAGAAAAATATGATAAAAATAACTATAATATTTATTTTTCGAATTTATATATACTAATTTTAGTAAATGTAAAAATATAATTCATTTGATTATAAATCAATTAACAATATAATAGGTTTAGGAAGTAAAATTATGGAATAGATTTACAATATTATAATTCAAAAATTCTATATGATAAGGATCTATATTTAATAGTAGTGGGTATGGATTTGAATTATATGCAAAATATTTTGATATAATAGATAGTGGTATAAATTTAATGTATATTGGATACAGATATAGACAGAAGTGTAGGAATGAAAAGATAAATTCTAATCTAAAGGCGATAATGAGTGATTTTATTTCTTTATCAAAAACATTTTAAAATAGATGTATATAATACACTGAAACCCTCTCTTAAAAATTAATACAACACTATTTTCTATATTTAATCATAAAAGTAAAAAGTTTGATAGATCTTAAATTAGAAGATAATTTATTAATAAAATAAATTTGACTTTTAGGCTTAGAACATAGTTTAAATATAAATAAAATTGATTTTATTGAAAATCTTGAAATTAGTATGTATGATAATATAAAAAACTACTTAAATGCTAATCTTAATGGAGTTAAATTTAAAACAATTGGTAAAATTTAGATAGATTTAATTTTAATTATACAGTCGGGTTAAAATATGATATAAACGATAAATTAGAGCAATGATTAAAAGCAAGCATAGGAAATAGAAATAAGATAGGTGGAATGCTATCTATAAATTATGAATTTACATAAAAAGAAGTTGAAGAGAAATTCCAACTTCTTTTTATATTTATCTATAAATATAATAATGTAAACACAGATGTGAAAATAAGATATATTGTAAGTAAAGTTCATAAATTCTTAAGAAATTATCGTTTATTTTAATTCTACCAATTATAAATACATTACTAATAAGATGAATATATTTACAAATATATTATTTCCCAAAAAGTACCAACATAGTAGGAGCTATTGAGTACAGAGTTGCTAAAATATATCCTATTGTTGTAATTATTTCAAAAAGCAAATATTGGTATATTAAAATGTAAAATATCAAAAGGCTGCCAAAATTAAAGGCGCTGCTGAGAGATATATGGCTTTACAGAATGCTATTGTAACACTTTAGTGTTAAAAATATATATCATTATCTAATCTTCAATTCCTTTGCAATTTCTGAAAGCAAGTCTTACATTATTAAATACAAGTTGTATATTAGCTCAAGAGATTTACCAGCTGTTATAGTCTTAAACTTTATCAAGTAAGAATGGAGTAGTATCTACCTAATACCTTTTTCATCAGCTTCAGCTATAGCATTGTTTGCAGCAAACATTTATAGTATCAAAAATCCATTGCATGCTCTTCAGGAATAGGATTAGCTATAACACCACACCTTTTTAAGTTTAAATCATTTAGTAAAATTTCTGCAAATTCTTAGGTGTATCAATAGTAATCTAAATTGAATCCGCTTTTTCTAGTGTAGAATGCAGGTAATTCTTTTGTTTTATAACCAAGAACAGGTACCCTTTTAGTTTCTAAATATTCAAGAGTTAATTTAAGATTCAATATAGATTTAGCACCAGCACAACTACTGCCACATTTGTTTGTCCTAATTCTTCTAAATCAGCAGATATATCCATAGTTGTTTCAGCGTGCTATGTACACCACCTATACCACCAGTTGCAAATACTTTTATACCTGCAAGAGATGATATTAACATAGTTGTAGCAACAGTAGTAGCACCATTTAATTTATTAGCTGTTATATAAGCTAAATCACGTCTACCAACTTTGGAACACTTAATCCTTCTTTACCTAATAATTCAATTTCTTCTTTTAGTTAATCCAACTTTAATTTTCCTTTTATTATACCTATAGTTGCTGGAACTACACCACATTCTCTTGCTAATCTTTCAACTTCTAGCAGTTTCAACATTTTGTAGGATAAGGCATGACCGTGAGATTATAGTTGATTCCAATGCTATAATCGGTTTATTTTGAGCTAATGACTGCTTGCACTGATTGAGGTTAATTTCTAAATATTGTTTCATTTTTCCTCCTAAAGTTCTATATTAAAAATAAGTTTCATAGTATCATTTAAAATATTTTTTGTTTAAACCTTTGAAACAAGTTCCAGGTGCGTAACATTAAGTATAGACATGCTAAGAGCACATCTTGCCATTTTCTCTGTTTCAAAAATTGTTGTATATAGAAGATGCTACACCTGCCGCAAAATGAATCACCTGTCCAGTAATATCAACAGCTGAAATATTAGGATTAGGCAATAATTTCATTTTTCATTATTCATAGAATATACTTTGCTTTCCAAGTGTTATAAATACATTAGTAACACCTTTTTCTAATAATACTTTAGCTGCTTTTTCAAATCTTCCTGACTTTTTAATTGTTATATCAGTTATTACTTCAATTTCTAATTTGTTAGCTTTAATTGTATGAAAGTTTCCAAAAATCTTTATTTTTACAGCTTTTTGGTAGAAACTAAATCAATAACTGTATGTGCTAGAGATACTCAAGAACATCTAGATTGGTATCTAAAACAAGAATGTCAGATTTTGAAATCAAATCTTTTTAGTAGAAATGAAATCTTTATCAAATTTTTCTAATATATCCATAGCTGCGATTGCTAAACAACCATTTCATTTTCTTCATTCAATACAGATAAGTATGTTGAAGAGTTGACTATTTTCAATTTTCATTGAGATCACTCATATCACAATCAACATTTTTCATGTAACATTGGACTAATTCATTAGAAAAAGTATCATCACCAATAGGTGATATTAATTTTGGTTTTGTATCTAACAAAAGCAAGATTTTTCTGCAATATTTCTTCAACTCCACCAAATCCTTTTGTATAGTGCCAGGATTTGAGTCAGTATAGATTAAGTTTGTTTGAGAAAGAAACCTGTATGTCGATAATAGAACCACCTACAATACAAATCCTTAAGTCACTCTCGTTTAAATCTATACAAAGATATTAACATACACTAAATTTTATAAAGTCAATGAATATATATATGAATATATATTTAATATTGTAAAAAATATATATGTATATTAAATTTAAAATGACAAAAACTTTCCTAAAAATAATATGATGAAAAATTTTCAAAAATTTAAGTGAAATAATTATTTATGTATAATTTAGATTATTATATATTCTAAATATATTTGGAATAATATAAAAACGACAATTCAAGATTGCCGTTTGATTTTAATTATTCAACTATTTCTTCAACTGAAGATTTGTAGAATTTTTCTTCCTCTATATTCACCTGTTACAAGATTTAATCTGCAGAGGTCTTCTTACATTACCATTTTCAACTACTATACTTGGCACTGATAGCATCATGTGCTCTTCTCATATTTCTTTTAGCTTTGTAGTTCTTTTCTTAGGTACTGCCATTTTTGAGCTCCTTTCTACATGATTCACATCATGTTATTACATGTAATCTTTTTGTATTAATACACTATATTCTACATAATTTAATTATCTTTGTCAAGGTGATTTTACCAAATTATAATTCTTTTGCTTTTTCTCTATACATTTTATCTGATTCTTTAATATTAAATGTTTTATAAAAATCATCTAAATTTTTGTGGAGTTATATTTGCTCTTAATTCTCCAGGAGAATGAACATCTACATTTAAAAGAAGATCAATGTGTTCTGGTTTTGCTTTTTCTTCTCCATATTCTAGCTCGTTTATAAAATATTCTTCTAATGAATAGTCTTTTTCTAATTTTAATGCTTCTAATGCTGAAGTTATTCCTCTAAATCAGCAATATTTTCAGAAAAACTGTAAGTTTACCATTTACTTTCCACTTCCAAATGGTATACCATCAAATTGTTCTATCATTTCATTTGTTTTCTTCAAATTTTATATAATCTTCTTTCATCCCACCAATTTAATAAGTTTCATTTTCATCATAATTACTTCCATTATTATCAAAAGCATGAGAAATTTCAGCGACCAATTACACACCAATACCTCCATAATTTTTTACTTTTTAGATTGAGTAATACTATAGAAAGGTTCTTGTAATATAGCAGCTGGGAAGCAAATGTGATTATGTAATGGATGATAATAAGCATTAACTGTATTTGAACTCATACCCCATTCCATTTTATCAATCATTTGTATTCCATTTTTAAAGTGATCTATAATTTTTATTTGTTTAAATTTTGTGAAATTTTTCAAAAATGTTTCATCGTCATTATATTTTAATTCTTTTATATACATCTTTATATTTTTCAGGGTAAGCTATAAGAATACCAAGAGTGTTTAATTTTTAATAGCCATTTTTTAGTATTTTCTTTAAGCCAAGTATTTTCAAGTCTATAAACATTAATAATATTTTTACCATATATTCTACATCATTTTTAGCTTTCTCGCAAAAATACTTTTTACCGTAATATACACTTATAACACCAGCAAACATAGCTGTTGAGTATAATATGAGTATTTGTCTATACTATCAGCTACTTTATACCTGATTTTTCTCTTTGATATAGACCACCAATAATTCTTAAAGTATCTGTGAATAAACTACTAAGATAAATTACTAGTTGAAATGACCAAAGTGTAACATGCTTTTAACAATTCTAAATTATTATCTCTTTAAAATATTTTTCTAAATTTTCAAAAGAAGTTAGGTTCATCTACGATTATTTTTCAAATTTGTTCTAAAATATCATTTATAAAATATTTCGAAATTGATTTTTATTTGAATATTTTTCACATTTTCCATACTTCTAGGGTTATATGAGTTAGTATAATCAGCCAATTCAACAGTAGTTTTAGTATATGGATATATAATTTTTATCCAAAATTCTATAGTTTTATCAATAAGTTCTTTTTACTTCATTTGTACTATAATCTAATTCTTCAAAAAATTTTTCTAACATCTTAGTATAAGACTTAATTAAAGTTTTTCCATTTTCTTTTCATAGTAAGTTTTATCTGGAGTATAATAGAAGCTCTATTTTAAATGTAATACATTAATTTTGGCATTCATCATATCAGGTAACAAATAGACTAAATGGTGGTGGTAAATCTTTTAAAGTCCATTCTTTAAGAATTTTAGAAAAATCATCATAATCTTTAATTTCAGATATTTTAGTAATATATATAATTCTGCATATCCTTCCTTATTTCTTTTTCAAAATTTTCTTGCTTCATTAAAGAATTTTAAAATTCTTTCATTTCAGGATTTTCTACATTTAAATTTTTAAAAATCTTCTAGTAAAAGATTTTCAATGTCGTAACTAAGTTTGAAAACTTCTCCTACTTGTGCTCTATCTTCTGAATAATGGTTGTTTTTACCACTCTCCATTAACAGCTAAATACAAATCATCTTTTTAATAAATCGTTGTTTATCATAATTTGACCTCTTTCTATTTTATATACTAATAATACCATATAAAATGTAAATAGTTATAATCAAATATTAGTTTAGAATAATTAAAAATAGAGATGTAACTCCTCTATAATGGAGACTTTATTATTAAACTAAAGCAAAGATGTAATAAGAAAATCACGAAATAAAAGCCCATATAATAGCAGGTAATGCTTTCTTTATAAATATATTTTGTTATTACATAAACTATAAATCTCTAGCTATACCATTAGCTATAGAATAAAGATAAAACCAGTATTATGTATTGTTTGCAAATCCTGAAGCAGCTGCTCTAAAATCATGCTGCAATCAACATTAGATAATTGAGTAGCCATTAGAACTCCAACTATCACTAAAGTTGGTTGCAACAACGGAGATAAAAATGATTGTATCATTTACAGCAATAGAGATCTACGACAGATAATAATGGAGAGAATAATGTTGAAAGTAAAATAATATTCCAACAATTACTGAAGATAATCCAGTTCTTCCTCCAGACAACCCACTTGAAGATCACAAACTAGTTACATTTGAAGTCTAAAAAGTAGCTCAACTACGGTACCTAATGCATCAGAATAGAACATTTTATCTATGTTATAATCAACTTCTAATTCGGGATGTCTCATTTTTACTAATCCTTTTTATTTTGTCATAACTGCTATTAAAGTACCAGCTGTATCAAAATCAACAAATAACATAGTAAATATTATAACTATACTTTCTGGTTTTGGTTAATATAGCTACTAATCCACTTAAAAATAGCCCTACTAGAAGTGTCAAATGATAAACCAATTATTCCATTAGGTAAAGTAGGCATGACCAGAAACACCTGATAATCCTAATACTATACCTAAAATAACTGTTTGTAGTAATCCAAGAAATGCCTAGCAGATCTAATTTCTAAAGTCATTAATATTAATGTTAAGTAATCCGAATACTCTAATACAGTGATTTTGAAAGATCCAGAGTGTTACATAAGTAGCTGGGTTTACAATAATTATACCTAACTTATTAAGACCTATAAATACTATAAAAGAACTCATAGCAGCTCAATTGATAAACTTGTAGGAATAGAATCAACAATTAGTTTTTCTAAGTCCTAAAACAGAAATGGTAGGAGATATTAAACCTGATACAAATACCATAGCCAATGCTTCAGCAGTATATCCAGAACCTAGTACAACCGTATGTAAAGAATGCGTTAGAGTCCATACCAGGTGCAAGTGCTACTAGGTGCATTTGCATAATTCCCATGAAAATAGTGGCTACAGCTGATGATATAGCTGTTGCACACAGATCCAGGTGTGAGCCCTGACTACCTAAAATACTTGCATTAACTCCTAAAAATATATTAGCCCATTGTTGAATGTAGTTAATCCTCCTAAAAATTCAGATTTTAAAATCTGTTCCGTGTTCTTTAAGTTTAAAATAACTTAACATAACTAAAGTACCTCCCTAAGATTGAATTTCAAAATAAAACAAAGCCCAGAAAACAGTGGGCTTTAAGTGAAACCTACTCCTGGGCTTTTTGTCCCTATGTGTAATACTTTTACAAGTACCAGTGTTGCTTGGACCAGCAAGATGAATATCTTCGGAACCCTAAACACTCTTTCTCTTATAGAGTTTTATTTATATTTTGTTAATATTTAAATCAAATTTATTTATCATTATTTCAAACAATCAATATATTTATTAATGTAATTTTTAATTAAAGTATACTAAAGTCCATCCTAACAAAAGCAATGATGATTTCATGTTCTGTTCCCACTAATAACTGATCTTTATCTGATATATATTTTATTTTCAGTATTATGAGTATATGATGTTATATTTATAGATTCAATTTTAATAACTCTATTTGTTTTCATTCCTAATATATCTACCACATAACCCAATTATACTATTTATCTATTTTTATCATTTTTACTCCTTCAATTAGTAAATTGATTTACTAATTATAAGTGATATATCTAAAGTATAGCTTATATAAAATCAAGATATATATTAGTTTTTACTGTAAATAAACACAAAATATTTTTGAATTTTGCATATTTCTATGATATACTTAATATATAAAAATAAATTTTAGAAAGAGAGTATGATTTCAATCATACTGTTTTAGAAATATGGGATGAT